>JAABUP010001383.1_pt1 | contig 50815 bp, 68 predicted proteins | sample 5559201 | NCBI WGS metagenome assembly JAABUP01 (sample SAMN10711887, study PRJNA513373) | rock metagenome | isolation source: Antarctica rocks | place: Antarctica | reverse complement strand
CCGGCCCCCCATAGCCAAGCATGCTTCATTATAAGCAGGTCCTGCCAACCCTGCTGCTAAACATCACATGTTTGTAAGAATACTGCCCATGCACAGTGCCCAGGGATCTGGATGTGCAGTGAGCCAACCTGACAAGCCTTCTCAGTGTCAAACACATTGACCATGTAGATGTGGTAATCCCGCTGCAACCACAGCACATCATTGTCACCTCCATGGACCACCTGCATACACACACAAGCTGCACACCTTGGCATCTATACTGCAATCATGGCTCGTTTCAGCGATGCTCTTGACCTCAGAAGGCAGCAGGTCCTGCTGTAAATGTTTTACATCGTGCGCAGCTTTTTTCACAGAGTTGGAAATCTACGGTGCAGCGTTGATGACAACAAGCAAGACTCAGCAGCTGTAACTTGCTGGACAAGCAGCTGAATGACATGCAAAAAAACCTACCTTGAGTATTGATGGGTCTGCAAAAATGGGTCTGAGCAATTGCATGTGGTCATGCAAAGTCAGGGCATCTACCAGATAGTCTGTCTTCCCTGCAATTTAGTAGCAAGTAGTGCTGTTAGCGCAGCCAGCATGAATGGTCAGTGTGATCCTCAGCAGCCTCTTGCTGTAATTCTGGACGCAACAGCTCAGCATGAAGCATGCGACGTTGAAATGTACATTCCAGGTTCTTGCTTTCATGGCAAGCAGGCAGAGCAAATGGCACAATCACATTGTGTCTGAGAAAAGCTTATGGGCAGCCCCAGTGCACATCACAACACAGTTTGTTTGGTGTGTTTATATCTGGAAGCAGGCCACAATATTGCACTGATGGGGTGCAATAGGTGTCTGTATTGAGTGAGCATGCACCCGAGCTGCCTGCAATCTGTGCCAGGTTGTGTGGAGACTGTTGGGGATGCACTTACCGGTTGAAAGCTGCAGCAGGCATACAAAGCCCAAGTATGAATGCAGATGATGATGCTCAACGTCCACTGCCAGCATCTCAATGCTTTGCAGGCTCTGTACCAGTGCTTGTAGTTCCGGCACGGTTGCAATCCATTTGCAACTGCTCTGTACAATGCTTGCTGGCATGTCCATGTGCCTGTGGGTAGCATGATGGGTGTGTAACTGCCAGTGTCAGATCCACATAGAGGGTCTTGCCTTACTCAACACCATGTGTGATGTTCCAACAAATGCATATGCGTGGTGCATACATTGGCAATATGCATAGACGATGCTGAAATAGCCTTTGTGCTTGATCAGTGGCGTCTGCATCTGTCTAATATGTGGCATGTGATGTTGTAAGATCATTCATTATATAGTCCACGCCATGCACAGTCCAACTGCAGCATGACTATTGGCAAGTTGTTAACATAAAAATTAATGCTAGGAATGGTGGGGGGTCATGGAGTGCGAGTATGGGTTGGGCTCAAGGGGTGTCCAGGGCATGAGGAAGAGAGAAGGTGCTTGCCTTGACAAAGCAGTTGGTGGAGTGCTCTTGAGATCCAGAATGCGCTGCTGGAAAGGGTGCACTGGCAGCAAAGCATCATCGACCTCCTCTTCTGCTGGTAGATGCTCAAAAGGCATGTCAGAATTGTCTGCCAGCACCTGTGTAATGCATCCACTTGGATGTATACAGATGATACACATGGGTGGGGTCAGACATGACATGCTGGCTTGAGAATGTCTGTCATGACATAAGTTGAGCACATCGTCACTTGCCTGACGAAAGCAAGTCTGTGGTCTGAGTCCTTGCCCTTTCCTGCATTGCGTACACTGTGACATACTCATCTTTATTGCCAAGCCATGATAAGTGCTTGAACCATGACTGACACTCTGCTTGAGCACCACTTGACGCACCTTTGCTTCCTGTTACGCCAATATAACACACCTAGTGCAACAGCTATGGCTGCCATCGGTTTAAGTGGGCCATGTTTAGTCGACATAACGACAAATAAGGATTCCAGAATCCCCGGCGTGAAATGAGTGCAAAGTGGTCTTTTGGATGTTGCACAGCAGCTTTGCTGAGCAGTTTCTTGCTGAGTTCAGCTCCAGAAACAGCACAGATCACACCGCGTGCGGCTGTACTTCACCTGCTCACAATTTCTTTATGCATTTCGTCGAACAGTCCGGTATACATGGCTTACTGCAGCGCATGCAAGCGAGCTGTCTTCAGAAGCAAACACATCGCACGAAGACGAAACGGCGAGACTGAAGTCAGCAAAGTTTGAATACAACATTGGTCGCGACCGTGCCTGCATAATGTCTCGCCAACCTTGGCATTGGCATCCAATGCCGCGGCACACACAAGCATATAGTGAGCGACAACACAATTACCCTTCATGTGACGCACAGCCGTCTCTGCGGGTGTAGCTGTCCCGAGCTGCACCAGTGATCAGTCGATGAGCGGGTCTGACCGCAAGTCTGCACGGAAGGCAGCGTCTGGTAATGCGGTCAGCCGGGTAAGCATGATGTTCACTTTTGGGTGCGCACTTGTGGGAGTCATTTCGCTCCCGATATGTTGAGCTGGGGGAGTGCTTGCAGACGCAGAAGGATGCAAAGGAAAATGCTGCTACTCCCAACTCTGGGAAGGGGAATACATCAGCCCCATCTTCTGGTCCAAACTCAGGTCCAGGATCACCCAGGCTCACTTTGTCCCCTCGACTCCCTAGCGGTTCAGCTGGCAACTCTGTCAGACGTGTAACCAACAGCAACCAGCGCCTAGGAAGCGGTTTGCTGCGCCAGCTAGATGTCAGCAGGTCTTTGCATGCTGAGTCCAGTCAGGGAGCAAAGTCTTCTGAGCCTGGGTCACCAAATGGTTCGGTTGCCTCTGAAAGTGCCTCTGTAGCATCAGAGAGTGCAGCTCTGCGCAGACGAACAGGTAGTCAGCATTCATATGCCAATGCTTTGATCTCAATGGCTTGCAGAGGCTAGAGACGGTACCGAACATGACGCAGCAATGCTACTACAGGTGGAGATTTTGCAAGCACTCCTCAGAGCAATGTCAAGGCCACTAAGACTCCTGCCAGTACAACCAGCAGAACAGGATCGGCTTCCATGCTACGGCGTTCCATGGACTCTTCTCTGCCTACTCCTCCACCATCCAGAAATGCTGTCAGGAACAGAGAAACAAATGATGAGGTGTCGTCAGTGCAGGTGAACAACAGCCTCTTGCCTTATGTGATGTTGGCATTTCTTGATGGTGCTATGCTTCTTGGCTTGGCATTGCCTGCTATGCACTGCTACTTCTCTTGTGGAGATGCTGTCATCACATCAGACTGGTGCTACGCAACCATTTCTGCTGCCATCCCTGGATAGCTCTGCCATGTGGCACTAGTCCTGCACAAATACAAGCTCAAATCTGCTCCTGCAAAACAGCATGTTTCTACGACGATTGTCACTGGGTCTACAGGATGATGTGCCTTCCACGCCTCAAAGTGAGCTTTCACAGCAGCTGCAAGCTATGCGCAGAGAGCGTGATTCTGTGCGCAGCAGCAATGTCAGCCTGCAGACAGAGCTGGATAAGTTCCGTGAACAAGTCAGTGCCTTGCAGAGTCAGGGCAGCTCTTTGCACTCACAGTACTCTGTGTCTGAGACAACCAAATCTGTGACAAACAAGGTATTTCACTTGAGGTCATAATGCAGCAACAGCACTCTGGTGTCATTGATCTGTCAAAGTGTCCATGGAACCTGACGCACCATGTCAGGCAAGACAGATTGCAGATAGCCTCATGAGCAAACATGGGTTTGTGCTGGTTCTGACCAGCCTGAATTCTGGTACATGAAAGATCAACTGCCTTGCTGCCTCACTAGCTCAAGCAAGGCTGTGTGGCCTGTTGCAGGTGATGCTGGAGTTGACGCAACAGAGCTTGGCGTTCCAGCAAGAACGCTCACAGCTCACAGAGATGCTGCAGGCTCAGCACATTCACATGCAGCAGCTTGTAGAAGAAAACCAGACGCAGGAGGCGGCTCTCAATGGGCTGTCCCGACACGCTCAGCAAGCAGATCAACAGGTACAGACAGATATCACTGCAACAGGTCTTGCCCGCATGTCTGCAAATTTGCAACAACAAGATCCCGGTCGAAATGTCTATAGCTAGGGATATCAAAATGGTTGAAAGCAGTGTCACCTGCAAGCCTGTTGTCAGTATAAGTTCAACAGCTGAGCCATATGGTCTGACAGCGTTAGGACCAAACTGCTGTGCAGGCGCTTCAGTATGCCCACTGGTGCACAGTTTAGTACATGAATGTTGCATGGCTGCAGGTTGCTTCGCTCAACCGTGAAGTGGTCGTTCTGCGGGAGTCCGTGCAAGCCAAAGATGCTGAGCTTGCGAGTGCAACAGCAGCTGGCAGCTCAGAGCTGGAGAATCTCAGGTCTGCTCGTCAAGAGCTTGCTGACAACATGGATGCAGCACAACAGCAGCTGCAGGTGATCATTGCTCACAAAAGCAAAAGGCACCCGCTTGGTGTAGGCAGAAGGCCTAGGGTCCTAGCTGCAGAATGAATTGGACAGTTCAGCCATCCTAGCCTCTGCTTCAAAATGCACATTAAAAGGCTTGTTTGCAATCTCTGCTGTCAGTTGGTTTTGCCGACAACAGCCTATTTAATGATTTGCGCCCTTTGGCGATGCTGTCAAATTGATACACGACTTAAATCTGATTTGCAGCCTTGAGCAGGTCTCTGAAAGATTCCCGGCTTATCAGCTAGCATAGGCAGCTTGAGCATTGTTACTTGGTCATGCAGGCTGCTACACAGCAAGCGTCATGCTTGAGTGAGCAGGTGACTGCTCTTCAGCGCCAAGCTGAGGCTCTGCAGAGGGATAAGGTAAGCTGAAGCAACTCAGAATTGCATGACAACGTCATTCCGTTTGGCACCAGCAGATGCTTCTGTTGAACACCACCATAATGGTCTTGTTATTTTGCTTTTAGCACATTGTGTTTGCTGAGCTTTACTCTACAGGGAAGGGCTGTGTTATGCCCAGTGTCCACAACGCTCACAGCCAAATCTTTATGTTCAAGAACACAATGTGTCTGTGCAGGTCAATCTGCAAACTGAGCTATCCCAGTTGAATGATCGTTTGCAGCAGGCCACACAGCACGCTCAGGAGCTGCAATCCAGCCTAGACGCTGAGACCAATGCCACCAACCAGCTCAAGCAGCAACTTGATAGGAAGACCCGTGAGGCTCAAGGCGTACATCAAGAGCTCAATCAGCACACAGTCCTGGTACATCAGCTCAGCCAAGACATTGAGCAGCACACAGCCTCAAAAGACAGGCTGCAGCTAGACCTCCAGCGAAAGACAATAGACCTGAAGCGGACCAGCGAGGAGCTGGAGACCCAAGCTGCTCTGCGCCGGCAGCTGCAGCACACATGTGACGCTCAGACCAGTGAGATCTTGCGTCTCAGGGCCACAGGCGCCAGCAGTGCTTCCACTGTTGAGCTGCAGAGCAAGCAGCTAGAAGGGCAGAACCAACAACTGCGAGCCAAGACAGAGGAACTCACGGCTCTGCAGTTGCAGCTGCAAAGCACCATTGCTGCCATGGAGCAGCAGGAGAAGACTCACGCTGCTCAAGCAAGCGAGCTTCAGGCTGAGCTGGTAGTTGCTGGGGAGGCTGCTCAAGCCTTGAGTGGCTGTTTGGCAAGTCATGAGGCTGAGATTGCTGATCTGCAAACTCAGCTTGAGGCTAGTCAGAATACCAAGCAGTCACTAGAGCAGGTCAGTGAGTCTCAGGATTCAGAGCTGAGTGCACTCAAAGCACAGCTTCAGTCTACTCAAAACAGCTTGGAGACTGTACAACAGCAGCTGAGTGAAAAGGCATCTGCAGTGGAGAAGCTGCAGCAGCAGCTGGCAGCGCAGGAGCTGCTGCAGCAGCAGCTACAGGCCGCTTGTGATGACAACATAGCAGAGCTATCACAGGTGCGTGCCGACCTGGGCGGCAGTCAGCTGGTGACACGCAACCTTGAGAAGCAGCTTGCCACAGCCTCCACTGATCTCAACCAGCTTCAGGACCACTCCTCAGAGCTGGAAAGCCTCAAACTGCGACTGGAAGCTGACAACAAAGCTCAGGCAGCTCAGGTAGGTGACCTGACAGCACAGCTGCAGCAGGCTAAGCAGGAGGGCCGCCAGCTGCGCACTCAGCTTGCAGAGAGGGATCAGTACACAAGCAACCTGCAGGCTGTTCATGAGCGGCAGCAGAGCAGGCTGCGCGGTCAGCGCGGTGCGCAAGCTGAGGAGCTCATGCAGCTTCGGAGCCAAACGGTGGCCAGCCAGGAGCTGACAGATGAGCTGCAGTCCAAGCTGGCCGAGGCAAACACCAGCAGGCTGCAGCTGCAGGGCAGGTTAGCAGCTCATCACCTGTTTGCTTCATGCACAGTCAAGCCTACAAAGCTGTCCTCCATGGACAATGCCACAAGCTGACATGAATGCGTCATGCATATCAGCTTGTCATGTGTTGCATGGCCCATTCCTCATTTGTATGTCACAGCACAGTCTATTTTCAGGATTGCAAGCACCACCCTTGGCCGTCACCCTCTACCCCTCATCTGAATCCATAGCCTGACACCTGAAATTTGCCATTTGGTTCTGCCTGCGCCAATTTAGCTGCAGCTATTTGTGTCATCTCTCGTTTGCAGGCATGATGAACAAGCGGCACACGTTGCCAGCGTCACTGAGCAGTTTGGCAATACTCAGCAAGCTCTGCAGGAGCTGCAAGCAGAGCTTCAGGTCTTGCATACTGCTCAGCATTCTGAGGTTGTCAAATTGACTGAACGGCTGTCAGGTGCTGGCAATTCAATTCAGGACTTGCAGGTATCCCCTTTTGCTATACGCCTGATGTTTCCTGGCATCTTGATTGCATTAGTCTGCTGTCAATGGGACGTCACATAACCACCAAGCAATCAATTGTTGCAGCCAGACTGGCCAACTTGGATGTGCATATCTTGTGCATCTATGCGACAAACGTGATATCATTCACGGTGCATTGATATGCGCTCCAATGATATGCGCAATGGCAGCTTTATTGCTCAAATTCCTCTGAAGATGGCCGAGTTGGTACGAGACAATGCTGTCGACATGGTCTGGATCTGTGCTAAGATAACTAAGCTCCAGGCATGATCCTTGAGCACTTGTCAACACAGCTATACCTATGACTAATCCACCATCTGATGCATGACAGGCCCAGCTTGTTGACAAGGCAGAACAGCAAGCACAGCAGGCCTCCAAGCTTGCTGACTTGACTGCCAAGCATGAGAAGCTGCAAGCCTCAACCAAGGCTCAAACAGTCTCTTTGCAAACCCTGGAGCAGGATCTCTCTGCAAAGAATGCTGATGCACAGCAACTGCAGACCCAGCTGGAAGGCAGTCATTCAGAGCTGCAAAGCACTCAGCGCGAGCTTCAGCAGAGAATAGACGCTCACAGCTTGCTTGAATCCCAGCTCAATGCTCAGACAGCTCAACTTGAATCTTTCTCGGAGCAAGTTGGTGTCCTGAAGGCAGACAAGCAGCAGCTGCACCGCCAAATGGAGACCGCTGCTATTGACAGGCAGCAGCTGCAAAGCAGCTTGGAGTCACACCAGGCTGAAGCTGCAGAGCAGCTGTGCAAGGCCAAAGACCAAGCTCAGCAGCTGCAGGTGAGACATACTGTGTCATCACCATATCTTGGCAGCTGCCATTGAGTGCATTGCTATAGGCTGCCCTGGCATGTGCTTATCACCTCTGCATTTGCTTTGAGCGACACCTGCACAAGTCTATGTGACATAGTTAGGCTGTGACTCAGCATGGTTTGGTCGCTTGATGTTGTCAAAGTCCAGTCATGCTAAACCCCAAGAGGTTGCAAGCTGCAGCTGCATGCCTGACACCCGACATTGCCTGTTCTGCAACAGGTCCAGGTGTCAGACCAGCAACAGGCTGTAGCAGATGCTCACCACCAGCTCCAACAGCAGCAGGAGCGCTATACAAATCTGCAAGCACAGCGTGCGTCAGAGCAGAGCGATGCAGCAGCTGCCGCTCAGCAGCACCAGCAGCAGCTGGAAGAAAGGCACCAGCTGGTACAGCAGCTGCAAGAGGAGTTGAATTCATCAAGGCAACAAGAGACGACTTTGCAGGACTCATGCAATGATTATGTGAAGCAGGTGGAAAGACTGACAATGGAGCTGTCAGCTGCTGATGCCTCTGCACAAGCAGCTCAGGTCAGTTCTGCAGCTCTGAGCAACAGCTGTCCACTGTTTAGAAAGCTTGCACCCGCACCGATACCATGCGCCGCTCACATTCTGGCAAGTGCACTGTTGCAGCGCTTTCTGCTGTTTAGGCTGTCGTGTTTTGAGTTATGCCTTGTCTATGCATCTTGGTTGGGCTGATGAACAGTGCTGGAACATATGCAGGACACTTCTTCTCTGACAGAATGCTGTGTCTACAGACTGATCTGGAGCAGCAACTTGCTGCACTGGGGGAAAAGCACTGTGCCAGCGTGCGTCATGCTGAGTCACTCCAGTCTCAGCTCAGGAACCAAGAACAGACTGTCAAGCGGCTCCAATCTGACATTGAGACCCTGAGTGGTGAGAAAGCTGAAGTAGATCATCAATTGTTTGCCGCGTCCAGTAAAGCCAAGCAGGATTCTGAAGAGCTGATGAGGACAAGCTCAGCCCTGTCCAGCTCGCAGGCTGAGCTTGCCAGCAAACAGCAGCTGCAACAACAGCTTCAGCAGCAGCTGAAAGAGCAGCTGGCCAGCACGATGTCGCTAAGGAGTGACCTGACAGTCAGTGGTAGCAACATTGCCCAGCTGCAACAAGAGTTGAGCAAGGTACAAAAGATTGTTGATGACACAAATCAGGATGTGCAAAATGCCAAGATAGAGAACGACCAGCTGAAGCAAGAGTCAGTACAGCTGTCAGAACAGGTGCATGCCCTTACAGAGGCCCTTGACAGCAGCAGGCAGAGCTCAAAAGGGCTGCAGAGCCAGCTTGCTGGTAAACAGGAGGCACTCATCACTGCTCAGAGACAACTGTCAACTGCCAGCTCAGCAAAGGACAAAGTCGACTCAAAGCTTCAGGCTGCTGAGCAGCACCTGGTCACAAAGACCGCAGCTGCTGAGTCACTACAGCAGCAGCTTGACAAACAAGGCCAAATTGTCACCGATCTTGAGGCCCAGCTGCACGAGTCCAAATTGACTCAGCGTAATACTCAGGCTGACATGGATGCTGCCAATGCAGCAGCTCAGGCCGAAGCCCAGTCATCACAGCGGCTGCAGCAGCAGTTGAATGAAGAAGCAGCCAATAGGGCTTCACTGCAATCACACCTGCAGGCGGCTGAGTCTGTTGTTGCTGAGCTGCAAATTGCCAATGCGGACCAGACTGCACAGTTGGCAAGCGTGACAGAGCAGCAGCGTCACAGCAAGGCTGCATATGCTGAGCTACAAGACCAACTGGCACAGAAGGAGGCCGTCCTGATGGCGCAGAGTGATGCATGTGCTCAGGTGATACGTCTACATGTGCTTGCACAAGTACCGCAAAGCAGCACAGGCTTTAGATATTGCCTCACACGAGTCTCAGCTGCTGTTGCAGCCCTGTCTTCCAGTTCTATAATCAAGTGTGATGACACACAGCACGCCTTATGCCCCTTGCATGGTTTTGTGATGAGAGTCACACAACATGCCACGCAGCTTTTAGCCTGCTGAAGCAGCCTAACAGCATGCATGCCAGTGATCAAATCCATGCATGCTGTAGGTCCAGGAACAGTATGAACATGAGAGAGCTGAGGTAGCTAAGCTGACTCACAAGCTTGCTGAGGATGTGGCTGAGACTGAGGAGCTGCAGGATGGGCTGACAGTACTGGAGGACAAGTTCGCATCCATAAAAAAAGAATGTGCAGGTCACCACCAATGCCAACCTGTAGCATCACTGAAATGGGCTGTACTTGCTTGCGTGTATTTGCAGCATAGCATATGCCTGCTTTCCTGGAACAAAATTCATTGAGTATCGGCTTGTGGTAACAATATGGAGGTAACGGTAGCTGCGTAGCTTTTGCCAATGTAGGGCTTTTACTATTCTCAGCTGCTGCCCCTGCAGCAATCATATCCGCTAAAGCACAAGATGGTCTTGCAGTCTGTCACCTTGAGTCTGATACCTACCTGCTGCGAATAGTCCCTGCTGGCACAAGCCCTGATGATCTTCTTGTGATCCCTGATTTGTAAAGAATGTAACAGCACTGATTACATGCTTGTGGTACATTTAATGCAGGCTTGAGAAAGCAGCTGAAGGCAGCCCAGAAGCACACAACAAGTCAAGAGTCTGCTCTCACTGCCCTCAGAACTCAGCTCACCAGCGCCACTGCCTCAAAGGCTGATCTGGAACAGCTGCTGCAAGACAAGGCCCAGCAGCTTGGACATCAGCAGAGCAGTGCTGCTCAGCAGGCTGCTGAGTTGCAGCAGCTGAAAGGCAAGCATGAGCAACAGACCAGTGAGCTGCAAGGGTTGAAGAGCAAACAGGAGCAGCAGGCTGACGTCTGTGCTCAGCTCGAGGGTACTGTTGCGCAACAAGCTGCCGACCTGACACAGCTTAGAAGTGAGCGTGAGCAGCAAGCTGTGGTCAGCTCTCAGCTGGAGGCAGATCTGGCTGCTGTTAGCAAGCAGGAGGAAGATCTGCAGTCAGAAACGGACAGACAGCAGGAGAAGCTCAGGGCTGTGCAGGAGCAGCTTGCAGGTGATGCTCATGAGTGAATTTGTTCATGCATGCAACTGTTCATTCCTGCATTCACTCAATCGTGCTTGCATGCATGCATTGGTTCCCTTTTTGCAATTGTCCAGCATTTCATGCGCTCACTCAAGCGAGTGAGCCTGGAGGCATTAGGTACTTTTTGTTCAGCCCTTAAGTCCTCACAACTACACTGTTGTCAACACCAACTTCTTCAAGGAATCCGATGCAATCTTGAATTGTCTTTGGTGCCTAAAACATGCAATACAGCAATGTTTGCGCTGCGATGTGCAGGCACTGAGCAGCAGCTGGCAGAGGCACAGCAAAGGTCTGCTGACCAAGCCCAGGAGCTCACAGCTGCACAGACAGACCTGGACCAGCTGAGTCATACCCACGACAGCTTGCAGGAGCAACTGCAGCTGAAGGTGATCGAGCTGCAACAGACTCAAGACAGCTTAGAGGAGCGTTCAAGGCAGCACATGCAGCTGCAGACTCAGGCTGATGACCACTCTGCTCAGATTATACAGCTCAGAGCTGCACTGCAAAGCAGCACTCAAGCTGGGGCCGAGCTTGAAAGCCAACTTGCGGACAAGACAAGCACCGTCTCAGGTAGAGCAATGCAACTGAGTTATGTGCACTCGTCCAAAATTCCATTGAGGTCTTGTCCCACCTAGATGACCTGCTCATCTGATGCTGCAGAGGGACCATTTGGTGATTGACAGTGCTGATACAACCTTGACACTTGCCTGCACATTTGCTTCTCCTTACTTTGTTCAGTGTGTATCTTTGGTCTGGCATCTGCTATGCCATCTTGCCAACCTATCTGTCAACAACCCAGCAATGCCAACGCTTTTTCATCCTGCCAATGCTCTTGTGTTCATTTGCTGATGTGTAATACTTGGTGCAGTTCTGCAAGACGAGCTTGCAGCAGCCCATGAGCAGCAACACGCTGAAGCCTCTGCCTTGTCAACAGCTCAGGCAGACCTTGACAGGCTGGCAGAGGACAAGCAGGCCTTGCAGCATCGGCTTCAGACCAACCATGATGAGCTGGGCCAGAGCCTGCAACAGCTGGAGGGCTTGAAGCAGGATATTGATCAGAGTGAGGCAGCATACAAACAACAATTGGACCATGCTGCCAAGCTGCAGTCAGACCTCTTGGCAAGCCAGCAGACAATGGGGTCACTGCAGGCCCAGAGTGCCAGTCAGGCAAACAGCATTTCAGGTGATTGTGATCTATATCTTGCATTGCCGTGTCAAAATTGTGACTAGATCTGGTCAGATCTGGATTGCTTGCAGCACTAACAATCATTCAGTCAATAACAACACGCACATGATACTGGCTTATGTGACATGTCTTTGTCTAATGAAGCTAGTATAGCAGCATATCACTTACCCAACATTGTCAAGTTCAGCTTACAACCAAAAACTGTTGAGTAATCAAGCTGCTAGCCAGCTCTTTGAAGTCTTGAGTGTTTCAAGTCAATTACATATACAGGACTCATGTCTTCAGTCATGCACAGTCACATTGCGTTCACCTGTCATGCCCAGAAAGCAAGTTTGCCGTGAGTCGGTTTGCTGAGGGTTTCCTTGGCAATACTTTCCTCTACTGACTACAGGTTTGAGGGCTGAGCTGCAAACAGCACAGGAAGCCAGCGATGGCCAGGTCACAGAACTGGCCACACTGAAGCATGCAGCAGCTGCATCAGCTGCCAGTCACCACACACTGCAGCAGGAGCTGCAGGCTACAGCTGGACAGCTGCAGCAAGCCCAGACTAAGGCGTCACAACTGACAAGTGAGCGTGAGCGTCTGCAGCAGACATGTGATCAGCAGACAGCGCGCTGCGACCAGATGGAGGCAGAGCTTCTCAGCAGTGGTCGAGCTGCCTCTGACCTGCAAGACTGCTTGCGGGCAGAGACAAAGGCTCTGGGCACTGTGCAGGAGGAGCTGCAAGGTGCTGCAATCTGTGTGTCCTGATCACTGCCTTCATGCTGTGCATTGCACACTGAAAATGAAAGCCCCACAGGACATGCTTCAGCTTCTGTACTCTGCATCATCATCACCGGTGGGCTTGTCTGTTGTTATCATTGGGCTCCCTGTAGGACTGGCCAGAGTCTGCAGTTACTGCACACTGCATCTCAACGCTATAAGCACTATCCGTCAACATATGTATGTGCCTACTCATGGTGTATTGCACGCGCAAAATATGCAAACCACTTACGGGGATGTATGCTGCAGGGCGCACCAATGACCTCGCCAACGCACAAGCAGAGCTTGTCAGACAGGCCTCTGAGGTGCAGTCGCTTCATGTCAACGCTGCACAGCTTAGTGAAGCAAAGCGTGACCTCACTCAGCAGCTGGAGCAGCACCAGAAGGACCTGGTACAGCAGGCTGAGCAGCATGCCCAGCTTCAGACAGCACATGTGCAGACAATAGCTCATTGTGGTGACCTTGGGACTCAGGTTGACGCTCACAAGGAGAGGGCCACAGGTACCTGAAGATCATATGTATTTGCCACCTGATACTCTTTGCTAAACGCAGAGGCACGTGGCAGTGTACTTTGGCCTGCAATATCAGGCATTGTTTTCCTGATGTCTTGGACACAAGCAGCGTATTTAGCTCTTGATGCCTGCTGGACTGTGAATGCATGGCACATCAACATCTGTTGCCAATAGTTGGCAGTCCTCACCGGTTTGTGCGACCTACATCCTGCAAATAAAGTGTCAGCAATTTGCGCGCATTCAAGGAAGTCAAGCTCAATACGTGTCTTGCAAGTCTGTGTCCAGGCATGTCTAATCTACAAATGCATCACAGGCCTGGAGGCTGAGCTCAAGCACCAAGAACACGTCAGTGCTAGTCAGGCTGCAGAGGTAACAGTGCTGAAGAACGCAGCAGCTGCATCAGAGGCCAGTTGTCAAGCACTGGCAGAAGAGCTGCAGTCTGCACATGAGCAGCTGCAGCATGCCCAGACGCAGGCCGCAAAGCTGACTGCTGAGCATGAGCGTCTGCAACAGACCTGCAGTGAGCAAACAGCACGCTGCAACCAGCTGGAGGAGAATCTCACTGGCAGTAGTGACACAGTCTCAGAGCTGCAGAGGCAGTTGCAAACAGAGACCGAAGCTTTGCATGCTGTGCAAGCAGAGCTGCAAGGTACAGTCTTATGTCATGCTGGCATCATGTCACACAGCCTATCAGCTAGGTGGCAGTGTGTGTGATGGCTTTGTACACTGCATTGCTGTTGCGTCTTTGATCCATAAAATGACACTGTACTGACACCTGAAGCAATGTGTTGGTGAGCTTGGGTCCAAAGACTTGTCCTACAACTTAGTCCTCCAACTCAGTCCTACAATTCTTAGTATTTGTGTCAACGGCTTTCTGTACTGCAATGGCAACCTGCTTTGAGGTTGTGCAAAACTGTGAACAACCAAATGCAGAACACAGACAAATACCTTACTGCTGTAGGCAGCACTGAGGAGCTCAGCAAAGCCCGACAGTGCATTGATGGTCAGTGCGCTGAGCTGCGGTCCTTGGAAGCCAGTTCAGCAGAGCTTGCTCAGTCCAACGCTGATCTGACTCAGCGGCTTGATCTCGAGTCTCAGCAGCTTGAGCAACTTCAGCAGCAGCTCTCACAGCAGATTCAGCAATACGCTGAGCTTCAGACAGTGCACAGACAGACAACAGTCCGTGTTGCTGATCTTGAAGATGAGCTTGACAGTGCTCAGCAGCGGCATGCCAGCCAGTCTGCTGAGATACAGACGCTGGAAGGCCGGACTGCTGAGCTGGCGCAGACAAAGACTAACCTGCAGCAGCAGCTCTCAGAGGAAGCTGAGCGAGCCTCAGTGCTGCAAAGTGCATATGAGCAGGAGGCGCACCGCTGTGAGGAGCTGCAGAAGCGGCTTGCAAGCCATGCTGCTGCAGAAGAGACTCTCAATGCACGTGTCACAGCTCAAGAGGCAGAGCTGAAGTCTGAGAGGCTGCACCGCTCTGGTAATCAGTTAGTTATAACTATTGCTGCCATACTCTCTGCTGAGGCGCATGCAATTCCAGCAGCTCCATTGCACAAAGGCAGTTGTGTCTTGCCCTTCATGCATTTCATGGCTGCCATTGCTTCATTTCAGATGTTGGTCATGCGCTTCACAGACATCAGGAGTATTATGTGTCACAGAAGAAAAGCGCCTGCACTATACCGTGCAAAATAGCCACTCAAATGTAATCAGATTGCTTATTAATACTTCAGATTATTACACAAATCACACTCACAAGAGTGGTTGCCTTTGCAGAAGTAGCGGAGGCATGTGCTGCTGCCCAGCAAACAGTTGCTTTGCATGCTGCAACCATCTCGCATCTTGAAGAGGACAACTCCTCTCTTGCTGAGTCACAGCAGCAGCTGCAGCAGCAGCTCAGCTCTGCTGAGCAAGCGCTCACCGCCAGGCAGGCTGAGCATGATCAGCAGGTGACAGAGCTGACTTCTGAATATAACCAGCAGATGGCACTTTGCGATCAACTGCAGACAGAAATTGACAGCAAGCTGCAGTTAGGGGATGCCCTTCAGGCACGCCTGGATAAGGAGCTGGTGCAACAGCAAGAGCGGCTGACACAGTATTCAGGCCTCATGCGAATGCAGGAACGCCTGCATCAAGAGGCCGTGGCACAGGCATCCGACAGACAGGCCAAGCTAGATGCCAGCCTGAAGTCAGAAGCTGATCTGGCTCAGCAGCTCACAGCTCAGACTGACCTTCTATCAAGTGTCTCAGCTGACAAGGAGCAGCTGCAGCAGTCACGTGACTCAGTGATGGCTCAGCTCCAGGAAGCACACCAAGAGCTGGTCAACAAGGAGGACGCCTGTCAGGAGCTGCAGGATCAAGTCAACAGGTCGGCTGACCTGTTGAGCACAGCAAAGAAGCAGCTCGCCTCCCAATACTCAGAGCAGCAGTCGCTCCAGCAGCAGCTCAAGCAGCTTTGCACTGACCTGGCTCAGACAGAAGCAGCGCGCAACTCAGGCTTGCAGGCTCAACAGGAGTTGGCGGAGCAACTGACAGCAAAGCAGGCATCTCTAGCTGAGAGTGACGCCAACTTGGCTCGGGTTGAGTCTGCTCAGGCTGAGTCACAGAGCCAGAGTGCTACACAGGCCCTTGAGCTTGAGACAGCGTCAGCCAGTCTGGCTGCCAGTCAGCAGGCGGAGGAAGAAGCACAGGTCAAGCTCAGCTCTGCTTCTCATGAGCTGGCAAGGTTTGAGCAGCAACTTCAGGAGTGTGTTGCCGACCTGCAACAGGTTCAGGAGCGGCACAAGGATCAGTCACAGGAGGTGCAAGACCTTTGCACTCAGCTCGCAGATGCTCGCTCAGATTGCCAGAAGGCACAAGCTGAGTGCAATGCCAAGGCGGCTGAGCTGGCTCATCTGGTGTCAGTTTCTGAGCAAGCTTCTGCCCAGGAACGCATCAGGGATGAACAGCAGCAACATCGCATCCAGGCTTTGCTTCACAAGCAGGAAGCTCAGCAGGAAGAGGTGACTCGCTTGAGCGCTGAGCTCAAAGCCAGCACACAAAGCCAAGGAGATCTGCTGAGCCAGCTGGCAGAGGCACAGTCAGCATCAGAGTCCCTTCAAGGTGAGCTCACAGCCAGGACCCAAAGCAGAGATGAGCTGTCAGTCAAGCTCACAGAGGCGCAGACGGCTTCACAGTCCTTCCAGGCAGATCTGACAACCAGCGACCAATGCAGGGACCAGCTGTCAGCTCAGCTTACAGAAGCACACTCTGCAGGAGAGTCACTCCAAACTGAGCTCAGTGCAGTTACAAAAAGCAGAGGTCAGCTGTCAATCCAGCTGGCAGAGGCACAGTCAGCATCAGCCTCCCTTTGCGCAGAAGTGACGACATGCACCCAGCGCCAAGAGGAGTTGACAGCACAGCTGGCAGAAGCGCACTCTGCATTAGAGACCCTGCAATCCGAGCTCACAGCAAGCATGCAAAGTAGGGACCACCTGGCAGCTCAGCTGCAGTCTGGCCTTGCAGAAGCACAGTCAGCGTCAGAGGCCCTCCAAGCAGAACGGGCGCGCTTGACTGCTGAGCTTGCAGCAAGCACCAGAAGCAGGGAAGAGCAGGCAGACCAGCTTGCTCAGGCGCAGTCAGCCTCAGCATCTCTCCGAGCTGAGCTTGAGTCCCAGCAAGAGGCTCACGCCAGGCTTGAGAGTGCTCACAATGCCGCTTTGGCCCGTGTTGGCAGTTTGCAGGAGGACACTGCCAGCAGGTCTCAGGCATGCACTGTCCTGCAAGCTGCATATGATGACAAGCTGAGTGCTCTCGCCACTGCTGACGCTCTTGTGACTCAGCTCACCCAGCAACAGCGCACCCTGCAAACAGCTGCCAGCACAAATACTGAGAGCATTTGCCGTCTTCAAGCTGATATCTCATCTAAGGCTCGTGCGCTTGCTGAAGTACATGCTCACAGATCACAGCTACAGGCTCAAGTGGATGAGCTGCAGCAAGCACAGCATGCACAGCAGGGCCGCTTCGAGGAGATGACTCAGAGCCTAAATGCCACAGAGTCTGAGGCATCAGCTACCGTCAGTCAACTCTCAGAGGCCAATGCTGCAGTTGCTCTGCTCCAAACAGAGCTAGCAAAAGCTCGTGGTGCACAGCATGATGACTCACATGCCATCACTCAGCTTCAGCATCAGCTACAGGCAAGCCAAAGCGCGGCACTGCAACAGCAGCACGACCTGCAAAGCCAGGCAGCTACCATCAGCAGCCTACAATCAGATGCCAAAGCATGTCGTAGGCTATCAGATCAGCTCAGCTCTGATGTAGCATCCAGTCTGGAGAACATGCAACAGCTCAGGCTGGAAATCAGCACCAAAACAGATGTCATCAACCAGCTGCAGTCTCAGCTGACCAGTCAGGCTGAGCGCATCTCAGTCACAGAGGCTAGGCTGGTGAGTGCACGCCATGAGGCAGCTCAGGCTCGGGTTGAGTCAGATGCCCTGGCAGCTGCCAGAGTGGAGATGCAGTCTGCCCTGAGTACTCAAGCCGACACGCTGCAGCAGCTGTCAGAGCAGCTGGAGAACAACAGTCAGATGATGTCTGGGCATCAGGCGACAGAGGAAGAAGCACAGCTGCAGAAGGCTGAGGTCAACAGACTGCGTGAACTGCATGCTGACATGCAGGCTTCACACGCTCAGCAGGTGAGACACCTACGGCAGGCTTAGCTATGTATTGCAAACTTTCTCTGTCAATGGCTCAGTGAGTCTGAGACCTCACTCATTGCCTTGCTATGGTGTAAGTACTACTTATTGAGCTTGGATATTGGACACCTGCACAGCTGCTATCAGTGCTTGAGATCTGTGCACCAAGGGCAGGCTGTGCAGCTACAACCCATTCAGCACCAAGTTGGATCTGCCCTGCCCAACTGACATGCCATCTGCACTGGCCCTGCAGGTGCAGGAAGTGCGTGTGGAGCTTCAGCAGCGCAATGAGCTGGTAGTCGCACTGGATGCCCAGCTGCTGGAAAGCAATGAACTAGTAGCACACTTGCAGCAGCTGCAGGCGCAGGCTAGCTCACAAAAGGCGGCAAAGAAGCAGCAGAAGGGTAAAAGTGGTCCAGCAGCAGTTGCTGGGTGGGTGGTCAAGACTGGAGTCACAGTGGGAGGTACCCTGCTGGCAGGCCAAGCTGTACACCACTACCAAGCACAGCAGCCTAAAAAATGATTGCAATGTGGATCATCTTGCATTGATAAACTTGATTCAGACATACCGGCAATTTTGCTTGAATGAATGCCATGACATGATCAAGTGCTGATTGCATGCACTCTGGTAATCAGAGTCATGTTCTAGAGTCACATCTGAGCTGCAGCCCTGATTGCACGAGGAAAAGGATGTGAGAGTGATGTTGTATTGACACTGCAGTACTCAGAATGGTTTTGTTATTGCAACACGACACAAGTGATGACACCGTCACCCAGCACAACTGTGACTGCAAGACAGGCTGCAGTGACAACTCTACGGCTGACTTGCCATTTGGTGAACAGTCCGTCGCGGCCCTGATGCCCTCAGGCTGCACTTTGCAACTGCAACTGTACCTCACAAAGGCCCATGCCAGTGCACACACATTTGACATACAGACAACACAGGATAGCATGTGAACCTGAAGCTGGTTCTGTGACAGCACAGAGCCATGTGAACCTAAAGCTGGTTCTGTGACAACACAGAGGTGTATACTTAACGTATGCTATATAGATGAGCACAAAGAATGCAACAAAGAGCTTTTTGGTTATAACCATGTTGCATGATGCTGAAGCTGGATACAAAGCTGTAATCAGCTGGGCGTGACTTTGTAAGTCTGTATTTGTAAGCAATGGTGTTTACACGTAATAGCCAGAAGCCAAGTGGGACAACAGGTAAGGCCGCACAATACGGCCATAATAAGGAGCAAAATGTACATCAAGGGCTGAAATGTCTCGTGATCGTCAAGCCAGCAACAACATCCTGCATAACCTTCTTGTTCAGAAGCTCAGTGTAAGACTGCTGAATACTGATCAAAATCTTTTTATGAATTGTGAAGCTACACATAGCATTGAGGCTTGCTGCCTCTCTACAAATCAAATGCAAAAAACAGGTCTTGTGCTACAAAGCAAAGTGGACGTTACCACACCAAAGAAGTCTTGTCCGTAACCCAGAACATCAAACAAACCAGCCAGATCAAAAAGGGAAAGTGTATTACCTCAGAAGCGCAGGGAGACTAACAATGCAAAAGCAACCAGTCAATCTAAACATACTGCCAAAGCCACAGAGCTACATGATGGCAGAAAGCGTGTCTTTGACTTTGGACCTGGTCATCTGCTTGTTCAACAGATCAGAAAGTCTCGGCTCACAGAAGCCAGATCAGCCAGCACACAGCCTGTGCTGTAGACAAACATAGCCCTTGACAATACATCTGCCAAGTCAAAAAGTGCTTGCGCCACTGCAGGGCAGCATAAGCAATGCTGACGCACAGACAAATCAAGGATTTGGACTGTAGAGGAGTGTGTGCAGTGGGAGTCCAAATGGAAGATGAGAGGACTGAGTTTCAGTGCTGGTACAGACCAGTCTTCCATGGAGACCCTCTGAGTGCAGCCTTGGAGCAAAACTCATGACTGCCAGCATCGGCTGCGCAGTATTGCCCTCCGCCAACAGCCCCACCAGCAGAGGCAGCTGCCCTCAGAAGCTGACTAATCCTAGCTTCCTTCTTCTTGCTGGCATTGCTACCCTTGACTAGTCCCACCATCCACTTGTTGAATCCCTTGGAGGATTTCTCAGGCCCTGGGATTGCGCCAGCTCCAACAACGATGCTGCTCTGGGTTGACATGACGTCCTGGGTGGCCAGGAGAGAGTCTGAATTTGAATGCGGCGCCACAGCGTGCACAGCAGCAATGCCAATGCTCTTGTTGCTGTCTGAGCCCATGCTTCTGTTGCTGTTGGACCTGTCAAGAGGAGCAGGAGTGGAAGGCATTGAGTAGTGAGTGGGTGAGTCGAGCTCAATGCTGCTACTGCTGCCAGGGCTGACTCTGCGCACGTACTCAAGGCTCTGAGCTGAGCTGGATCTGGAGATCGGCTCATTCATTTGGGAGGATGAGCTGGATGCGCATGAGTCTGAATACGGGCGGGTGTTCACCTGCAGCATGCATCCAATATAGTCAAAACATGCTTAGCACCAGCATTCAAATCTGCACTCAAATGATAGCATACAAGGCATGCCATCTGTGCACAGTCTACTGATATTAGAGACACATGTGCAGGATGTGATAGCACAGGCGGCTTCCAGACGCAATGACAGCAAACACCAGCCATGCACAGCAGTACAAAGTGGGGTAGAAATATGAGCGATCAACAGGAATGCATCAGAGATCGGCAGAAGCATACCTCATGCTGCAGGCAATCCCTTTCAGCACGTACGGCCTCCAGCATGATGCTGGCCTGATGCTGCTCACTGTGAAGATGAGCAATGGTGGCCTCCCGGGCCTGCACCAGCTCCCTCAGCTGACTCACCAACTCACCCTGCAAACAGACACACAGGCTCAAGGACTGGCTGAAGTGCAGACAGTAGAGAGAGAAGAAGAAGAAGAAGAAGACAGATGGCGTCTAGGAGAAGGGGATGACAGGGTGAAAGAAGAAGAGGCTCTCTAAAGTTGGGTAGGCTGAGGAGCTGGGAGGCAGCAATGTTGTGGGTAAGCATGACACCCCAACAAGAAGCCAATGATAGCTGGCAGACACCAGCTGCAATGATAATGAAGAACCAAATCCATGCAGGCCAGTCATTGCAGCTGAAAGCTGGGCTGTAAAGCAAGTCATCCACAATGCAACATCAACAGAGAGGAAGAGGAAGAAGAAGGAGGGCAAAAGTTGCACTGAAGAAGCTCAAGCCCTGCATCAAGACGTAGCAGAAGAAGAAGAGGAAGAAGATAAAGGCTGCAACAAAGAGGATTGAGCTCACCTTCTCAAGCAGCTGCGCCTGCATGCGCGCAACAGCAGCTGGAGGTCCCTCCTCAATCCTGCTCTGCTGAGCAGCCATGTGAGCCTGAGCCTCCACCAGTGACACAGTCTGCCGCCTCAGGTCCTCCTGAGACTCAGTGCTCGCTCTCAGCTGAGTCCTGAGCTCACCAATGACGCCTGCTTGTCGCTCAAGCTCGGCCTGCAGGCCTGCTACCAGCTCGGCGCTGCTGTTGCTGTTGGCGGCCTTTGCCTCACGCAGTGCTGCTTGAAGCTGGTCAACCAGGTTGCTAGCTGCACAAACTTCTCCCTGCACAATACAGCAGCCAATACATTCAGCACCAATCACCCAGCATTGTGATGGCAACTGAGCTGAAGCCATGCGCTCTACTACATTTCTCAGTACATTAGTAGCAGCAGCAGCAGCTTGCAGTATCTGCAGAATCCAGCAGGCAGGCAATGCAGATGTGTCGAACAAATTGCAGAAGTGCATTGATGCTGCTGGACAAACATCAGTCAGTCAAGAGAGCACAATAAATTGATGACAAGGTGCTCACCTTGAGTAGGTTGATCTTCTCCTGCTGATGAACATCATTGGCAGTCAGCCGCTCAATGATGTCACTGCGCTGCTCCAAGCTGTGCCTCAAGCGTGCTGTTGCAGCAGCCTGGCTAGCAATCTCCGCCTTCAGCTCATTCACCTCAGCAATGTGCTGCTGCTTCTCTTCCTCACTCAGACCAGACTGCATCGCTGCTGCCTCGTTCAGGTCTCTCTCAACCTCCATCAGAGCCTGCATATGATCATCAAAGCTTAGCACAAATGTGCAAAGTTTGTCACATGATGTGGGCAAATGCACATAGAACTGGAGCAGGTTGCAAGCAAGAGCACAACTGCAGCATACCTATTGATGTCTGTCAGCAGTATCAGCACTGCCAGCAGACAGAGTCAGTTTGCAGTGCACAACAGGATATGCAGTTAACAGATGCAGCCTGTCAGGTCCTTCCCTTCCTTCCCCATTGACAGAAACTGTGTGAGCTGAACTTTTCTAGTGCTTCCAATGTCACATGCGAATGCCTGAACCTGGCAGACAGAAAAGCAAGGTCTGAGCCGTGTGAGTATGATCATATCGAGTCAGCTCACCTGAGTCTGAATGTCAAGGGCAGCCTTGAGTGCCGCATTGTTCTTCTCCTCAGCAATCAGGCGAGTCTTCATTGCTGCCTCGGAGGCCTGAGCCTGGCGAGTCAGCTCCTGCTGCTTAGTCAGCTCCCCCTGGGTCCTTGAGAGCTCAGTGCGCAGCTGGACGGCCTCCGAAACCATGGCCGTCTCATTGCTGTGGAGCTCAACCAGGCGCCGCTTCATGCTGGCTGCATCCAGTTGCATGTCTTGCATCTGCTTCCCAGCATCCTGCAGTCAAGAATCAAGTGATGAGCTGCCTTGCAGGATGGTGTGCATGACGGGTGCATGTGTTGGTGGCATGGTATTGCTAGGCCTTCATGTATGCTGACTGTACAAGATGCAATTAGTCAAGTGGCCTAGATATGCATGCACTCATACATGGCATAGCATACAAAGTGTAGCATACAGAGTCACCGTCAACACACAAAACAAGCGAAGACAGAGCCAAACACCAACTGAGACAAATAACCAGACAATTAACACAAACAACCAGACACACACACGAACAGATAAACAGACGCAACCAATCAAAGCAACCCAGGCAAGACACATAACAAACGGCTGACCTTGAGCTGTCTGCTCTTACACTCCAGCTGAGCCTGCAGGGCGTTCTTCTCCATCTTGAGCTTCTTCACCTCACCAGCTGCTTCCTTGTTGCCTGAGGAGGCCTGCTGCATGAGCTCTTGCAGCTCATCATCCTTGGTGATCAAGTCTGACCTCACCTTTGCAATGTCTTCCTCCAGAGTGGACACCTGCAGTATAACAGTAGACAGCGTCAGCATTGAGTAGTGCAGGCACAAACATCATTAGACCACTTTATTTGTAGTCAGCATGAGTCGCACAGATTCAGATGCTGCTACATGACGCAGGGTTATCCGACAACAGGTCACAAACAGTAAGTGCGTTGCAACTGTACTGACTTGCAACAACGGGTACAGGGCGTCAGTGTAGAGAGAACAGAAGCTGATGTGAGCTGTTGTGTGGAAAGAAGAGCACAGGGACTGAAGCAGAGGCATGCCTTGGTCTGAAGGTCAGCAGCATAGGTCTTTGCAGCTTTGTCAGCTGCAGCAGCAGCGCCGTTCTTCTTGACTTCGCCCTGCAGCTGCTCAATGGTGGTGGTCATGTGGGTTTGGTGGTGACGCAGCGCCTGCAGCTGCTCCTCCTTCTTGCCCACCACCTTAGTCAAGGCCTGTACTTGCTTGCTCATTGCCTGCAGCGTGCGCAGAAACAGAATACTGTCTTGGGTGATGCATGGCAGCATCTGATGTGCACACCTCAGTGGCCTGACATAACAAACAGGCAGGGAACTTTGCATTGATCCTGCATCGATCCTACACTTCCCATCCTTATTCACAGGGGCATCAGTGTCAACACTGAAGCGTTGGCATTGACACAGCTGAGTTGCGTACAGGTATCGACCCAAGTTACAATATCTAGGCAAACACGTTAAACAGCAACGCTACTGACACCCATTATACAAACAGCCGTAATCAAGAACAAGGCTTTGAACAAGCACCCCGTCCCGCAAGAGAAGAGCTGTCCCGCAAGAGAAGAGCTGAACAGGCACATAAAATGATCAGGACAGACAGCATGTGTGTATGCCCACCTCTTGTGCAGCAGCATGCTCCTTGATGGCAGCGTCCAGCTTCTCCTGAGCCACATTCTTGCTCTGAGTGGGCAGGTCAGTCACCTTCTTCTGGCTCAAGCTCAAAGCCTCCTTGCTCAGTCCCAACAAAACCTTTGATGCATGACAGATCATGTCAAGACTTGGCTCAGAACAGCATTGTATGCCGGTCATCTGGTAGACATAGCATACAAGACCAGCAACCATGGGCAAAAGAGCAGCAAGATGAGCCACAGTTGCAGCATGCTGTTAGTCAAGCAGCTGTCGTTGCTGCTGCGCTGAAGTATGGAGCTTATGAATGTTTGCTGTTGGTTGCAAAGCCATGCAGGTGTTCTTATCGCCCTTCTGCATGTGTTGCACATAATAAGTAATCGCAGCTCACTTCTTTTGCAGCAACAGCTGGGGAGCATGAGTAAGGTGTGCAAAGCTGCCTTACAAATAGTGACAGTAGGACGGAAAGTTTCCAAAGCAGGAGACCCAAAAGGAGGTACTAAGCACACACCCAACAGCAGAAATGCACACCTTGTTGTCCACAGCGCTGGCAGCAGGAGTGGGAGTCTTAGCACGTGAGTCAGCATGGTCCTTCAGCAGGGATCTCAGCTTATCCAGGGCAGGGCTGTCAACAGCCTTGGCACAGGCCTTGGTGATGGGGGCAGGCAGGGGGCTGCCTTTCTTTGGGGTCTGCTGGGGGGTGGGGTTGGGTGTAACAGGGGCCTCAACACATATGCCAGCGGCCTGCAACACATTTCAGCATGAGCAACAGTACTGAACTGTTCACTGCAAAATGTGGCTTGCATGTAGAGAGGGTGAATATGTACATGAACGGTGACCACGTGTTTGGTCACGCTGCTGCTGCTCACATGTCACACAATCAACTTGAAGGGATTGTTTGAAGAACAGATTTTCCAATTGAACATGTCAAGCTGCATCAGCAGCAGATCAAGCTGGCATCAGGCCACAAGCAAGGATCAGACTGAACATGCAATGCATGCATACGCTACAAAACTATGCTGGCTAGTCAGATGATCACAGCAGGCAATCTGATAGTTACCTTGTCAGCATTGGGTGTGAAAGGCAGCAGGAGAGATGGCTTCGCTGAAGCTGAGTTCTCCTTGTCAAGAATGTTCACATCCAGAGGTTTCAAAAAGCCAGCACGTCTGCTGGTGCGAGGAGTGGAGCTGTCAACTGCTGACATGAGAGCTGCATTTGCCTTGCGTCTGACCACTGATGGGCTGAGGCTGCGCAGATCTACTGAGTTGGATGCTTTCTTGGCAGACCTGGGGACTGCACCTGACTCTGTTGGCCTGCAGAGGGTGCAGCAAGGTGAGTGATGTGTTTGAAGAAGCTGTGTGTGTGTGGATTGGATCCGTGACACAGGACGTAAGAAGTGTGGCTGCCTAGCTACCCACCTGGAGTCATCCTGTCAAGACGAGGGTACACAGAGGTAGCCTGTACTGCAGGCTTGCTAGAGTTAACTGATGAGTCCGTGACGGAACCATTAGGCACGTCAGTGGGCTGCTTGAGAGCTGACAGGAGGTTGCGGTTTGCTTGGCGGAGGGAATTGCTCGCTGCCAACTGCAGATACCACGAACGTGATCAGAGGCTGTCGGGTCGCAGCACAGCAGTGATGCAATGACCTGTCAAGCAGCTGCTAAGGCTGCACGCGGTCTGTCGGGCGCCTTGTACTTGCAAGTTGAAATGGGGCTTCGTAACGCAAACAGCTGTTCAGGCGGCACTTCAAAGTGAAGCAAAAGTCAAACGCAGGTCAGCGCCGAGAGTGTTATGAACGCAATGTCACAAGGCGCTCGTAGAACATTGCAGTACATGCACTTTTGAACAGCAATGTGGGTCATGCTGCAACTCGGTCACTCTGCGCAACCATGGCGGAGTCTGCATATGCAAAGCGTAGGCACGGCTATCTTGCCAGCGGCTGATGACAACAATGGTGCTTGCCTCTCGTCTAGAGCTGCTGTGCACTTCCGTCATTGCTTGCAATGCAGCAGATTGGCTTCCGAGTGAGGCTGGGCCGCTTGGTTGATGCTGCTTGATGAAGATGCGAGGCAGTCGAAAACTGTCGGCACGGTCTACCGGTGCTAGCTATGCTTGCTGAGGTCACCAATGGCACCGCAGCTGACTACGATACTTGCAGATGCCGGTGATCGGTCGTGATAGCCGTTGTTGCACCTCAGTGACTACGTTGCTAGCTTGCATAGGGCAAAGTCAAACCGAGAGGCCCCCCCCGCCGCTGTAAAGATGGCGGTAAGCATAATTTGGCTTGTCGCCCTGACCGACTCGTGACTGCCCCATGGTCAGACCATCCTTCACGTGAAAGCGCAGCACGATTCACGTGCAAGGAGCACTGAATCCACGTGCAGTCTTGTCCGATCAAGCGGTAAGACTGCGCGCTATGTTGTACTTGATTCAAAACTTTGTCCACGACAGCTATGAAGAGATACGAGGATCATGCGTGCAGACTGACAAACTCAACTTGAACGGAATGCGCTTGAGTTACTCAAGCGCATTCCGTACAACCGGACGACGGAGAGCTGACGCGAAAGCACAGCCGCAGGAAAAGCAGGAGTCATAGTTACAAATCTGGCTGAGGCATACAAACATCATGAACCGAGATGCTGAAACATTGGCAGGCCAGGGTCTTGCACGTGTTTTCAAAAGTCTGCAGCAAACGTACATTTCACTCTAAGGAAGCTTCAAATAAAAGATTTGCCCGCAAACTGGAGTTCGCGATAATGCACGCTCGCAGTCACTTGACAAGCTTGTTAAGATGTCGACATTACAGGATAAAGCCGCATGAAGCGCAGACATGGCACCATGTAAATAGTCAGTTAGGCAAATAGACCTACACCTATACCCAGATACATATCTAGCTAGAGCCACATGCGTACAAGCTTTGACTTGCCAGCTGCCATTCCGCTGCAATGCTGTGGCCTTCAAAGCCAACTGCTCAGTAGGGAACGCACTTTGACCCCTCGCTCATACGTATACGGATTCCGGAACAGCACATTAGTGGGGCTTCTAAGCCTGAGCTGTAGCTAGCTAGATATCTATAGATATCTGTATAGCGCTATATTGATATATATCACTAGCGCAGCAAGCTTTAGTGCATCAATGTTGCTGGTATGCACACAGCTTCAAGTAATGTGAACGATCATGCATGAGGATGTGGCTGACACTGTGACGGCATGAGTCTCTTCGTCAACGAGTTTTGCTATGTTTGCGATCAGTATTGAGTTTGCGTTATTTTGGCTGCGATACCCCTCCCGAGTCCCCGATCTAGTGTCAACAAACTTACTCGTTAAGGATTGACCCGAAGTCATGTAAGCTTGGGGGCTGACCCAAACGCCCTGAATGCTTGACACAATTAGGAGTGTGCCAGAGGCTGCTGTTGACTTTGGGTATGATGATGAACCCAATATCCGTGTAACATCTCGTTTACCTGCATCGATTACATAAGCTCCGATTCGTGTTGGCGACACGCAACTAGTATGGGAGTGGTCGTTGCCCTATCTGGGATTGGCATGGCTAGATGAAGGTTGCCATCCAAAGCGGTGCGGAACCATAGCGCAACAATTGCAGCTGTAGCAACTTTATGACGTTAACAATGCAGATCAGGAAGACTGAAGGGTGTATGGGTTTTTGGCCATGCTGTGTAGTGCCTGATTGCTGCAAAAGCTGCTTGCGTGGAATCAAATTGCCTGCCAATGTGGTGTAAAACGTACGTGATCTGTCGGTCAAATCTGTTAGCCTTGGCTGACAGCCCTACAGCGTAGTCAGAAACTCACTTGATGAGGGAGCAGATTCTGCGGTTGCTCAGTCAGGCTAGAAAGAAACACTGGCTGCCATCAACAAAATGGTATTGACATGGCTGCCCTGCGATCTTGATGTCTAGACTCTGTAGCGGCACATCTGCTAAGTCAAAACTGCAGTGTGGACAGCTGCACTGTGACTTGCCCGGTTCAAACCCAAGCACAAAGCTTTTAGGTATACCTGTCAAGGACACTATTTTTATACATTCATGTAAAAATTTGCTGCATGACTCAGGCATGCAGATCTATACTTGATGGGACCAAAGGGAGCATGCTGAGCAGCTTGAGTTGCTGGCAAGTATAAATGGCAAATTGTGAAGCTGCTTCTCTGCATGCTGTCATTGGTTGACAGCCCCAACGCTTGCACTAGCATGGCAGCCAAATGGATGGATAAGCCCTTTGCAGTGCTGTGCAACGATTTTGTCATGCTCTCTACGTAGATCTGCAATGCTGAGGTGTTCATTGTTCTCCAAGGACCTTTCAAAGTTTGAGCATAAACCGTGACCACTAGCTAGTGCTAGATGGCTTCAGTACAGCTTACGCTGCAGCGTCAGGGGACTTGAGCCATGCCATGCACATGCAGTGCACACAAATGCTGCACAGACTATCTGAGGTTGCAATCACATCAATTTAACTTCATAGCGTATACTCCGCTGCACTTTGGGCTGCACAGTACAACAGCACTGGAGTTTGTTACTAACACAAAGTCCATATACATAGACTGATTCATACGTCCACAGTGCCCTTAGAAGTAGCTTTCTTCTCTGTTCTGTGATTTGACAATTTGAGCAATAGCCTGGCTGTCTAGGTTTCTTTACAGTCACATAGGGCATCTTCACTCGTTACTATTGCATTTCCTCACAAATTTCTGACGAGTCAGAACACAGGGCTTGAGGTATGGAACGCCTAAAAACAAAGGAGGCCAGGCCTGAGTTGAGGGTACTCTCATCTAGCATGCACATATGCAGGGAAGCCTAACACACCTCACCCTGGGGCTGTCGTTTCATAAATGCCCATAGCCAAAGGCTTGTGAGCTCATTTCTTCAAAAACAACCTTCAATACCACAGACGCTATCCATGTCATCGTTTGTGATGGGCACCGACCACCGCCCCAGATGGGCAGTGTAATTGATGCACTGCACAACTCCAGCTTCTGGGGTGACCTCCCTGGGAAACTCAACAACAGTCACGCCTCCACAATCAGCCTTGAACAGGGACATGCTTTCCTGGCCCAACCCTAGGCAGTGCCCTAGCATGGCGGCTGTCATGATGGAATGACCCACAACTACTACATTTCTTGGGCCTTCACCTTCTTCCTGTATTGCCTGCATACAGCAACTTGTCTCAGCTCTGTCATGAAACTGTCCATTTTTATACTTCGTGAATGAATATACTACCCAGGTTCAGAGAAATAAAGTTTTCTGCATACAACCAACAGCCATAATTTCACCGATCATCATGCAGTGCACGCACATGAAACAATGGTCATGCGGACAGACGCTTGCAGGCATGCACACTTACACAGTGAGGATCAATGACAGCATCAGAATTTGTATCAGGCTACATGATCATGACAGGAATACAGACTTGCAGGCACACGCACACACACACACACACACACACACACACACACACACACGCGCACACACACGCGCACACACACACACACGCACGCACGCACACACACGCGCACGCACGCACGCACGCACGCACGCACGCACGCACGCACGCACGCACGCACACACACACACACACACAGAGGGTCATTGACAGCGTCAGTACCTGAACAACATGCTGCCAGCAGTTCTCTGCACGTTGCCATACTTGGCTCAGAGGCTCTGCACCCTCCCCAAGATCCTGGCCCCTTGCCTGCAATCAACAAGACAACCATGCCTTTGAGAAACAGCAACATAAGTTTTGCCCATTTCACAGTGTTGATCTGAACTCAGAAACGCCTGGTGACTTGTGTTATTCAACTTCAGGAGATAGGTCAGATCATGTGGAGATGTGAGATGCAGGATTTTCAAGCACAAGCATATGTATCTAGATTTGCTATGGAAGTTTGCCCTGGATTTTGGCCTTCTCCTGCAGACTGCACGCAGAAACTGCAATGACTTGACTGAATGACAGTTTGCTTGCCCTGTATGGCTGTAGTCTCATTTGTTGTGTCAGCATGCATGTTTTGGGCAAACCTACAGCGTCTTGCAAGATGACTCATGCAAGGCTGCAGCTTGTTTTGCTTGTTTCATGTCAATCACAATCCATAAACAATGACAGCTGTAGTTGACATCAGCTTGCATGACAGGGCTTCAGACACAATGTAAATCTGCAGAGGTAATCTGTAGGTGCACCAATTCTATTTCCTGCCTGTACTAAACCATCATCTGAAAGTATACAGCTAATGCACAACACTAGACATGCAATCACCAGATGCTCAAGGGTTTGTTTGTGTTCAATACCTCAAGCGCATGCCTGCCCTCCCACTCTCCCATACCTCTGTTAGTCAGTTCGTCCAGAGTCTGTACTTTGGGTTCTGTGAAACCTGCCAGGGATTGCACCCTGCTGATGACTTTGGCAGTGGCTTGTGCCCTTTTCAGCGGACTTGTGAGAACTGTCTGCACCTGCGAGACCCATTACATGGTCTTTGGTACTGTAACATTACGGGCAGGTAATGGAGCTTTTCAAAGCCTTAGCAAGGAGTGCATTATGCTAGTAGTCCAGAAAAATGCTTGTTTGACATCTGTACCAAGAGCATCATGACATATAGGGCAAGATGTCTGTGCGCACACTGCAAGCATCTTATCGAGTTATGAACTGCATCATTCCATCTGGGTGTACAGCTTTGTCCTCTCCAAAAGCAGGTGCTGAGAGCGATGTCAGGTGGCCAATTGAGCAGTACAGGCAGCTTGCGGACAGACACAACCTGACATTGGGCATGTGTGGCTGCTTGCCCCTGCATGCGCTCCACTACATGTACTGGTCCATGCCTTTTGACATTCAGAAGCGTTTATGCAGACAATGGTAAGCGCTGCATGCAGGCATGCCAGCAGTCCACTCAGACTGCACATACACAGGCGAGTGCAGCACGCAGCCTGTGACAATGCTGAATGGTGAGGCAAGATGTGTGAAGTCCACCTTCAAGTCCATGAGTAGCTCAGCTGCTTTGTTGGCTTGCATCTCTCCCAGTGTGCTAGGCGCCTCATCTCGAATGCCCATCAGCAGGTTGTCCTCGCTGCTCAAAGTAGCTCCATGCTGTACAAAGATGATGCGTGCGTTCACTCCCTTGCCCGCTTCATCAGGAATAAAAGGAGGCCCGGGAGTCTGCAGCCAGAACAAGATTCACACTCAAAATCATTATCAGGGATGAAGGGAGGCCCAACTGTCTGCCACAAAAGTGGCAATCACATATGAAATCGTTATCAGGGACACAAGGCCCCTGTGGAGTCCGCAGCCAGAGTGTGATTTGCAATCAAACTCATTGTCACAGGTAAAAGAAAGACCCTGGAGTCTGCAGCCAGAATGAGATTTACACTCAGGAACTCTCGTCATTTCAAGGACCGGTTTTTGTGGGCAGGTTTCACCGCACTTTTGGCTGCCACAGGTGCAGTCGAAAACTTTGCCGTGTGGAAAACGACACATAGCAGCAACTGTTTGAGATTGCAATGAGTTCTCATGTGAGACAATTCCCAACTAAGCATTGGGGATCCCGGTGTTTGCAGCTAAAGCATGAGTCAACAGTCCAGGTCCCAGTAACCTGACAGCAGTAAATTCATGCTTTATGCACTCCCTGCTCTTGAGATATGTCGGATTCAGATCAATGTTGTCTTGTCTGCAAGCAGCAGCAGCTGCCACAATCTACAGAAGAGCCAAGAAGAGTCAAGAAGAGGCAAAGACAAGCACAACCAGTGAGAACACTGAAGTACATCACTAGGGCTGCATGCCTAAACAGCATTGCAGTCTTATGAATGTAGGTCTTGAAACCCTAAAATAAGCTTTTACACAACAGACTGCACTCAACACCAAATTTGACATGCTGTAACACCCAGCAAAAGCTTTCCTTGCGTGTGATGGACCCATCTGATGGACCAAGCTGCAAATCCAAGTGGGAAACAAGAGGAAAACAGAGATAAACAGACGAAGAGTCCCAAGTTGGCATCAGGCGCATGTGAGCACGTGCAGCAGCAAAGAAGGCTTGTTGTTCAGCAGGCTTCCTTCTTGTGTCAAAAGAGCAGACCTGAGGGGATGGCTGGGGTTTGCATAGAGCTAAAACAAGTGGTCGCCGCGCATACAAGCTGACTCTATCTAAACCAATGTTGCCATAGACTATCAGGCTATGACTTCTGTCAATTTCAGCCTAGAAACAGGTCTGGCGGTTGTGTCTCCCAACACAATCCAGGCAGATGCAAGAGGCATATGCTGCATACAAGGACGGCATCTAGGACAGGTACTGCTGAGTGCTGTGTACGCCTGACTTGAGTGGGCAGTCTCACCTGGTTCAGCCTATCCAAGTTGACCCTGGGGGGGCCATCTTTGGTGGGTTGGAAGTCCAACACTGTTGTGGCAGCATTGTTCTGCAGCAGCCTTCGGAAATAGGTTGGCGGCAGGCCGATGGCAGTGGCCACCAGAGCTTGGTTGACTGCGTTGTGCGCAACCAGCAAGGTGTTTCTGTTGCCAGATTGGTTGCCCAGGATCTGCTGCCATGCGAGCGATGCTCTGAACCATAACTCTCTGCACGTATATGCAAAAGTTGCACTGAGAAACGGGCAAGTCACAGCTGCCGGCATGCAAGGTCAATGCATGCGCCTGGATGAGCTCCTGTATGTAAAGAGCCACAGCTGGCTGCGCATGTGCATGGGACTTGTGCAACATTGTGAGTCTTGGTCAGGATGTATGTAAGCAGCCAGCTTACAATAATTGCAAGTGACAAGTCTTTTGCAGCAAGTTCGTGCTGCCAGATGCAGCTCAAAATCATGACTTTTGCTTTATGACACGTGAAAATCTCAGGGCAAGGGTGTGCTGCACGCTGTTGATTTATTGGGTGCACCACTGCTGTAGCTCCATGCACAGCAGATCAGAGAAAAACAGTGTTCCAGTTTTAACCTGACAGGCGGTCGCCCATCAATCTCAAATTCTGCAGCTTGTTTTTGCCACATTCTGAACTGCTCTCCGTATTGCTCCTTCCCATGGTGTTTTAGCAAGCCCTGTATAGCAAAGTCATAGTACAGACTGCAAGCATGGAGCCACAACTTCTGACTCCGTTAAGCCTTATATGATAAATTGCAAGCCAATTTTGTCATTGCAGGAAATTGAGCACTTCATGCATTGGTAGGTGTGGCTACACTTACCACTTGTCTGCCAAGCAGTGCAGCACCAAAGCCAAGGTGCAAGAGGCTCAGGAATGTGCAGCATCTGCTTAAGCACGACAACAGAAATAGCATGAACATGAAAGCAGGAGTAGCATGGAATACCTGAAATGAGTACAAGTCAATCTCCCTGAGAGATGGCAGGATATGGATTGGCCCTGTTCTGTCTCCCCATACAATCTCTGCAGTCTGCGCTGCTCGTGCCAATGGGCTGTGTATCAGCATATCAAACTTGTCGTCTATCAGCTGCATGCAAGCAGCAATGCTGAAAGATAAGGACACAAACTGTGCTGTATGTCAACAACATGAGCTTTAGGGAACGTGGTGCTCTACACAGCAAATCACGAAGCCACAGCAGGGACATAGCTGTCACAGGTGACTGGCATGCATCTGCCTACTGTGATGCGAGTCGTGTCCGCTTGAGCACGACCTTTCTGAGTCAGTTCTGCAAAATCTGTGCTGCCTTGAATTCTGCCCTCAGCATTCCATGTGCTTTGGCCATGCCTTACAAGGACTACACGCTTGGATTCTGACACATGAGGCAGGGGTAAGGGCGTCTGATCCTTGCGGTCGCCCAACTCTGAAAAGCTGTCACTGCCTTTCCAAGTAAAATCTTGCTCTGTAACTTCTTCTGCTGTGGCTGTGCTGCTGGCCATTGCCGTAGGCGAGGCTGCATATTTTGACTTGGCTGGCGGAAGCCGCTCAAGGCCCATGCTTTGCGGGCGCAGGCTAGGGAACTGGGCAGCACGAGGGACAGGACGATCTTTTGATCGACACACCGCAACGCTACGCTGGGAGCAAGACAGCATGACCGTCGCACTTGCAATGACGTATCGACGTTGCAATTGCCCGCTTAAAATGTGCGCAGGCCCGTATGCGCCCGGTCAACGCGTTCTGGCTACTAACACTTTGCTTGCTCACTGCACTATGAGTCTCCCTGCCAACAGATTGACAAGACAACACGCGCACATTCAATTCTGCAGCACAACCAGGTGAGCGAGGACAACAGACAAGCGCGCACGGCGGACAACTTGGATGAAGACTAATCTCGACAATAATTGAACGGGTTGACTTGACCTATCGACTGCAGAGGAAGAGGGTTGCGAAGCTAGCAATGCTATAGTGCTTGGACTGCTGCGCGTCTAGCTGCAGTTGTCATGACCTTTTGCATTCACTGCACAGCAGTTGTCCCAGCCAGACAGCCGCAATTGCTTGAAAAGCGCCGAGTGACGCTTTTGTGACGAGTCAAGACCTGATCAACACCGCTTGCACTTGAACGAGGCTCCGATATCACGGTGTAGTTGTGCCGTTGCATGGGCAAGCGCAAGGGCACATCAGCTGCTAAGAAACGAGATAAACGAGAACAACGACAAAAGGTGGTGCCGCCTGTCCACCTTGCTGCCGGACTGCAGCACCTGAATCTCTTGCTTGATGGACATGACTTTCAGCCAGTGATGACGTGCTGCAGGACATTCGAGCTGGCCATGTCGAGGTCAATCTCAAAAAGGAGTATTGCAACTCTGAGATGGTGTGTGACAGCTGTCAGAACAAGCAGAAGAACAGAGCCTTCTGCTATTTCTGCAGCGCGGTGCAGCGCCTGCCTCAATGCGCTGAATGCGGCCGCACAAAATGCATGATGGCTGATTGCACAGTCCCCCATGTAGGCAAAAGTGCCACAGGTACAGCTTGTACACAGCAGCTGCACAGTTTTATAACACAAAACCAGTTTTTGGTCGGACGAAGGGACAAAGTGGGGCCCAACTGTTTAACTTTTCTCAAGGAATAATCTGCTGATGCAGGTATGAACTTGGTGGGAGCTGTTTGTGATTTCTGTGAGGCCTGGATATGCCACTCCAAGAAGTGTTTGCAAACGTGAGTGCACATGACTCTGTTGAACAGAGCCTTGGTGTACTGCAAGGACAGATTGCTTGTCCCTGGGCAACTCTCACTGTGCAGCTCTCCCATCTGCCATTTCATCATTGCACCTTTGCACACTATGCTGCAACAGGCTGCACATACCAGCCCTCTCATGTCATGTTTGACAGCTCTGGCATGTTGCCTAGAGCTTGCAAGAGCTGTCAGACATCATCATGCCTGCTGGTTGTAGATCATGCTTCATACAACATCAGAACATGGCCAGGGCAGTGTGTCTGCTTCTATGCCTTCCCGGTGACTGGCACTCAAACTGCATCCAGCAACGGGGAAGGTCTGCTGTTTTTGCAGCATGCTGTCCTTTCATCTGCTGATACCAGAGCTGCTGAAAGTTTCAAGGCATCAAGCTGCAATTGTGCTGCAGTCTTGCCTACACCATGCTTGCTTATACCTTATAATGTTGAGTGGTGTGCAGGCATGCATGCCGATGTCCCATTGCAGATGCTATGTGCGTAGAGTGTGAACGAGGCGTCTGGCAGCATGGAGGACGTATGTTCAAGGTATTTGTGTACTGTCTGATACAAGAGCAGGTGTCTGTTTCTCTCAAGATGTGCCTTGAGATGTAAGCTGAGCTACGTGTACAGCCTGGGCTTTTCAAATGTCTGCGTGAGTCAGCAAAACAGTCACCGTGATTGACTGCATGAAGAGGGGCTGCATGGCAGCAGCTAGCTATCCCTGCAGTTGTGCACAGGCAATAGAATACAGAAACTTTGTTTTTGGGACAAGCTGTGTCATGCTTTTGGTGCAGTGTGCATCTTGTGACAACTGGATCTGTGAGGATGACCAGTTTGAGCACCAAGCTAGCTGTCAAGTGCTAGAGTCTGAGAGCAACCACTGCATCAGCTGGTATGCTGCTTGTCCTACACTTAGCGCTGGCTGCTGTGTTCCTAAAGCCATTCTGTTTTTGACTACTGCTGAACAGCATGGATAATGAAAAATCGACTAGACAAAAAGGAAGCTGACGGTCAAGTTATTTCTGCAAGTTGGCTATGCATAGTCCGGGTTTTGCAAGCTGACTGCTGCCAGCCTTGTATGTCTGCTGAGCACAAGGCATGCTGATCAGGCCTTGGCAACAAACTTGCTGCACAGTTCTCTCTTGCACTGAAGCCGCTTGGCAGACCATCTCAATGTTGCAGTTCTATGCAGCAATCGACTAGGAGTCTGGTCGTGCTTACGATGCAAGATAGCTTTCTGCGACACACATGTGAAGGGCAAGGTGAACCAGGTTCTGGCTAAGAACCAGGCCTACAAGTGCAAGGTATGCTTTGCCCCTATGTGGTTACTGTGCAGCTTCATGTGCAGCCAAAGATTTGCAGTGTGTGGCCAATGCCTTTGCAGCGCTGTACAAATCATTGCTGCCCTCTTCTTCATGCGTCGTGTCATGAGTAGCGCACAATGTCTTGTTTCCCTAGCATGTTTTACAAGTTGTCAACACACCAAACAGACCTTTACCTGGATATGACAGCAGGCTGGGCCCTCGTACTCGCTGAGCCAATTCTGGCCTGTCTGCTTGCAGAAATGTGGATATGAGCTGCAAGAGTCCAAGATGCTGTCGCTGTCAACACGGCAGCATGACTATGGGCGTCAATCCCGGGATGACGCTCAGGGATACTACTCAGCGTTCAGGGGAGCAGGGCATGAAGGTGACACATCAGAGGGTGAAGCTGCTGGTTCTGCGTATGGAGTGGGAGCGCAATCTGGTCTGGGCATGTTTGACAGAATGAATCTTGGTGATGACATTTCTGAAGGGGATGAAGATGAAGAGGACTCGGAGGAAGAGTCCAGCGATGAGGAGTGAATGAATGAGCGTCTGATCTGGTTCTTTTTACCATGATTGGTGCGTCTGTAGTCTGACCTTGGCTTGCCCTGTGGAGTATAACTCTGTGGATGTTGGCCAAAAGGTGACAGCAACTTGGTTTATTCTATGTTGTTTGGTGCAAGCAAAACTGTCTTGCTTGGTTGTGTCTGTTCTGGTGTTGTCTCTGACATGGCCAAGCAAAACCTGGGTTGAGTTGTTGGGTTTCTTTCATGCTCATCTGATCAGCTACCTCAGTGATTGTGCGTGTGTGTTTGTATACGCTGTCCAGTCAGCATTGTTCCAAACTTTGTGATTGAGCTGTCTGCGATTCAGTGCAACTAGGTGACGACCACATACGGTTGTGTCCCCATGCGCAAGCTCTGCACATTTCTGTCTGGTGGCCAGTCACAGGATGACCAAATTGCCACAAGCTCACTGATGCATATGCTAACCGCAGCATACCGGTGCCTTGAGTGGACATCCATGCATCATGTGCAACTTGTCTTGACTTGTCACCACCACAGTGTGTGTACCTGTTACTCCGTGGCGAATTGCCCAACCCATCCTACAGTGGAAATCTGAACTCAGAATCCTGGGGACAGTTTACTCAATGTGCCAGTCCTGATTACGCATCCCTGGGATTGTGGTCAAAATTTTGCGTTGGAGTAGTACCTGCGCATAGGATCTATGCTGGCTTATCGAGATCGAAAGACACTTTGACACCTGCAAGCGTGAAGTCAGCGTTGCAAGTAAACGTGGGCTGACCCACTTCTTGGAGTGCCAAGGACGCAAAACGTTAAGTAGCAACTAAAGCCTACGAGGATATTTGAAGCTCTAGCTTGCATGTGTCAAGCTTGACGCGATTTGACTTGACATTACGGTCTCGCTCATACACACAGCCCACGCGATATGCTGCAGGACGCAATAATCTGAGTATGAGCAGTCTCACGGGCACAATTCAGTCTGCAGAGGGAAAGATCAGAGGTGCTTCGTTTGTGTATCAATACCCTCTGGATGGTTATGCCACCAGTCTTCGTGGCAAAACATGCGTGTTCCTCGGAAGAGAAAAAAGCAACCGGCACCGAGGCAAGCTGAACTTTTTTGGAGGCAGAGTAGGACGCAAAGATGCAGAGAACCCCATGCATGCTCTGATTCGAGAGGTTGCTGTGGAGTTAAGCATCAAACTGACGCCTGACACGACTGACCGTTGCCTGTTACATTCACGTCTTGTTTAGCAGGAAGGAAACATGTACTTCATGCTGCTGGTGTTTGTTCATATCACCGGACTTAGGCGAAGCTTTTGGGATAGCATAATGAAGAAGCGACAGAGACAACATGCACCAGCTAATCAGCGGGAGATGACTGAAGTCTGTCATGTAGCACTCGAGGATCTTTCAACAAGGAATGACCTGTCTTCATATGTTCAGCAATATGCATCTCTAATGATGTGGGGCGTCTTTTAAGTCCAGAAAACCTTGTGAGTTTCAGCTCACTGGAGACTGTGGTGCGTCCAGACCAAATTGACTTGTTCAATTAACAGGCTCTTGGATTTTGCAGGGACAAACAATGCCGATACTGCTTTTCTGACACAACATTGTGCAGCCATGCATGCTCAGGAGGTGTCATTGATCAGAGTCTGCAAACAACAGCTACTTGCAGGTGGATCAGACACCAAGTTGAGAAGGTTTCAATGTAAAGTTCACTTCACACAGTGGATTACAGTGCCTTTTCGTTTTTCTTCTTAGGCATGCCCACACAGGTGCCCAGCTTACAATGCACATAGTAACGCACGTGGGCAACATGCATGTCAGTACTGCGTTAAAGCCAAGTATGACAGCTTGCCAGAATGTTGTCATCATGAGCACCTCATCATCTGTTATCTAGCTGTGATGCGCAATCTTATCAGATCTTTTTGTTGTCCTGCAACCTTAGCAGGCTTCAACACCTGGACCACCGGTCCAACATCACCAATTTATTCCTGTTGTCCTGCTCGTTGCTTTACAACATTGATGGTGAGCGCGCAGTGATGTCAGCCAGTTCAGTTTGTAAACACAGGAGGGCTCTTGCACGAGTGAACCCTGGGGTTGGGCCCGACGGGCAATTGTTATATGATGTGACAGTCAAAATCTATAAGTGTCATTAATGATGTATACGTCACAAAAACACAATGTGTAGATGTTTCTGGTGGTTTACCTTCGCTACCCTACAAAGTCTAGCAGAATCTTACTGAGACCTGGGCTGGAGCCGAAATTTCGGGATAAAAACACACAGACAAATGTCAATGCTCTAAACGTCACAAAGTCGGCCTCAACTAGTGCTAGATCTACAGTGCAGAGATTTAGATCCAAAGCCTGAAAAGCCAAAGAATATACACTACAGTACTTACACACCATACTACACATGCTTCCATGTTGTGCCAATTTGCTGCCAGTTAAATGCAATTGGAGCTTGCAGAAGATGGTCAGGAACACCAAAGCCTTCACACATCAGAAGCGCAAGCTTGCCTGCATCTGCTGACAGCTGGCTGCAAAGCTTGTTGATCTGCAACCGCACCGCAGCAGTGTGGCCACCTGCATCACAACAGGATGACAAAGTGAGCACCATTGCTGGTTGCATTTCCCAAAATTGCCAACCAATATCCAGTAGACTGTGCAGCCCATGTCAAACTCTGCAGCCAAGATTGGACGACACATGCAGCGCAAACCAACGACCATATGGGAGGGGGCACAGCGAATGCCTGACAATGCATGCACTAGCTTTACGCCGGCCCAATTTGAATCCGAGCCGGCGTAAAGAAGCAATGATGGCAGTCATCAAGCAGACTGCAGAGCAGTAGGACTGTCGTGATTCCTCAGTGGGCTGGCTTGATGCAGACTGTGAATAGGCATTTTGACCCCCCTTGCACATGCATCTTACATAGCATAGCAGCAACAGCTGGCACATAGCATCAAGGTCAAGTTGCACATTGACAGCCATGTCAGACTTGAACAACAGAAGGAATGGATGTATAAGTCAATGATCATGGCAGGACGAGTGTTCAAGTACCTTGCAGTACTCCAGCAGCCAAGTAGTGCGCTATGCTCCTCTCCAGTCTGGTGAGACCATACAAGCTGGCCAGCAGCTGCAGCGCAGGCTTCAAGCTGTGGGGCGCTGCCTGCGCCTCTGCCAAGAGTGTCTTGTATGCATGGCTCTCTATGTGGGCCCAGCCAAGGGCTACCACCAGGTCCAGGTCTGCCTCAAACGCCTCATTTGCTGCTGTCATTGCTCTGCCTGCAAACCACCAAGCACCGCTTAAGTTCATGCTGAGGAACTGGTCATCTCTGGCTCAATTATCTCTGGCTCTATGACTGAGGCGCTCTTTGCCTCTGGCTTGATGATCTTTCATGGACAAAGATACTGAGTGTCTCTGGCTGAATGACCTCTGATTGAATGATCTTTGGCTCAACTAGTGACCCTGGCTTTGAACTGTTTGAAACCTTCTGCCAGCAGTGCGATATGTAGGTATGGCTCTCCTTGTCTGGCAGAAAGTTGCCTGATCCATATCTGCCTCAAAAGTCTGCATTGCTGCTATGATCAGTGATTCACACATTCCTCCCGTCTGCTGACAATTGAGATGGGCGTCGATGTGCATCTTGACCTTGCTGCTACATGCCAGCTGTTACTGCTATGCCATTTCTCATGCATGCATCAGTCTGTCAGAAGCAAAAGACACAAGGTTGATATAGCTGTGTTTTGTGTCTGGCTTGTTTGCCCTGATGCTACTGCAGCAAGCCTTGGCGAAGGCAGCTCTTTGCAACAGCTGTAGCAGACTGAAGTGCTCCAATGAGGTCTGCCTCACTGCCTTGTCTGCTTGCCTCCAGACACCAGCTCTGCAACAATCTGACGATTCAACCTTGCCTTTGACTCAGATCATCATTGCCTGGTGTGATGGCAGTTCATGAAAGCACAAAACATGAATTGATTAAATGCATAAAAAGATTTGTATGAATATATACCTGAGGGCCCAGCACCCTTCATGGCCCTGGCCATGGCTCCCCCCAGCTGGGCAGTCAGGCTGTCCTCCCTGTACTGCAGCAGCTCTGTGATGGCCCCTGGAGCTGCAACCTGCCCTGGGGCTATGCTGACAGCCTGGGGCTTCTTAGGGCGCTTCATGGCTGTGTCCAAGAGAGACTTACTGACCTGTAAGTACAGAGATAGTGCAGTTGTGCATGAGATTCTGGGATCTGGAATGGTCAGAAGCAACTTTGATGCTGATAGATGCGGAATCTGACATTTCTAGCACCAGCTACACACACACACACACACACACACACACACACACACACACACACACACACACACACACACACACACACACACACACACACACACACACACACACACCCACACACACACACACACACACACACACACACACACACACACACACACACACACCCCCCAGTACTCAAGCGTCGTCAAGACTTTCTGCCACAGCTGGCACTGACTGTGCAAGCCTCAGGCAGAATGTCTACTTTGACAATGCCTACTTTGACAATGCCTATCATCATATCAAAATGCATCTTTGATACACACATTCAACCTGTGGGTCAAAATCACATAGAATTAGATCAAAATACTCTGCTTGCTCTGCAGGAAATGTGAGGCTGACTGACTGTATCACTGCAATGCCCGCTGTCCTCTAAGCTTCAGTTGTTTGCACTGTATGTCTATTGGCATTTAGTGATTATACCAAGCTTGTGTACGTTCACTTGAGGCAAAATCAGCTCAACTGAGCTGCTGCATCACGACCATGTTGCTTCCCTAAAAGGTGGCATCTGCATCTGCTAGCCTTCCTGTGCTTAACCTCTGATCCAGTGACTATCAAGCTGAGGCTTCGCATTGCAGACATACTTTGAGGCTGAACTGCTGCAGTGCATATACAGTGTGAGGCGGACCTGCTGCATCATAACAGTGTTGTCGCCCTCAAAGGTGACATCAACATCCATGTCTGTCTTCATGGGGCCAATCTTGTTGGCAGCCAGGAAGCCCTGGCCCCCACAGCACTCCCGGCACTGCTGCAGGATGTCTACTCTGCTCCAGGTGGCTGCTGCCTTCAGCCCACTGGACAGCACATGGATGGGTTTCCCATCCTGGGGATCTCCCTTTGCTGCTAGCTCCTACACCAAAAAATCAATTTTTCACTTGGAAAATATATGAAAGGCAACAGTGATGCCCTTTGCTGCTAGCTCCTACAAAGGGAAAATCAGCTGTCTCACTGGACATGACATGCAATGCAACAGCAGTGTCATTGGGAGGATGTCTTGGATGTCACTGTCTTACATGTTCAGATTGATGATGTGACACTCATTCTGCTGCAAAGAGGAGGGAATTGCTCTTCTGACTGCATGCTACTTGGGGGTCAATCATTGCAGCTGACGCCTGTACAGGCATCTACCTGAAAAGGAGCCACCAGATGCACAGATGCAAAAGCAGACACATATGAGGTGCCGATCTAGTAGTCCTGTAATGGTGGGGGCATCTGAGTGGCATGGTCGTACTGATGTCACCCTGAAGCGCAGGATAGAGACATGCATGGACACTAGAATGACACATCATCTGTGTCTGCTTTTGCATTTGGTGGCTCATTCTCCTGCACATGACTGTAGTGGTGGTGGCATGTGATTGGCAAGATGACATGAATCTCACCCTGAGGCGCATCATGGAGACTTGCATGGCATAGGTGGTGGCCAGGCCAGGCAGCAGGCGGCGCTGCTGGGTAATGTACTCCATGATCATCTTCTCCCCAAACTGTGGCCTCTTACAGCTGTACCGAATGGCAATGGCAGTGCCCACCTTGCATGCGTCAACAGCACCCTGAGCAATCAGCAAGCGACCTGCAATGTACCAAACTTGAGGACATGACATGAGGTGTGCCTGGGGACATGAATGAGGCAATTTTTGCTGCTGTCAGAGACTGGACTGCTGAAGTCTGATGTGCAATGCATGGCTGTGCCTGATGGCCGTGGCTGTGCATGACACTCTGTGAGCATCCAGCAACTTTCCTGTGTTTAGATGCATGAAAGATGCATCAAGAAGATGTAAGAAGGATCACAAGTTTTGGCGTAAACCATTGGATGTATGCACAGGCAAGTGAGTGAGTGAGTGAGTGAGTGAGTGAGTGAGTGAGTGAGTGAGTGAGTGAGTGAGTGAGCGACTGAGTGAGTGAGTGAGTGAGCGACTGAGTGAGTGAGCGACTGAGTGAGTGAGTGAGTGAGCGAGCAAGTGAGTGCGTGAGCGAGCAAGTGAGCAAGTGAGCAAGTGAGTGAATGAAAGGATGAGAGGATCATAGCAATAAGCATATCAATGAAGCTGTGACAATGGTCAACATGACTCAACCTTGCTAAGTCAATGATGCTTCGACTTCAGGGAACCTAACAAGACTATGGTGGCGCTCCCAACACCAAGCATGCTCCACAGATGAAGCATAAGTATCATCTTTGGTGCGCAGAGCATGGAGGAAAGGAGTGCATCTGACCAAGCACCTGTAGTGAGGCCACCAACGGTCACTCCAAACCGCTGAGCCACTGACTTGATTGAGCTTGAGTACACCCCCTCAGCACTCACTGAGGCGTACTTGTCCAGAAGGGCATCCCGGGGCACCTTGACATGATCAAACCAGATCTGGCCATTGTCAACTCCATTCAGCCCCATCTTAGGGCCATTGTCAAGAATCTTGACCCCTGGTGTGAGCTGACTATTGTTGTCACGGATGCGCACAACAAATACGTGGGGCCCTTGCCATTTGCCCTCCACTGTCAGCTGTGCAAACACTGTACAGACCTGCAAAAGTGCATGTGAATTGACACCCTTGTGAGGAGGCAGTCTAGGGAATGAGGACTCGGTCAGCCTGCCTAACACATTGTCTCCATTGGTGACCATTGGTCAGATTTGGTGCTGCCTGGCACAAACTGCATGCACTCAGCAACACTGCATGAGGACAGGTGACAAGATGCCATTCAGATGCAATGAGACGCTAAGCGTCATTTTCATGCACAGATTGCTCAACATGCATAAGAGTCAGTTTGTGCAAGTTGGGAGAGCAAGATTGCTCCAAACTGATCCGGAGGCCTTGGCAGCATTGACTCAAGTCTCACCTTGCCATGCTGTCCTGCGCCTCCAATCCAGAATTTGGAGGCTGTGTCATCAGGTGTGTTGATAATGAAACAGTCACTGGCCTTGTCATATGTTGCCTGCAACCACTCAAAAGCATTTGAAGCTGTTTTGCTGGCAATTGTAAGCCTTGCTGCAGGGGCTGTTATGCAGACACACCCAGGGGGTCATAGACAAGCTGACAGCAAGATTCAGGTAGCACAAGATGTGTATACGAGCAGCAATGAACTCAACATGGTATGTTACAGTGTAGCTGATGTGTCTCAAGAAGCAACCAATGCGCACTCACAAAGCGCAGGAGTTGGCTGGTGAAAATGATTCGTTTCTGCACATGGCTAGCAAATCTCATGTCATTCATGGTGAACTATGATGCCCTGAGAAGCACGAAAGTGCTAAATGCAAAGCCCCACACTTGATTGCAGGCTTTTTGCCACACTATGAGACACACATGCAAGCTGCACACAGCACCTGTGTCTGGATGCCCATAACGTTGGATCCATGTCCGAGTTCAGTCATGCCAAAGCACCCTGGCAGAGTCAGATCATCCAGCAGCGGCAGCAGCTTGGTGTGATGCTTCTCTGTGCCAAGCTTTGCTATAGTGCCTCCACACAAAGTGAAGTGCACGCCTGCCTTGATGCAAAGAGAGTAGTCTGCAAAGCCTATGGTTGCCAGACAGGCCTGAAACTTGAGTGGGTCTGCAAGGACCGAACCAAGTTGAGCATGGTGAAGGCCAACCAAATTTTCAGCAATTTTGAGTGGAGTCTGGAGTATGGAGCATGAAGATTGCATGTGGAAAGTACTTTGTACATAATAGCTTGCTTGGCATGTACTTACCATCAATATAATCCTTGGTTATGAAGTACTGCTGTGCAACAAACTTTTGTAGCCTTTCCAGAGTCAGCTGGCGGAACTCCAACAGCGAGAGATAGTGGTTGGGTTTAAAAATATCATCCTGCGCGATGGTACATGTCAAGAATCGGAACTCAGAGCCTAACTGTTGAAGTAAGAAACCCATAAACAGCTGTCATCGGTACCTTGAGAAAGTCGAGAATCTTGTCCCTGAGTTCAACGTTGTCTCGTACAGTGTACTCGTACAACTCTCGCGGATTGAACTGGCCTACTTGCACAGTGCTGTCAGCTAGGTCGTCAGCGACTGAGACCATGTCTAGTCCAGTTGCTGTAGTCAAGTGACGGGACAAGGTCTCGATGCGCTGAACGTGCGCCATGAGTCCGCACTGATAGTTGATCTGCCGGTGTACTGCGAGCGCTCGGCAAGCAATGCGGAAAGCCAGTTTCTCTTGTCTTCCCCGACTTGATCGAGCGGTCTAGTCACTACTTCACGTGGGTGCCACGCTGGGTGCCACGGTGTATGCTTTAAGCATGTTGGAACCTTCCTTTATATAGTACGTAAATCAGACTACAAAGGTACTGTAGACAGGTGCAGGCAATTTGATCAGCCATGAGGGTCACAATATATACACTGTGCCAAGAGTTTGTTGGTCAAATGTCAGCATTGACCAATATGTACACAGGTGCAAGGCACAGTTCTGAACAACACCCTTCCTGCAAAGATGCCAGAACTGCTTGGTGTGAATACCCAAGCACTTCTGGATTGTACACACTCCCGACAGTTTTGGCAACTTTGCAGGAAGGGCGTTTCTGTGGACGTTGTAGCCTCTGAAGCCTTGCGTGTCACACTGGGAAATGTAATGGTATACCAGCTCACCGCTTGTTGTCTGTCTGACCAAGCTAGGTCGTTTTGAAGTTCAGGTCAAAGGGTTGTCTCGCTGAACGTCCTGGTAGGGCACTCACGTTTGTGCTGCATATATCTGTGGCGCATATTGCTGGTGACGCAAATATGACGCTGATCACTGGTTTGGCTCTGAATACAGTAGACATGTTACTGGTGCTGACTTGGCTGCTGCTGGCTTGACTCGACGTTGCTGATACGGCTCTGAGGTGGCTACAGCATAGATGCAGCTGGGACCCTGGAATGGGGGTGGCAGCCGGTCTCTGACCTGGCCATTGGCACCAGCAAAGCCCAATACAAAGAAACCGGCTAAGGATGATCCAAGAGCCAGGTATGTGAACGCGCCTGGGTTGTATAGACTTGTCTGCAGGTCCATGATGGACAAGGCTGATGGGCAAGGCTGAAGCATTTCAAGACTGGGTGTATGAGGTGGTGCTGCCCAGGAAGACAGACTCTTGGTGGATTCAAACCAAACAGCTCCTGTGGCCAAAGAAAGCCATGGCTGGCAAAGCACGCGCTTGGAGGGCAAAGAGCTGTTGAGCTGGAGAATGCCAGCCTGCAACAGCTAATCGCCGGTGAATTTGGGGAGACAGGGTGCAACCTGTATGCCATAGCAGCCAAAATATCAACCACGCATTGCTGGATTTCAGTGAGACAAGAAGCAGCAGCAATTGCCAGGGCACATCAGCATTCCAGATCTGCTGAACATGCAGGGGCAAGTGGCCAGGTGCTGTGCAGAGACATGCTTTCAGAAGTTTGTGAGCAACAACCTGCAGCGCCTGAGAGGACTGTCAGAGCCAGACCTACTAAGGGAGTTCATAAACCTGAAGCTTAACCCGAGATCGATTCGTTTCTACTAACATGGGAGGCTTGAAAACAAAGATGCTGACTGTTGCAGAAGCAAAAAGCGCAAAGCAGGAAAGGATACACAAAGCATGAAACAGCAGAAGCTGCTGCTGCAGGCAGAACAAGCTTTAGCTATCAAATGTGCTGCTTGAAGTTCAATAGTAGTGGTACCCACCTAGTAAGTGATCTACTTTGTATGTGAAAGTCCATGTGCATTGGACAATATCCACTCCAAATGCATGACAAGAGCGCATTGGTATGGCAACTCTTCCTTCATCACGTCCACAAATCCACGCCTCATCAAAAAGTTTGCATCCTTCTTGAGCCCCCAGGCTTCTGTGTGCAGGCTTGTGTTACGAGCTATGTGAATGTCACTCCCTTCTTCAGTCAGTCGCTGCATATCAAAGGTACTCGCTAGCCCTGTATATAGCGTGATGTCAAAAGCAGCTCTCTATTGTTTCATATAAAAGCACAGAGAGTGATGACAAACCTGACACTTGCATAAATCCCTCATAGAAGGAGCTGTTACTCTCAACAAAAAGCTTGTATATTTGCTTTTGAGTTGTGTCCCGCTTTGTTCTTCCTTCTTCTGTCACTGGTGCGATCTGTAAGATTCGACTTTGCACGCGATCAGCAAACTGTGTCAGTTCCTTTTCAGCCATACCCCTTACGACTGCAGCACCCACAAAGGCCTCAGAGCACAGTCACAACTGGATGACCAAGCAACAGCCAGCTCACCATTTGCAAGTCCATTTTGAAGTCCATTTTGAAGCTGTGGACCAACGATCTCCATAGCGGAGTCCCTTGGCAGCGTCACCACTGTCGCTTGTTACCCCGTTGCGAAAGGCGACGAAGAAGAAGTAGAAGATTACAAGCTTTGGCCAGCAAGTCTGATAGACTCTTATTTGTTGCTACTTCCCCAGCACGGTGACAGTTTCCCAGCAGTTTTCTGATGATGATTTTGTTTGTCTATGTTACCGTTTTGTCTGTTTTGTTTACTGATGAAAGACTGCAATTTAGTCAAATGGGCTAGCTGGCCCCAACGACTGTAAAATCCCTGACTGGCTTGTGGCAGAGCCTCAGCGGCCCTGCATAGTGTCATTCATTTGTGTGAAACTAAACGTCAGTCCCAGACATGGCTCTGTCGGTACCACAAGCCATAGTTGCACTCGTGCGGGTGCGGCGCACGACCCGCACCCGGCCGGTGCGCGCACGTACGCACCCAGACTTGACATATGTCTAGTCTGGGGTGCGGCAGTCGGCAATGCATCTGTTAAATGACAGCACATAAAGTCTATGTCGAGGGCAATGTTGCTGCAGATCTTTGACAGTCTCAGTATTGGCTCTATGTGATCTATTTATGCAAGCCAACTTGGATGAAGCTGCTGAAACATGAAAGTTTAGTCACAGTGACTGCAGTGATTGCAGAAAATACTGAACAGGAACAAATGTCAAACAATCTACTCAGACTCCTGCCTATCATCAACAGCCTCATCATCGCATCTGGTACTGAATGATGGCAGCAAACTTCGCAGCTGTTACGGTCTTTGCAGGGAATTTACAGACATTTACAGCCTGTTACGGTTTACTAATGGGTATCATCGTCAGTATGCCGCTTTAGGCCCGCTTTAGGCGCACCGAGCGGGTGCGCGCACCGGGTGCGCGCACGTACGCACCCAAAATCAAAATTTGCCGCACCGGTGCAACTATGCCACAAGCCTAGGCAAAGGCTAGAGCAAATGCAGCACGCCTCAGGCCTATCACATCTGCACATGAAAAAGCAGAGCAATCATCAAAATCGTGTATCGGCATCGTGTGAAAAACGAGAATTGGTGGAAGGTACATCACATGAACGCATAAGGTACAACATATATGTATATATTTCTGTTCTAACTGTTTGCGAATATTGTTGGCAGCTGTAAGGTTCCTGCCAACTTGTCATGGTACACTTGCGTCTTCTTCTTCTGCAGGGACATTTGACCTGCAGTGCATCGTTGATACGCAACGCTGATGGTGCGGGAATGCGCAAGGCCGACATCTATGCGACGCGCTATCATTCGTACCATGTGGTGAATTCAGGAATTTCAGATCGGTAAAACCCAGATGAATCATGCCGGGTCAACTTCGGCAGATCAGCCAGGCACTCCACCCAGTCGCTCGACAGCTGCTCGGCAACGTGACTTCGCTCAGCAAGCAAAAGATCTTCGAGGTTCAGCGGATCAGTCGCAGTCAGATCTAGCCACATCCGCGCCTGTATTGGCTCAAAATGTGAACGAAGCTACGCAAGGACACAGGTCACTTACAGTGCGAACAGCTCCCCGTTTAGACCCGTCACATCCACTGGCTCAAAATTCAGAGGGTCTTTCCCCAGCCGAGCAGGCTTCTGAACCGCAATCTGGCGCTTCGCTGCTCCACCCTGTGCTTTCACCAGTTGCCAGCAGGGAGTCCCAAGAAAGCTTTGCAGGCCAGGTGTTAGCTCATGCCAGAAGTATTGGCGCCAAGGTTCACCATGACGCAGTCAGTTTTGCCGCCATAGCCAAGAACCCATCTTTGGCACGCCAGGCGCGGGCTGAGCTTGATGAGCACCAGCACACCACAGCTATAGAGAAGATTGATACAGACGGCCCTGTGGCCAGTTCAGCCTTTTACGCTCATGATGCTGAGGTTGAGCGCCAATGGGCTGCTCTTGAAGCAGTGAACGCTGACACCAAGGAGGAGAGCACACTCAACAAAGAGCTCACTATGAGGAGTGCCAGCTGCTTGGCTGAACGTACAAGGCAGCTTGAGGTAAGGTGTGGCTTGTTGCAACTTCTTTAATGGTGCTGACACCTGCAGTAACAAACTTTTACCGCCATAATAGTGCTGCAGGGTAGAGACTTCTGTCTAACCTCCAGCTTTCTTCAAGCAAAAAAGCAGTCGCATTGTCGTCTAGGTGCGTACACAGGATTCAATGATAGTCGATGCGTGCAAGCTGCTTGTTGCCGCTCTGCTTCTTACAAAGCAGCACGTATGCAGGTGCTCCAGGCAAGTGCTGACTGGCACTGTCTTTGACAACTACAATGTCGACCCGGCAGCAGCGCAGGAAAGCTAACGAAGCAGGGCGTTTCTACAACGTCAAGTCTGGCGTCAACAGCTTTTTCACAAACCAAGTATTGTTAGAACAGATTCAGCAAGCTGTGCAGCTGGTGATCCCACTCTTGGTAGAGGGCAACCTGTTGTCCAATCTACATGTTCTGAGGTGTATAGAGGCCAGAGAAGCTATCCCAAAGCTGGACCAGACATTCTTCAACAGATGCTTCTATGCTGTCTCTTTTGGCACTGGTCATCGGGCACAGCAGTTCCACGAAGCAACTGATCCAAGTCTGGCAACCTCTTACAATACTCTGTACAGTCAGAGCTTGCCAGCAAATCACCAGAAACCAGAAAAGCCCACATTTTTTCAAAGACGTGAGTTTTGCACTGTTGCAACCTTCCTGAAATGTGTCAAAGCTATCGTCATGCACATTGCACAGTCTAAATGGCAACGTTCTGCTGCAGATCCTGAATACGGCTGCGCAGATGGCGAGGGTCAACTTTGACAACCACATCGCCACCAACTTTTTCTCAAGGACTCGACGCTGGATCAGGCTGCAGCTTGGACACAAGCCCCTTTTTGCCAACATGGAAGAGAAGCATATAAAATCCTGGGTCAGCCTACTGTGCCGAGCTGCCACTGAGGATGGCAGCATCTGGGATCTACTGCCCATGTATACAAGCCTGACTCAGCCCTCTCAAGATGTCATGACAGATCTTGAAACCCTGGTGGCGACCATGCAGAGATGGGTCCATTGCCAGTGACAGATCAGTCCTTGCGACGGGAGCCTCACTTGTACCTCACCTGGCTGCACATTGTCTTGACAGACTTTCAGGATGCACAAGACACGCCTGCAGGGTCACACTGAACAACTTTGGTGCATGCACCAAAGTTGTTCAGTATGACCCTGCAGGCCAGCAGCCAGGCCAAATTCATCATCATCAACTCCGCCAGCTTACTAAAGTAAGTACACAAAGGCATACATTGTGCAACAACGCCACATCAAATAAGTTTCGCAGAAAGCTTGACACCATACATAGCACAGCACAGCACAGCACAGCACAGCACAGCACAGCACAGCACAGCACAGCACAGCACAGCACAGCACAGCACAGCAAGCCTGACATGTGCCAAACTCAAGTTGTGTTCCAATT
>JAABUP010001382.1_pt1 | contig 50842 bp, 61 predicted proteins | sample 5559201 | NCBI WGS metagenome assembly JAABUP01 (sample SAMN10711887, study PRJNA513373) | rock metagenome | isolation source: Antarctica rocks | place: Antarctica | reverse complement strand
CCTCCAATCTCTCCCCCACCCCCCCCCCCCCCTGGGATCTCCTGCACACCTTGTTCAGGCATGTCCTTGTCTGCTAAAGTAACCCCACCTTTAAGAGGTTAGAGGTAGCAGGGGTGTTCTTGGCTCGCTTTGAGGCGGTGTCAAGGTGTGACTGTCATCAGCCCTCATGCCCAATGAAATGCCAAGTGAAGCTTTCGCAGGACTCAAGCTGCAAGGCAGCAGTTGAATTGAGAGGTTTGTGATTGCTGCAGCGTCAAGTCTTGGCCACTGCGACTTATTTGCATCAGCAAGACGCTGCTGAACTTGTATTGTAGGCAAATCATGTTGCAAGGCTCATGCATGTCATGGCAGCTGCCATAGAACATAGCTTGATGCTGCAGTAGGGTTGATGCATCATTGCTGTCAGCTTTTCCGTGCTTGGGATCTGGGTGGAGCAGCAACTTGTCATGAGTCATACGTATCGTTCTGTAGCTGCTGCAGAAGCTGCTCATCTGTCATCAGCTCTTGGACAGATGGTCCAGCATGCACCACTACCAGGTGAAAGAGGACATGCAGTAAGTGTGTCTGTGTCTGTGTCCTGCAGGTCATGTGCATCACCCTGCAGCTGCTGCAGAAGCTGGTATGCAGTGCTGACCTTGTTGGCGAGGCCTTGGTGCCCTACTACCGCCAAATCCTGCCCATCTTCAACTTGTACAAGAACAACAACAAAAACTTGGGTGACTGCATTGACTACGGCCAGAGGCAGTACACCTGCCTGGGAGAGCTCATCTCAGATACACTGGCACTGTTTGAACAGAAAGGAGGGGAGGACGCTTTCATCAACATCAAGTACATGGTGCCAACGTACGAGTCATGTGTGAACTACGCTTGAAGTAGACTCGGCACATCAACGGCCACAGACTAAATGCTGAGCGCAGCAGACGGCAATCACATCAGCATTTGCAGCAGTTGTATATGATTTGGATTCAAATTCAAGACAGTAATGGAGGCAATCTACAGCTTTGCAGCTCATCTTCTGAAGAAAATGCTGCATTTCGGTCTGGATCAGCCTGTGTGCAGAAGCCTTTGTCACAAGTCTGCTGTTCTTGTGTTCAAGCAGCATTTGACTTTACACAGTGCTGCAATTGCTTCAGCATCCTGGGTCCTTCAAGAACAAATTCTGTTACCGAGACCGGATCAATGTAATTGACTAAAAGCAAAGATGAGAAAGCGGTGCAGGTATCAAACAATTTAAAAAGTCAAACTGATCATTCAACAAACTAGTTGAATGACCAGCTGAACACAGGCGCAAAATTATTATAATTTACTAATTGAAATCTTATCTGGTTTTTCTAATGCTGTCAGACAGATCATCAAAGTATTCTATGTGCTGATTGTCTAGCTGTTCTGTCATCTGCTCTATCTCGTCATCAATAAAGTGCAGAATCACACTTTTTTCCCTTTCTGCACCACTTACTTCAAGACCCCAAGGTAAAAAACAAGATATGCCAAACCACGTCTGACATAGACTCCTGTGCTCTACTAACGTAACCACGAACCACTTTCTACTCATGAAGAGGTGTTCTGCTTCAAATATAATCTTTGGTCCCGAAGGCACCATCAATGCACGTCGCTATGAGTTACGTTGTACTCATCCTAAGCATCTTTAGCATCCTTGGCATTCTTAGAAGCTGACTGTCGCCAGGGAGCCTCTTTGTACTTCTCTGAATGTTGCAGCTCAAGAACAGACTTGCCATACACAAGCATGCTTTGCGTGACTTGAGCTCTACCTTCAGCTAGAGCCCTTTCAACGTCTAGGCGGCGTTGTTCCTTTTCGTTTGCAACATCATTCTGGCGTAGCTCTCTTTCCTTTTCAAGATCACGGCGGAGACCGAAGAAGGATCCACCCCCCAGGAACAGTGTGACGGCTGTCACTCCCGTAATGCTGAGAAACTGAGCGTTATCCTTACCCCAAGCCAAGAAACGTGTTGATGAGCCTCTCAGGCAAAGCCCATCAAAGTCAGGCGACATCTTCAGTGTGAGCCCACAGACTGTGCAATGCAAAGCCTCCAAGCAATTGCAGCAGATCCTTGTCAACTTCAGTTTGCTTCTGCCGCTGGCACAGCAACAGAGTGCAACAGGATGCAACAGCAGACAATATTCTGAATATGCTTGGCACTGACTCAACATGCATGAAGGGGTGGGCCACAGAGCAGCTCTTGCATTGCATGTGTCAGCGTCCGTCATGACCAGCATACAACATGTCATCTACTGAAGTGATGGCATGTTATATTGCACAGCAGCAAGAGCAGCTGCTCTTGACCTGCAGGTCTGTCTGCTGTACAGCTTGCATGCAAACAAAAGTGACTTGCTTGACTCACAAATTGCTACAGGTGGGTTGCTGTTCAACACGTCTCTTTGCTGCTGTTGGAGCTGGCCCCTATCATCAAAGCTTCTTGATTGCGCGTCGACTTTATATAAAAGCTTTTTTTGTTCTTGATGAATGCTGCTGCTAGCCGGCTGTCATGAAAGGGACTAGCCGCAGCAGTGCTGGATAATCTGGCTCTTAAAAGGCCACCATTGCCTCAGGGCCTGTCGAGCAAGACCTGGGTTTCTTGCTTAGAGTGATGCCTGCAGCAAACTGTGCGGCTACCGCAGATGTGAATGTACCAAATCCTACCATCTGCTACACTTGCAAGCTCAGCTCCCAATTGGGAGCTGAGAATCTTGAGACTATCATTTCCCTTTCATCAAATGTTGCACCCAGAAATAAATCACCGAGGATGCACTGATCTGCAGAGCCTGGTGCAATTCCTGGATCATCGTGAGGTAATTACAGCCAGATACAATTTGCCCTCAATTTGTCCTCGTAGATCATGATCAGTGCAGAAAATGTTGATTACACAGCTGCGTGCTGCTTTTTAGTATGTTCAGCTTGTATTGAGGACACAAGGGTGGCTGTGTTATTACAATAGCGGCGCTTGCAAACAATGAAGCTTGTGCACAGATACATTATACCAAAGACCTTTTGCCAGGGTAGAAATCAAAGAAACTGATTTGCCTTAGCAGCCCAGGCTGTTCCAGCTCAACTTTCCCTGCTGTCGGTACATAAAATCTCAGTTGTCTTTCAACAGCATATATGCAACTTAGCCATGACAAGGTGTAGTGTTGCATGTGCTTCAAAATATGCATTAAGCTTGCATATAGTGCAAAGAAGTACATACATACAAACACGTTGTTCACGTCTTGAGGCAGAGTGCATGACGGCAAACAACTTCCCATTGTGCCAAGCACGCAAGAACAGTGCCAGGTACGCACACTCATCGCTGCACAAACTAGGTGATAACCATGCAGTATATTGGAAATGAACGCCCACGCATGACACTTGTCAGAACAATGTCTGCTGCTCGCACTGCACGGCAGAGGTTTCATGCATAACGAAGCTGTCCCTCAACCAAAAAGTGCTCCTCCCTTGAAAAGCTCCACTATAATCAGGCCAGTGAAGCCAAGCATTGCCACCCTGCCTACCCAGACCTCATGTGTCTTGTTGAAAAATTTCAGCTGTGGCGGCAAGCCTGTCCGGCTGGCAGCCTCTGTGAGGTCATGCAAAGAAGTTCCGCTGCTGTACTTTGGTATGATTGAGGCTGCAGATATGAGCAGGGAGACAAAAATGATCCTGAAGGGCACTGTGGGCACTTGCTCCAGGACTGACTTGTGAGTGGTCAGTTCACCAAAGGCTACCGCCACAAAGGCCAGCATGGCTAGCCTCCCATTCACTCTCTGCACATGGTTACTCCTGTGACTGTTTGTGCATGCTTGCATGCAGTAAAGGAGCATAGAACAGGAAGGCATACCAGCTGCATCCATAAAACAGGCAGAGCACATAGTGAACAGCAAGTACTGGTCAAGCTTACCTCAGGCGCAGGTCCGGTGAAAGCCATGACATCCTGTATGGTCTCTTTGTCTTCTGTCAATGTGATGGTGCCTATTCTGCCTGTAGTTGCGGCCGTAGGTACTGAGTTGTTCCCTTCACTTGCTGCTGTACACTTAAGTCTGCCAGTTCTGTGACGTGCTGCTGAACGGTTTGCGAAGCTTGACTGCAGTCGTTTGCTGTCAGCAAATGCTGCAACGCGGTGCTGAGATATCTGCGAAACAAGCGTCTGTTACGCACACATCGTGACGGGCAGCCAGATGTCCTGAGGGGCCCTTAGCGCGTCCACAAAAACTGACCTGTGCCTGGCGACAGACCTGGGAAGCGCCCAGCTGGCTATGCAGGCAATGACTGGGCATTGGTGAAATGCTGAAGTAGATTGAACGTAGCCAAGGGAGTATGTGTTAGTGTCGGAAACTATCGAGCTGAAATGTGGATGCCGTGATCGCAAGGTCACCTCAGTTTGAGGTGACAGCGATAATGCATGCTCTGAAACCACTAGCAATGCAAAATCTTGTAGTCTAGGTTTCGAAACCCTTGCCTTGACTCACGCTGGCACTTCACGCATGCAGCATGAGTCCAAACAAGGTAGCTGCCGCTTCTCATGTGCCCCAGTAGACAAGTGGGACCAGCCGACCTTGTTCTGCAAGACTAGCCAGAGAGTCTGTAAATGTCTATATGTGTATAGGCCCTAGGGTCATGTCTCCCAATGATATCATCGATGTTGCTGCCACAAGTGCGCATTGAGGTTTCACTCTGCACGAAGCAAGGTCTTTGACATGTACGAGCCGCTGATCAGCGTAATATCGCCACTTCTGTGCAGGTGCTTGCGGCACTTCTCAATACAATTGCCCGCAAGCAGAATCTGTGCATGCTCAAAGGCTGCAATGACTGCCCGGAGTTGTCTTGTAGAGGGATGCGATGCAGGTAAGGGTCTCTTTTCAAGTTTTGTTTTCGAAGAATTTTTCAATGATACCGCCATCATGAAAGGATACTTGCATCTGGATACTGTGCATATCACAACACGTTAGTCATGACTCAGCTGCCATCAATCACACTGCTTCCGAGAGCTTCGATTCTTATCCGGGCAACTCCTCACAAGCAAGCGTACATCGGTCTGATTTTGCAACGAATGCCCTGCCGCCCCATCCGTATTCTTGAAGGTCAGTGTTGCGGTAGCACGACTATACACTTGTCCCGCGGCATACAGGCAGATCACTCTGTCATGGTGTCGCTCAGGCACGCGGCCATCAGAGTTCAGGTCGTCTGCTGTACCTTGGTGATAATCAAAAGTGTCCAGGTACTGTCGATGTTCGGGCGTTGCTCAGCCTATCGTCAATCCTTATCTGTCTTGGCAGTCACTGAGCAGATACAAACTTTACAAGAGCCACTGCGTGATGCTTTGACTGCCTCAGGCACTTCAGCAGACCGCGCAGTTCTCCACACTTGTTGCATTGACCCCCAGCACTGCAACTCAACCCTTGGACCTGCCTCCGACTGAAAGCCCTCTCAATTTGACGCTTGTATACCCAGCTGCTGGTCAGTGCAACCAGTGTCCTCTCGAGATCGAGAAATTCTTTTCAATTGCTCCTTTACATATTCCATTCCCTTTTTTTTCAAATGCAGCACTATGCATATCGAACGCTATGCATGCTGTTTTGACCACCAGCTTGAATATTTGTGCCAAACCGCCGCAGCATGCTCTGCTGAGTAAAAAGCCGCTAGGGACTGAATAACACCAACGCCTGTTCCCATATTTTGCACTGCCCTGCAAAGCATGAAGTCCTCTTTCATGGTATGGCAGCTACACATGCTAGCTGTGACTGTTACGCTCGTTTGCATGTAGTGCGCCAAAGGTGCATCCATGTCTCAACACAAGGCATGCAGGTATCAATTCAAGCTTGCCGTGGATCATGTTGATGGTTGGCGCCAACTGCTACAGCCAAGACTACAGCTTTTTGGAGCAACAACTGGCTGGCAAAGGCTACCTGGTGGCCGTCATAGACGAGCTGCATCCTGTGACACCAGATACCCAGGCATTCATATCACGTAGGCAGTGACACATATGCTTCTGTTTTCAAAATCATCATCTTCAGCATCATCTCTTTCATTTTCTTTTCCAAGCGGTGGATGAAAAGTATGCTTTATCAGCGCGTTCACTTGCCTCAATGGACCTCACTGCATTCTCAGACCACTTGATCATGGCATTTTGCATACATATACAACCAATTAACCGATTTACAATGTCTGTCTGTGGAATTCATCTGAGGAGACAAAGACTGGGAAAATAACATACACTCAGCACTAAACATCCATCATGCTGTGCTGCCAATCAGGGGCTCCAGACAGCCCTCTCTGTCGTTGTTGGAAAGCTGGTGCTGCACAGTTCAGGGATGGACACATGTCCTGGCACCATGTACATGCATGTACTGTGTGTGTTTGTCATTATCACGCTCCAACTACTGTTATTGTTCTGTGATGTGCAGGCTTTTATACTGCTCACAAGCACCAAGCCAGAGTGACTACGTGTCAGGCACTACAACGCCCCAACACTACCGTTACGCTGCAGAGTCCCTATAATCTGCTGGATTGGAATGTTTCCAGACTGACAGCAGTTTTGGTTGCAGCTGTCAGAGAGCCACAATGTCCCAACAATAGCTGGGGTGCTGTTTCGGCGGCTGCCCTCATCGATGTCCACACCGTCCTGGCGTCTGCATTGCATCAGAACCCTGATCCCGCAACCCTGCTGCCTCCCATACCTGCAGCTGCTCAGAGTGCCATCAAAACTGTGGATTTGGACTCTGTCGTCTTGATTGGCCATTCTCTGGGTGCCCAAGTAGCTGTAAACATCCTTGCAGGTAGGGCCCTGCAGCACGACCTGTTGTCATGTGGTAATGTGCTCACATAGTGTGAACAATGATGCCCTGTCAGCATATTGGGTATTGCTATGGAATGTTGATAACAACAAACTTACTTGCCTTCCTGGCATCTGGTGGTTCTGGAACAAGACTACCACATCAAACCATTCCTCTATGCATGTCTTGTCATGCAGCCAACAGCTACTGAGCATCAGCTAGCTCAATGTCCCCCGCACGCATCTTGGCTTAGTCATAGTGTCCTGTGGCGTAACAAGGCGTATCAAGCTGCTGATCACAATCCAACTTGCGTGCCTCTATGTCAATGCATGTTTGCTAGTGCATGTATCAGCACTGCAATGCAGCAAAGTTTGGGTGCTTCCAGCATCAACAACAGTGACAATGACAGCTGTCTCTTTACTGAGTCACTTCTTGTTGTGCTTTCCTGGCACTGTTCTGTGAGCGCACAGGAATCTGTGATGAGCCAGAGGAGTTTCTATGCGGCAGCTACGCCGCCATTCTGGACAGCAACGGCAAGAGTGCAATCAAAGGCGTCATTGCGTATGAAGGCTTTGGGTTGGCCAACAACACAGCATTCAGTAAGATTTGCGAGCTCACAGTTCAATGCTGCAGCCACTTGTCTGCTGACACCATACTGTTGCTGCAGTAGCACCTCATACAAGCTCCTGATTGCCCTGCAAAGCACATGCTCATCGTTTCATGCTGGACTGCTGAGCACCTGTGTGGTCTGCAGCTGAAGTGACGATCCCTGACAACACATTCCTCACCTACATTACAGACCCTGATTCCTCCATTGCCAATCTTACCAGAGCAGCATTTGAGTCCACTGAGGGAGAGTGCGTGCAATACATTGAGTTGGGTTCCCCCAGCAGTCATTACTCCATCAATGATTGGAATCTTGCCACTGCCCCTCATCAGGTACGTGTCTCCAGCTTACCACAATCATGCTTTCCTTGCAATCAAACATGATTACTCATGCTCTGCAGGTGTAATGGCACGCATGCTTTGCAACTGGTCATTGTTGCATCTTGGTTGTCGCTCAGCACTTGCAATGTATGCAGACTGCAGTGCATTGCCATGTCCGACATGATGTCATGAATGACTGCCTGTGCTGACCTTAGTCGTTTTGTCTAGATCTTTGATGAGGCAGCACATTGCATATGCAGCTGATGTCCATTCTGGTGTGACAACAGAACAATGTGTACCCCCCTACGACGCCAAGCCTTTCCCGCAATGCTTCATTGTGCTGCAGAGACCACCTTGTGCATTAGACAACGGCGCATCTACCACTGTTTCAACACAAGAAGAGCATGATGCGCTCCTGCTGTTCATATCAGAGCTGGCAGATAATATTATCAGAGCACAGTTGCTCAACGACACAGCAGCGGCAATGTTTCTGACAGGCCAGGTTCCTGACAGCCTGTTTGTACAGTCAGCAGAGCTTACACCTGAGTGTTACAAGTAACTTCTTACCGCTAGTGCAAAGCAGCTTGCGCCGAGCTGGAGGTGAACGCAGCAAGTCTTGAGAGTCAAGGCCATCCCTGGTGCTCACCAAATGCATTGTTGACCTAGTCTTAGCACAGCGTGTCTGGAGGCAAATGCAACTGCTGCACGCTCAATTGTCAGTGTGTGTGCACAGCAGCGCAGAAGACTTGCTGCGTCGTGACAGAATTAATTACACTAAGATGAGCACTGTGCACATATGTGCGCTCAGTTATAGCTTACTGTCATTGCTATCTGCCCTGCTAGCCAAGGGTTTGCCTTGCCTGCACACTTGGTGTTGCACAGTGCAAGGATGACCAGTCTAAGAGTTCATGAGTTACCACTCATTGGCCACTCACCCTTACATCTGCTCACTTGTGCACTCATAGTGTGTACTGGATGTTGCAGCTGCAACAACATGTAGTACTAGTACTTTACAGTTGTCATCACCGTTCACCTTGGTTGATACCTTCATTGATTTCGGAAGCACCACCATTCATCATCAGTATACACGTGACGCATGGGGTGTATCGCTGCACTACTGGACAAAACAAAATGCGCCATTTGCTCACTGACCTTATCTGCATGCTTGTACCCTAAACAAGACCAGGTGCTCTGGAACCATTTTGAAAAGACACTCTCATCTTCGTAAGTACAAGAATATCTCAAATGCCGCAAATGAGACCATGGGCATGTGATCAACAGCTCTGCTGCCTCTGCATTCAGAGGACAGCCTGAAATGTCCAAGTTCTCAATCAAAGGCCAATCCGCAATGGTCAGCATTCTGACAACCCTGGAAACATCAGGCGCTACTGATGCACTATACCAAGTCTTGTTGCTGTGATTGTCTTGAATGTACAGGGACTTCATGTGAGGCCAATAGGCCTCAGCAAGCAATGCTAAACCTTCCTCGCCCACGCAACAGTCAGATATATCCAGATGTGCAAGTAATGGCCAATCTGCTGCAATCAAATCCGGAATGCTCTCTGCTAAGCTACCTTGGCATTGAGATATATCTAAGCCAGACAACAATGGCCAGTCTGTCTTTGACAGTTCTGACAGATCGTAAGATCCAACATTACACATTGTCAAATGCCTGAAATTTGTCCAGTGCGACTGTCTTAGTACATGGCACCCCTTGGCAGCTATGTTTGTATTATCAAGGTTCAACTTCTCCAGCTTGTGCCAATTGCATTCGACAAGCTCACTCATTGCTGCAAAGCCAGAGTCATGTTGCCAGGCGACTCCATACTCAGGGCCAGGTACCCGTTCAACAAGATCCAGATCATTGTCATCTAGGCACAGGTGCCTCAACTCAGGCCAGTCTGCATGAGAGAGGCAAGGCATTGCCTCAGCCTTGAGTGAACATGACCGGAGACATAGGACCTGCAGGTGAGGCCACTTTCCCTTAGCAAGACTGGTAGCAGCCAAATCAAGAGTCTGAAGTAGTGGCCACTGGGCCTGTGCCAGAAACGAGGCAGTCTGCGGTCCAAAGCCGCAGTGATCAAAAGTCAGGCTGGTCATGTATGGCCACCCTGCGCTGATGATTTGACGTATGCTCTGTTCGCTGACTTCGCGATTGTTGAGCGTAAGACTCTGGATACTGGACCACCTGCTGTTAAGCAGCACGCTGAAGTCGACCCCGATTGACTTGTCTGGCACAGTCACAGTGATCTTTGTGACGAGTGGGCATACAGCTTCCCGCAATTGCGAACAAGTCGCCAGCAGTACGCCCGCAGACCCAGCGCTGAAGAGCTCTACCAGTCTCGGCACGTTCTGGCAGAGGTCTGGTAGTGACACAGCCGCTTCCGGTTCTGGACTGTCATGTCGAGGGCGCATGGCGCCGGCGAATGGACTGAAGTGATCCTGCAGCGTGTAGAATCGCACCATCGCAACACTTAACATCTCGCATTGCCTCCACATCGACAGCGACAAGCTTAAGCTTATAAGCCTCATCTTTACAACCTGGAAAAGCAATTAGCCCAACTTTCCGTGGGAGGTCTCACCTGTTACCCTTGTGTATGGTTAGGCTTCGGTCAACTTGGAGACGGATCCTGATAGCACGAGCAACGTTGAAACACCGACCCGCGGGGCTTGACGCATGCGTGAGCCTGAAGCTGATGCAAACTGCTTGACAACTTACTGTCCGTGCTGGCTCTCGCATTGCGTGACACGCGTAGCGTCCGTCACAGCTATAGCCCCTTTGTACTACCAACAGAGCAACACCTGAGGGAAGGTACAGGTAAAGCTGAGGGAAGGTACACTCAAACATCTCACTGTCATGTCACTCTCATCGGCTTGCTCAATTCCAAGTACATGTCCCCTTTGCTTATGTGATGCACCGACACTGCCCTGGCAGTCCGTCACATGTCAGCTACGTGTTACAAATCAAAAGCATCAAACAACGAGGACTATCCGCGCCTTTTCATCTCAACACTGCTCCAGGCTGCAGCACTGGGAGGCTTCAGTTATAATCGCTAACAGGCGCAGACTTTTCTTCTCTTCTCTTACTAAACCCTACACTATGTTCATTTATCGCCCATCTCTGCAAACTAAATATTGGACACCAGGCAGCCATGATTGGCAAATGTACAGCCATGCATGCTGACTGCATACACATTGACCAGGTATTGGCCTGGCAACCACTCACACAACATTCAGGAAACGAGGCATCAAGGTGATTTCCTAGAAGCATCTACATCAGTAGTATCTACATTAGCAGCATCGACATTAAAGGCCTCAAGCAAGTCAGCAGCTAGGTTGACCTGTGCCCATTTGGCATACTAGAGGCATCCCTGAGAACCTCTGTAACGTCGCGCCTATACCCTTCTCCCATGCCTTCCCTGAGAGACGGCTCAGGCAGAAACTCATCTGATTGTGGCAAATCATCATCATCATTATCATCAGCAAAGGGGCTGCCTCTTGGTCAACTGTCTTGGGTTTGCCACCGAGGTGATCTGCTACTCAGCAAACTGCTTTGAGCATCATCTGTGGTGGAACTTCTGTCGGCGTCAGGATCACTCGCCCAACTTGTTGACAGCTGCCTCTGCAGACCATCAAAAACATCATCAGGCAAAGCTGCTTTTGACTTCGGACTGTGCATGCTGACAAGGCATGCTCACACCCTGGATGCGATGACCATCAAGCGACCAAGCCAGGTCAGCTGTGATGTATGTGCAACACCAACACAGATCGGCACAGACATGCAACACCTGTATGCCTGAACAGTCATGACAATGCCACGATATAACCATGTGAAGCTGGTCTAATAATGCACAGGAGCAACCTACAATGAGGGTCTGAGGCCATTGAGTCATGTGTTGGATGGTGCCTGCAAGGCCTTCAGGAGCAGCGCCGTTGCTTGTCCTGTCTTGCTGAGGCGTCTTCTCTGCAGCAGCAACGCCATGTGTCAAGCCTTTTGTGACAGTCACTGCACTGTTGTTGCAGCCAAGCCCAGCAAGCAGGCAGGAGTCAGCTGGAATGCAGCGCACAGACACAACCTAGACTGAGGGAAGGGAAGGGAAGGGAAGGGAAGGGAAGGGAAGGGAAGGGAAGGGAAGGGAGTACTCTACCCAAAAGAGTGGCGTGGCATTTTTGGGAGATCCAAGAAGGCCTCCCGCCCAGACTGTGCACAGGTACAACAAAGGCTTGCCCTGCTTCGTACCATGACAGCACAGCAAGCTCTACAGATTTGCCACAACATTGGTTGTGGAGCATGGCTTGCAGATGCACTGGCTCTGTGATCGGTGAAACACTTGTGTTCATACTCTAGCTTGGTCTTCGCACTTGACGCTGAGCAGTTGCAATGCAGAAGCATCTGAAGTCAAAATCACTCAAGTGTCAAATTGCATCAAAACACAACGGCTTTGGTGGTGTGTCACACTGGTCACCATGGGAGACACTGAACGTTTGCAATGCACAGGCTTTTAAGGTCAAACCTGCTCATAAGTCAAATCATATCGCGGCAAATGTCGACAGGGTGAGCCACTTCCTGTGACCTGGCAGGAAACTTACCATGGGAAGCTAAGCCTAGATCTTTTCTGGTGATGATGCCCACCACAAACCCTCGGGGTTCCACCACTGCCAGATGGCGTAACCCCAGAGACTGGAAGATATGGTGAACCCTAGCTGCAACTGTCCGCCGCCTATAGGGCAAAGCACTCGATGCTTACAAAATCTTTTCAAAAAAATTATTATATTTTTTGTTGTTGAAAAGATACACTTCTTGTGTCCCTTCAAAAAAATTGACTTCACAACTTCCAGAACAGGGTACAGATCCCTACCTCAATGCCTGCATCATTGAGCAGAACTGTCATCAGTCAGCACGAAAGTTCTTGAGCAGGTTGGAGTAGCAACCTTTCCAAGAGCATGATATGCACTATGTTGCAAACCCACACTCGGTGGAATGATTGTGTTACACTTGGGCTGACATACGAAGAACCGCCACAGCATGTGGTATTTTAACAAATGTGCTGAGCTCCTGTGCTAATCTTGTTTGTCCAACAGCAAAGGGGAGCCACACTGATGCAGGGTTTGAACAGTCTACCAGTTTCCCAGGAAGAAACATCAGACCGTACTTCAAAACAATTGTCAAGTCCTTGATATCTGCCGAGCCATGCCATATAATGCCGAAAGGCGAATGATTTCCTTTCTTCTACTGGCCCATTTGTTCCCTCCCCTGCCACCTTTGCTGAGATGATGTCAAGGCAAATGAGCAGAAACTGTGTACCTGACAGCAAGGGGCGCTACATTCATGAAGGGCCTGAGGTCCAGGTACAATCGGGCAGCTTCCACCGGGAGCAGCACAACCTCTTTCTCTCCAGGACGCACTTTTCTGGCCCAGTTCTCAGCATCTTCTTGCCTCCCTGAGGCACACACATGCACGCATTCAGACTGCGCATCTGTTCAGTGAAATCATTTTGATTCTGATTCTGGCACCTTCTTGTTTGACTGTGTCATGCGTAATGAGGCAAACCAGAGATACTGGTGTGGATGACCTCTGCATAATCTGAACGCCGCAATGTTGCTGCCTCCCTGCAGTGTGTGCGTGCACAGCATAACACCAGTTGGTCATTTGTCTTCCCATCATGTGAAACACACTTTGTCTCCCGCCGCATGGTACGCACCCTCTTTCAGATAGATCAGTTGTGGGGCGATCCTTCGGATGCATCAACAAGAAGGTGAAAACAGGCTGAAAAACCTTGCGGTGAGAAACGCCTACCTGCTAATGCCACACCCACGAAGAGTCAGACACACCGTGGCCATTCATCACACCAGCCATGCATCTGACTATGCATGTAAGCCTCAGCTTTTTGAAAAGAACGGTGGATGCGCTGATGTGCCCTGCCTGTTAATGTCACATGCACTCTGACAAACATCATCGTCTTGCTGGTGAAACGAACAAAGACATGGTGATCTGCAAGGGACACTGCTACTGAGGGTGCTGTGATGAGCTGACTGATGTGCTAGCGTCCACTTGGTGGCGAAACAAACAAAGACATGGTGATCTGCAAGAGGCAGTGCTACTGAGGATGCTGTGATGAGCTACCTGATGTGCCAGCGTCCACTTGTCCCTGGGACTGCTGCACGGGATCATCCATGCGTAAGCTGTCAATGACCTCAGGCCGGGATGCTAAACTTCGCCTGCACACTGATGTAGACGTTCAGTGTCATCAAAGATACTGTGTGGCCACAACATAACCATATCCTCCGCTGAAACGCAATATGATGTGGGTGCAGCTGTGGCCTGCGTGTTGGCAGCTGCATCTGCCTTGCATGAGACATGGAGCTGCCATGGCTACACACATACACACGTATGCGCACGCGCGCGCACACACACGCACACACACACAGTATCGGGTCCGCTTTGTGCAGTTCGTATGCAAAGGACACTCTGAAAGCCTTTGTATTGCTGCTGCAAACATGCACGATACAAGCATGACAAGGTGAGCACAGAGATTGCCAAGGTAGCAAGCAGACCCTGCACAAACAGTGCAAGCATCAAGCAATAGACTTTTGTGTAAGAAGGACAAAACAAGATCAGTATTTCTGCTTAGCATGGTGGGCAGAAGCAATACAGCAGTCCGCTGCCTGAATATGGCAAGCACAGACAACACAATATCATGTGTACAGTAATATGCAGTCACAGCATGTCACTGCATGTAATGTATACAGTACAACAAGATCACGCTGTCACTGCTGATACAAAGATGACTTCTTGCCTGTGCATGCAGCATACACAGTACCACATTGCCGTCACAGCCGATGCAAAAACGGCAGCTTGCCTGTGCAGGCAGCATGTACAGTACAACACCACAGTCACAGGTGACACAGGGGCGGCAGCTTGCCTGTGCATGCAGCATGTACAGTACAACATGACTGTCACAGGTGACACAGGGACGACACCTTGCCTGTGCATGCAGCATGTACAGTACAACATCATTGTCACAGCCGATGCAAAAACGGCAGCTTGCCTGTGCATGTAGCGCGTACGGTAGAAGGAGCGCATCTGGCAGTCCAGCTGCATCTCCAGACGCTGAGATGGTGCTTCCCCAGACAGCAGGCGGCCCTGTGAGTCTGTGAACACTTGGTTCTGCAACAGGACCAGCAACTGACTGCGCATGATCATGCCTTCCAATCGATCCTGATATGCTGCACCAGCTTCTATGTCACTGCATTCAGCAACAATGGCACATCAACAGCGGTCCTGTGGAGATAAGAGCAATGTGACATGTATACGTTTTTGTAAGTTTTCTAACAAAAACTACGTTTTTGTAAGTTTTCCTAATGTGACATACAAGTCATGTCGGACAAGACTAAACACACTCTTTCTGAGGCTGCTTGGCTTATGGAATAGCTTTTGTAGTGATTGCATGAGGCGCAGGGTTGCATGGGCCATATGCGGTTTTTGCCTCATGCTTGCTTCACAGAAAGTAACCCAATTGCCAAGCAGATCACCAATGGGAAAGGCTCCCAGCCTTGCATGCCGCAACAGCCACACGAGCAGCAGTACGCTAGGTTCGAGCAATCTGAGCTAAGACATGAGCAGATTTGCGCCTTACTCAAGTTGATTCTATAACATAGCTTTAGTCGTCTTAATATGGCTTTGTATTTTTTCTTTTACATACCAGTGTAGTTGCGGAGCAACTCCATTCAATCTCATGCTCAGGTAGCTTGGCCCATGCAATCTTGACTTCAGGCGAGCCAAAAAAGGACCACAGATTGATCGTGGCAGCATTTGTCTCATTTGCATGCGAACAACAGCACATCACAGCACAGCACAGCACAGCGCAGCGCAGCACAGCGCAGCTCACATGAGAGCCCCACATACACGGACAAAAGGCTACCTGTCAGCAGGAAACACAGGGAAGCCATTGAACTTGGTGGTGCGTAACATCTCCACCACGGTGTCTACTCTTTCCACAGCCTTGAAGCCGACCACCGGACTTGCCATGACCTGCAAGTCACGCAGGCCCAATGCAGTGCTTGTCTGCTCACAGATGCGCCCCCACAAAACCAGAGGGCAGCATAGACTGTGTGCAGCGCAAGCCAGATGAGTGTCTTATATGCTCCACCCCGATTCTGAATGTTCTACCAGGCTACCACAGCTGTGCTATGATGCAGCCATGGCGGTCGGAGCAGCAGGCACGCATGGGAAGCTTCACCTTCCACAGTGATGCCATACAACAACTGTGACATGGAGCTACTCAGGCATCCGCAGCAGCAGCTAATGCTCAAGCAGCATGACCACACAAACGAGCGGCTCAGGACCTCAAAGGAAACAGGGAGGTACTTAGAATTGTCAAAAAGGTCAAAAGTTGGTTCAGGAAACTTATGTTTTGTTGACAAAACTGGCCCTAGGGGAAGACAGGTATTTGATGAATGAATGACTGACTGAATGAATGAGCAGCTCAGGCGCAATAACAGCAGCAGTACCAACAGCAGCATTTGTGAGATGACCAGACAAGCTCTCACATCAGATGCAGTCTTGTACTGCAGCGCATTTGGAGCCTCTGTCCTGAGGAAGAAGACGTTGCCGTCATGGTCGAGCTCAGACTCATACACTCCGTCTTTGTGGACGAACTGGGCGATCCAATTGGCACACACCACTGCAATGATGATGCCGAACAGGAAGTCTATGCCCCGAGTGCCCTCCACAACAATGACCACCTGCGGCAGCAACAACATATTGGGTCCAAGTCTACAACATGTAACAATGAGTATGACCGAAAGCCTTGAAATGAAAGACCAAAAGAATTTGACAAAACTACTGGATACAGTGATCAGGGTGAAACTGTTTCTTGTGAAATTCTCTCTTGGAGGGGAGGGGAGGGGAGGGGAGGGGGGTGTGAACACATTGCTCACTAATCTGAGGACAACAGCCAGCACAGCTGGCCTTGTCAGTGGTATTTACCACAGATACAGATCATCCAGAGACACCTCCACAAGCACTGTGGCTGTGCACATAGCTCACCAGGGAGATAGATGATCTGAACACGCCAGCCAAGACTGCTGTGGCCGCGACAACAGCATACACTCCGGGCTGGATGTTCCAGGAGTCCGGCAGCCACATCAGTAAGTTCAGTCCCACCATGCCTCCGAAAGAAGCTCCAACCTGCGCGACCACAAAGCATGTCAGCAGGATGTTGTTGGTCAAGACACAAGACTGACTAATCATAGTAAACGCAGCTAGTTAACAGGCAACATCCACATGCAAGCTTTTTCTCTCCAGACAGGCTTGTTCAGAGCATAATAAGCCCGACTGCCTGGCATAAGGGCTGCAATTTGATGGGCAAGCTTGAGTGCCGTCGCCAGTGATGTAGACCAGACAGAAGACTGACTAGCAGGTTAAGCATTTTGATTTAAGTGGACCATCAGAAAGGACATGTAGGCATGGGTAATGAGACAACTGGTGCGTGAACGAGCCCAAATTTGGATGGAGTTGAGAGCATTCTTGACCTGGACTGATAACGCTCTATGCAAGGATGCACGCTGACTAGGCTAGTGACACCGGCAGCTGTCAAGAAGTTGATAGTCACATGATGCATAACGTGCCCTGTGCCATGGTGTTGATGTTCACAGGATAGGTATTGTGTGTCCCTGTGTTCATACTCAGAAGCATGATGATGTCGATATACTACGGTAACAGGTCAAAGCCACAAGAGTGACTGGAGATGAGCACAAGGCAAACATAAACGCCAATTCAAAGTGACTTGGACACAAAATGCTGCAGCACAAGCAGGATTTGGAGCTGCTTGATGCGCAAAAGCAGAAGACAGGGGCAAAACTCGAGGTTGCTTGCTGCCTCAAAAGAACCAGCAGGCAGGAGCCTGGTCACAACAAAAGGCACAGGTTTGGGGCAAATTCATGGCAGGTGCAAGGTACAAAGCCGCTTGACATGCAAACACAGAAGGCAAGAGTCTGGTCATGGTGAAAGGCACAAGTGAAGGGCAAGTGATTTGAAGCCGCTTGATATGCAAGAACAGAAGGCAAAGTCCTGGTCATTGTGAAAGGCACAGGCGAAGGGCAAGTGAAAGGCACAGGTTTGGGGGAAATGAAAGGCACAGGTTTGGGGCAAATGAAAGGCAGGGGCTGACCATGATAGAAGGCATGAAGAGCCCTCCTGGGACAGCTACCCCACTGGCAAGGGCCATGAGCAACAGATAGATTCCAGACAGCAGCCCAAGGGAGCGTGGGATGAAATGGCAGGCAGAGGTTTCATTGCAGACCATGTAGTCCTGGCGCCCCTTTGAGCCCCCCTCTACACTGAAGATATAGCGTATTGTGTCCCCTGGCATGGACATGAAAGGGGTGGCCAGGTCATTGTACTGACCTGCAGCAGAAAGGCGGTATACAAAATATGGTTTAGGGTTCAAAACCCTAAACCCTACAACAATCCTTGACATTGATCAGAGACAGACATGTACACATGTGAAGATGCTGTCATGTGACGTTACAACACAGGCGCACAGACACATTGTGATTTGTGTTCAACTTGCGTCATGCGTCTTGACGTGTCAAGCACGGTGTTGATTGATTGATTGATTGATTGATTGATTGATCAACACCGTGCTTGAGGAGGGAAAGAGATATGGACAGAGACATGGATCAGTATCAACAACACATGATGATTGTCAATGTAGAGGTAAACAGCTCAATTTGCACATGCGTCGCCCCTTTCCAGCATCACAGATCTTGGCGCAGTCAGAATCTCACTCACACACTCAGAGGCTGTCACAGGTCGCACAGACAGAGAGCCAGGAGATGATGCCCTGTATATTTAGGAATTACAGTATTACAGCATGTATACAGGTTTGAACCCATAAAGTCTGACTCTAAACATGGAAAAGACGCTGAGCAAGGGGGGGGGGGGGGGTGATCTACACCTGATGGGCAAGTAAAGGCAAATCCATAGCTGTCTGCCATCCATGTGTTTGGCAGCTGTACACATTGGCCGAAGAAGTGTGACATCATGAAGATGGTCGCCAGAGTGATGAAGCCGCATGTGAACACCTGCATCACGTGTCAAAACTTGTTGCGTTGGTGTTATGCACAAAGGCTCTGTTCACCTCTACAGCCAGAATCCTGCTCTCGTCAAGCTGCAGTATGTTGATGTTTTGAATGCGGGCTGGCTACAGCACTTGAAGGTGAATCTGACTGTGATTTCTGCTGATGCTGCATTGCATCAAGACAACACACATGCCTGACATACAATGTCAGGCGGTGCAATGATCGTTGAAAAGCGTAAATGTTTTTTATTTTATTTTTATTCCTTTCTTTTCTTTTCTTTTCAAGGCGGTGCAATGCAAAGCTTCAGGCAGCTCAGCCTCCATGCCAACATGCCCCATGACTGTCATGCACAAAGCTGGGATTTAGTATTCATGCTGAGTGTACATGTCAAATGCATAATGTCAGTGAGTTGCAAAGCAGCAACTCGGGCAAAGCCATTCTCATTGCGATCTGGTGCACGATCAGCTACTTGCATCAGAGCAATTCAAGCTGATTATTGAGAAATGCACTATCAAGACACGCAGTGGACCGAGTTGGCAAGGACATCTTCACTACAAGAAGGCGCATTAACACACACTTGCACAGTGATTGAAGCAAGGTCACTCTCATCACAACAAGGTGCACAATTCACGGCTCGCAAGGTGGTGACACAGGCAACAAGATGCATCAGCATTGAGCTGCTTTTGCTGTAGTGAAAACAAAGTACTTTGAATATCTCAAACACGGGTTAAGTCTTTCGCGAGTTCGGGTGATTACCAACCTCTAAAATTCTGAGGCCTGGTCTCTTGCGAGAGGCACGAACTCTCCACAGGCCCCTCCGCAGCAGGTTGAAGGCTGCACCCAACAGCCCTGCTGCCAGGGAAACAGCAATGAGCAGGGGCATTTGGAAGAGCCAGTCCCTGTTGTACATCAGGGAACGCTTACTGTCAAAAGACAGCATACCTGTGTACCCCCTGCACTCCAAAAATGGGTTTGTCAACGCTTTATGTCAAGAACACCTTTTTTTTGCAAATATTTTATCTCTACTAAAGAAAGGACGCTCACTGTCTAAGGGCAGCATACCTGTGTACGCCCTGTGCTAAAAAAACATGAGAACTACCGTCAAGATTATTGTTGAAAGGCGTCTTTAGAAATGAACAACGAATAAAACGATGAGCCAAAGAAGTGGGCCCTTCTCTCATTGGCAACATACACTTCTCTGTCTTGACTGGAGAGACCAAACTTATCCTGCACGTACCTGGCTCATCATGAGCTGGAAAGCGTTAAATTTATCATGATTATTTTTGATTGTTCTCTGTCTTAACATGAGGACACAGCCACAGAGGAACACCATGCCAGCAAGTCTAACTTTACAGCTCTTTGTGCTGTAGACTTAGATGAGTGAAGTTGCAGCAAGCCTAATGCTACAGCTCCTTGTGTTGTAGACAGCACAACACACAGTGCCATCACCCGAGGCGGAACTTGAGCAGAGCACAAAGCCAGCAACATGTCTTGACATGGTGCATCCAACAGGCTGCTTGCTTCCATTGTTGCAGTGATTGCAGCAGGTCTGGCTCCAGAAGAAGCTAGCTGCATGTGCCTCTGCTTGGATCACTGGCTCACTTGCATTGGTGGTTCAGTCCAAAGTTCAAAGCACAATTGCAAGAGTGACTGTTAAGTGGAGGCTGGCAGATCACGCTGCATTGCGCAGTGATAAAACCGTACAGTGGCATTGGTGGCAAATACAGTATGCTCAGAGCATGTCTGTGATTAGAGTTTGGGGTTTAGGGTTTGGGGTTTCATGGATGCAGCTGTGACAAGACTGCAGGAAAGCATCTCACTTTGGGTGGAGTTGGGCCAGGACAAAGGTGGAGACAGCCGAGGCCAGGAAGCAGCGCCAAGCCACCTTGCGCGACCAGTGGGTGCAGGCCTCTTCCATGGAGAACAAGACCCCTCCTACAGGCGCCCCAAAGGCAGCCTGTGCATATGTGCTTTCTGCGTCAATGCCTTACAGTAGACTACCTGGATGTTACGTTTCATCTGGAAAAGTTCTTGCTCTTGCCAATGCTGACATGCTGTGACGTGCTGGCAAAGACGTGTCTGCAACAGTGCATTGGCCAGTTTGCATGCAGGCTCAAGCGGCTTGTCAGCAGCACATACTTGACTTGTGAAGATGTCTGGCTTCACACCATCGCACCACACGTCCAATTTTGGAACCTGCTGAAGTCCAGCTACAATGCCCAGACTTTTTGGCTTGGGATTAACTTAATCGCATTTGGCTGGTGAATCAATGAAAATGTATGGTATGCTTGAAATGAGCCGCAGACAGTTCCATACTTGGTCTGGGACAGGAAGCACATCAGGCACGGCACAGCACAGCACGGCACAGCACAGCACAGCACAGCACACCCACCGCAAGACCAGCAGCAGCTCCTGCTGACACAAACTCTCTATGGTCAGCATCAGTGTGGAAAGGAGGCTCTGTACTGTCATCCTCCATTACACCATTACTGTACCGCCGTCGCTCTTTCCTGAATATGGAGCAACAGCACCAGCTGCTCATCCACTCACCAAATGTCAGCGTCTTGCCATTCAAATTGTAGCTACCTGCACAGACAAGAGTCAGTTTCAGTATATGGCTATGTCACAACATCAGGGCACAGGTATGACTGCAGCTAGTGTTCACACTGATCAAGTACTTGTATCCTCGACACTGCTTGTATAGCAGCGAAATGAACCAACGTGCTGCATCTGTGCAGACTGCTGATCAGCGCACCCCAATGCTGATAGGCATGCTGATAGACGCTGCAAACAGACCTACACTGGGTGTTGACAGATGTGGTGCCATTGTGTAGATTTACTGAGCATACATCTGCGTGCATATGGACATGAGTGTGCAACATGCTTTGGTACTTGTGCAGGTCACTGCTTGCCGGCCGTTTGACACCATGCTGTGCTGTGCTGTGCTGTGCTGTGCTGTGCTGTGCTGTGCTGTGCTGTGCTGTGCTTGACATTGTTCACTTGCTTACCGCATTCCCAGAAGGCGATGACTGATGCAATGCAGGCTCCCATGTGCACCAATGGGCCCTCAGTACCGACTGTCAGATTAGCAGCACAGCTGAAAATGGACCCCACAAATTTGGTGATCAGAGTCTGAAGCCGAAGAAGATCAGGCACATCTGTGCCATTGAGGAATGCCATGACTAACGAGACGCCACCACCTGCTGCTGTTGGGGCCCAGAATTGAACCTGCAAGAGCCCAGGACAGCATTCATGTATTCATACAGTTATTTATTCATTCATTGAATGTCTTCTCCTAGGGTCAGGTACATTCAGTCCCTGCATGAGGTCCTGGACAGTCAGAACAGGCAACAGCTGAATTATACATCAAAGGCTTGTCATGTCCTTGCTGTGTTATTGTGATTGTGTCAAATCCAATGTAAAATGGGGAGGGCTTCACTCCAGGACAACCTTGGAATTTGAGAAAGCCACGTACATGCAAAAGCCTATGGGAGGTTTGATGCGCACTTGTTTGGGTGTTGATGCATGCACTGCAGTTGCTGAATGAGCATGAGACCATATGTGGTGCATGATTCAGGTGCGTTTGCAAGGTCGACAGGAAGCAAAGTCTGTGTGGTGCAAGCCTGTGTAATTGACACAGGGGTCAGGTGGCAGGATCGAGCAATGCGTACCAGGCAAGCTGCAAACATGAGCAGGCCGGTTGTGATCAGGAGGTGCAGACCAAAGGCAGCATATAAGGTCTTGTGGTGTACGACATCAATCATGTACTGCACTGCTTGCTGCTTGCGCGCAAAGACAAACTCCAGTGTTGCTGCACACGCTGCAGCAGTCAATCCCGTGACGAGGCCAGTCGCTAATGTGACAAAGAACTTGGCCAGTGTATGACCAGTATACCTGCATCTCAGCAGCTTGGGTCAGCATGGTGCATGCAACAGCATGCAGCCGGGCATGTCCTACATGCAGATGCTGGTTCACATCTCAGTTATTACACTGGTTCCAATGCGTTGGTTCTGGCGGGGTCTGACAAAATTCGACTCCCACCAACAAAATGTAGAAACGCACCCATAGAATCGTCTGTCTGGCTGCTTTCGCCTGGAGAAATAGACTTTGTTGTATATAGGCTCATAGTCCAGAGACTCAGTTTCCCTCAGAGGCTGGCCTTTGGCCCAGTGATGAAAACAGGATAGTGAAGGAAACCGCAGGCGAAAGGGTTGGTGTTCCACTGATTGCAAGAGAGGCTCCTGACTGGCCATTGATGCTCTGGGTTTGCGACTTATGTCAGGTCAACAGTGATCACTGGCAAATGCTGTGCCTCGGCCGCTGAGGCAAATGGCTCGTCAATTGCAGCAGCTCACACAAAAAGGCAGAAACGACTCTGACTGACGCAGGTCACGGATTGAGCGCAATTGGCATCGACTTCACTGCCTGAAGCAATATGGCACTCGTGCAAGAAACCATAGCCATGTGACTGCAATGTACGCCGTCAGTGTCGTCTTCACCAGCTGTAACACCGCCGTACGCAGGGAACCGCCTCGCACGTTCGAGAAAGGGCGAAATGAGAGTCGGGAAAGTTCGTATTCGTGCATACATATTGGCTGCTCAAAGTAGGCTGCAGCTATTTCTGACCAGCGTAAACGTTTCTTCAGGCAAAGGACACACGCAATATCTGCGGCGCAAACTCCGCCAGTGAAATAGATCTCGGCCACCCGTTTGTTCCAACCAGCCGACACCATGTCTGACGCCCCAGCTATTGGAATCGACCTGGGAACAACATACAGGCAAGTGCTGCGTTTGAATCATTGTAAGATCTTATGCTGCAGGCATCAGGTGTATAGCTCGATGTTTGTGACACGGCCGCCGGCCTTTTGGACGGACTGCTGACTTCATTTGGATGTTATGCAGTTGCGTCGGCGTATGGCAAAATGACCGTGTGGAGATCATTGCAAACGACCAGGGTAACCGAACAACCCCATCATACGTTGGCTTCACAGACACAGAGCGTCTCATCGGAGATGCAGCAAAGAACCAAGTTGCTATGAACCCTCGCAACACTGTCTTTGACGCCAAGAGGTTGATCGGCCGCAAGTTTGACGACACAGCAGTGCAACAGGATATGAAGCACTGGCCTTTTGCTGTCATCAAGGGACCTGATGGCAAGCCTATTATTGAAGGTAAATGCGGCTCACCAAAGCTGTCTTGCTGGCTTTAGCAGGAAGCAGGTAGCACAATGCCCTGTCACTGCAGTCTGTCCTTCTCAAGAAGCGTTGCTTACAATAGTATTGCGCTTGCATTCCCCTGCCTGTACCCTTGACTTGTTTGCTGACATTCCGTTTGCTGCTGCAGTTGACTACAAGTCAGAGAGGAAGAGGTTTAACCCTGAGGAGATCAGCAGCATGGTGCTGACCAAGATGCGCGAGACAGCCACCCAGTTCCTGGGCAAGGACGCCAAGAGGGCAGTCGTCACTGTCCCTGCCTACTTCAATGACTCACAGCGTCAAGCCACAAAGGATGCAGGAGCTATTGCTGGCCTGGATGTGCTACGTATCATCAATGAGCCAACAGCTGCTGCCATTGCCTACGGTTTGGACAAGAAGTCTGAGTCACAGGGCGAGCGCACCGTGCTCATCTTTGACTTGGGTGGCGGTACTTTTGATGTCAGTCTGTTGACCATCGACTCTGGTATCTTCGAGGTCAAGTCCACAGCTGGAGACACTCACTTGGGTGGTGAAGACTTTGACAACCGTCTGGTCTCTCACTTCATGCAGGTATGCCTTTGTCTGCTCTGAGCATTTCATGCAGTCCGCTTGCATGCACTTTAATGCTGTGCTGTAGCAAGAATGTGCACGCCATAATGCAGTCTTTCTACATGCATGCTGAGGTTGCTGCTGTACATTTCATGCAGACTTAGTTGGGAAGTGATTGTATGCAGTTTGTGTTTCTGCTGACACTGGAATATTTACCTCAGTAGTCACTCTTGCACAGCAATCATTTCCTGCTGGGGGGTATTTTGAGGGTCTCTTGAATCATCTCAACAATAGCAACAGAAAGTCCGCTTGTCAAAATGACTGTGGACAGCCTCAGCTGACATCACATTGTATATTTTGTTGCAGGAGTTCAAGCGCAAGAACAAGAAGGACATTTCAGGCAACCCCAGGGCAGTCCGCCGTCTCAGAACTGCCTGTGAGCGTGCAAAGCGCACCCTGAGTGCCTCAGCCCAGACCACCATCGAGATTGACAGCCTGTTTGAGGGAGTGGATTTCAACACCAGCATCACCCGTGCTAGATTTGAGGAGCTGTGTATGGACATGTTCCGCAAGTGCATGGACCCTGTTGAGAAGGTCCTCAGGGTATGCTGTTTGTCCGTTTCTCAGTATCTTGAACACTTTCCCATGTCACTTGGTGTATATGTCAGTCTGATCACAACCACATCCCCTCAGCGCAGCTTTACTGAATGTTCAGCCACACTTTGCACTGCGGTCGCTGTGCTGTTTGCAAGCTGGGCAGCATGCAATACGGGCATAGATGCATTCATTGCTGCTCCTGCGCAGCTTTTCACTGTACTCAATGTTTCCTCTGCTGTTGCACTTTGGTCAGACAGGAGGCATTGGCTGACTGTCCATGTGTGGGTGCTGAGCATGCCCAATATGCGTACCGAATCAGGTGGATCACCAGGTGGCTCATATGTAACAGACAGCTTGTTCATCAAGATCTTTAGTTATGCACGGCAGTCTCTCTATCAGTGCGACAGATACACTAACAGTGACAGCATGCGCCTGCAGGATGCCAAGACTGACAAGGGTGCTGTACACGACATTGTGCTGGTTGGGGGGTCCACCCGTATCCCCAAGGTGCAGAGCCTGCTGTCTGACTTCTTCAACGGGCGTGAGCTCTCCAAGAGCATCAACCCTGATGAGGCTGTTGCCTTTGGTGCTGCTGTCCAGGTACACACTTTGCCCCACACAATCGCTTCTTGTTGTGTTGTGCCTCTCCTCACAATGGAGCGACAGCGCAGCTGTTACTTTGCGTTGCTGCTTCGTCCTGGTCAGACCGCATGCGTCCTGTTGTGGCTGCTGCAAGCTTACATGTGATGGTAGCTTGCAAAACACAGAGCAGCTTGCGCTACTGCCTGCCTCACCTGCAAGTCCCTACTCCCACCTTCAGCTTGTCGACGCTATACCCATCCCTGCTTTGCACTGTAGGCTGCCATTCTCACTGGTCAGGGCGACGCCAAGGTCCAGGACCTACTGCTGCTGGATGTGGCCCCCCTGTCTATGGGCATTGAGACCGCCGGTGGTGTCATGACCACCCTCATCCCAAGGAACACCACCATCCCCACCAAGAAGGAGCAGGTCTTCTCCACCTACGCCGACAACCAGCCTGGAGTGCTCATTCAAGTCTTTGAGGGAGAGAGGTCCATGACTCGGGATAACAATCTGCTGGGCAAGTTTGAGCTGTCGGGCATCCCCCCTGCACCCCGGGGGGTGCCTCAGATCACAGTCACCTTTGACATCGACGCCAATGGCATCCTGAACGTGTCAGCTGAGGACAAGGCTGGAGGTGAGCATTTTTGTGTTACCATCCCATTTAAGAAACACAGCAGTACCATTCCTTTAAAACAGTGACCTTTTCTGGCATCAAGAGGTGCTCGGCAATTGATTAGTTACAGCTAAAGAGTACTCTCAACACATCATGCGACACGTGTTTTGATGCTTCGCTTCCTCTATCTGCTGCTATGGTTGTCTGAACATCTGTCCAGGCATTGCTGCATGATTGGATTTGTCCCCTACCCCACATCTTCTTCAATGTCTTGTGTGCTCTGCTCCCTTTTTGCTACCATTTTTGTTGCTTTACTGCCCAGAAGCATTGCTGCATGTGTATAGTCTGCAAGTCTTCCTTGCCTGTGCCAAATTATACACAATGCAGACACACCCACCAGCCAGTCTTGCCAGAAGAAGACAGTCTGGTGGCAACTCCAAGCGTTTGCCTCCTGCTGTCCTCTTTGACTGGCTGGTGCAGGTATCTACAGTGTGTACAACTTGGCACAGCAAGGACGACTCGCAGACTGCAGTTTTGGTATATGTCCTGAAAGTTATCAGCTGCATTAGGCACCACCGTTGAATGATTCTGATGGCCAATGCAAGCTGGTTGCGGTTGCCCCTTTCGCAAATCCCCACCTCTTCTGTTAGATCACATCTGGACTGTGGCAGGCTGGCTAACAACTTTTGTTTCTCATGCAGGCAAGAAGCAGAAGATCACCATCACCAACGAGAAGGGCAGGTTGAGCAAGGAGGACATCGACCGCATGGTCAACGACGCTGAGAAGTACAAGTCAGAGGATGATGCTCAGAAGAAGAAGATTGATGCCAGGAACGGCCTGGAGCAGTATGCCTACAGCATGAAGAACACCATGAGGGATGAGAAGGTATGCACTGCTCTTGGTGTCATCAATCTTCTTCTTCATGGTATGCTCTGCTGTTGGTGTCATCAATCTTCTTCTTCCTGACTTGTTGATGCCCTTGGATTGTGAGTAGAACAACAACAGGCTCTGGAGTGTTGGTGGTGACTCATTTGACAGCAGCAGGCATGCAATGATGGTGCGGGTGCATTGACTGTTGCCTCTTGGCAGTGCGTAATGTAAACTTGTAGACATTGCACTAGCAATGCCATTTCACTGTCAATGGTGTTGCACCGTCAGTGGCGTTGCATGGCAATAATGGCATGCAGTGTTTTCCTGGCGAGGGCTTCTAATGTAGGCCTGCATGCTGGTCTGCACAGTGCATCTGCCCCAGCCTGGGTGGCAGCTGTGAAGATCAGACGGCCTTTACTATCCTTGACATAGATGCCACTCACCTTGGCCTGTAGAATGTGCAACCATGCCATCGTTGCCAAGGTGCTGCAATGTCTAGAGGCCATGGAGAATGGCGTCTATGTCAAGGATAGCAAAGACCGTCTGGTCTCCACAGCTGCCACCCAGGCTGGGGCAGATGCACTGCGCCAGATGCCATACATGCAGTCCAGCATCCAAGATCTATATTGTCTCCCCCAGTGCATGGTTCAAAGTCATGGGCCTGGTTGCAGGTGGCTAGCAAGATCAGCTCAGAGGACAAGAGCAAGATCGAGAAGGCTGTGGATGAGGCCATGGAGTGGTTGGATGGCAACCAGCTGGCTGAGGTGGACGAGCTTGAAGACAAGCAGAAGGAGATTGAGCAGATCTGCTCCCCCATCATCTCCAAGATGTACCAAGCAGGTCAGTTCTGAGCTGTGATGATCTGCTATGAGCTGATTTGGTTGTTTTGTGAGGAGAGCTGCTTGTTCGGAAAAAATAGAGTTCAGCAGTGTGCAGTAAAGAGCTTAGAAGAGTGTGCTGTGGAGAGCTGTCATGATTTGCTCTGATTTGCTCGTTGTCTTTTGTGGTTGTTGGGCGGCTGCTTGTAGAGCTGCTTGTCAGGAAGAAGAAGTTGTCTTCAGCAGTGACCATGCTGAGCATGCTGAGCTGTCCAAGCCTGCAGTCCACCACAGTTGGTGCTGCCTGCACTTGCACAGCGCTTGTCTGGTGTCTTGCAGCAGTCTGTATGTTGTGTGTTCTTTATAGTGTTTGTGTTGTCTTGCAGCGGTATGCATGGTATATGTCCTTGCAACGTCCTGCATCCCTGACTGCAATTGGCCTTTGGGAAGGTTTGCAATATCCCCAGCTGTGTTGAATATCCCCAGCTGTATCAGGAATGGAAATACTGACTAGCTTCTCCGCCGATGCAGATGGAGGTGCAGGTGCTGGTGGTATGCCTGGAGGCATGCCTGACATGGGTGGTGCTGGCGGCATGCCTGACATGGGCGGTGCTGGTGGCCCCACTGTTGAGGAGGTCGACTAAGCCTAGCTTATCGTCTGCAATACTGGTGCACCATTTTGCATTCTTAAAAGCAGTTGACAGCTGTTGCCGCTGTGCAAGACGCTTTCTTGCTCTTGTTTGAAGCATGCAACTTGAAGCATGCACCAAAGCTGCTGTTTGTTTTGGCTCGAACCGTGGATTGAGAACAATAACGTATTCTTGTTTGAAAGTCTCTTTGGTTCTCTGTTGAGACAAGTGTGTTGGTATAATGTCCCAAGAACGTCTTTGTGTTTCCCGCTTATTGAGTTCCCATAGCCAGCACAAGCAGGCGTTTCACTTGCTAGTTCAGTGATCTTTGTCTGCAGCGGTGTGATTGAAATGATTTGATTGAGCTCTGGTTTGCCGTGTTGACGGCGGCCGAAACTTTACGATTCAGCACATGTAATTGAGGCGTGCTGCTATATCTCTCAGCTGTCTGTTTTGTTCAAATCCGGTCATGGCAGTTTACTCACGTGTATCATCTGGCAGTGGTCCAAGAGTGATACATGAGCAGTTCTGCATTATGTTGCGCTCTCTGCAGGCAACAGTATGCTACAAAGAAAATCTTGCCAAAACTTTGCCTTACAATGTGTACTGATGACGATTACCAAACCTGACTACCATTGTTTTATATATAAGTCAGTACATTGCCGTAATCTGACACATGACACATTGTTATCTACACATAACAGCATGCAGAAATACACAGGCTGCATGTGACACTAGCAGTCATCAGTACGCCTTCTACTAAGCGTCATCCTACTGATATCATCGATGCATGGTGCACCGGTGGTGCCAGCTGGAGCGCAGCAGACCGTTGAGCAAATTTCCAATGTCAAAATGTAATTGATTTTGAGTGCCCTCAACATGTGACCTCAAAAACGGTTGCACATGCTCACAGAAGCCTACGAATGTATCCTGCCTTGCTTTTCAGAAGCTTACACGAACGACAAGCCTCCAAATTCGTCTACAGATCATGCGTACTCAAATTTGCAGCCAAGCCGCTACACAATGCATGTTTGTCTAAGAAATGAGAGACAAAGAGGATGGGTGGAAACATTTTCGTGTTGCAGGTAATCCTTACTCAGCTCAATTCAACATACCACACAGCAACCATGGGTATCTATAGCAGCTGCAAGATGCATCATCAAGATGTCAAACTTTGTGTCCGCATGAAGGCATAGCTTTCAGGTTGCAATCAGTGGCTGCTCCCATGCATGATGCCTGCATACAGTCTGTGCTGATATGAAAAGGAATGCTTGCGGAGAAGAGCTACTGTGCAAAAACATACTTGGTCATCATCCCTGATAGCAATGATGGGCATGCTGGGCACACTCCCAGACCCTCTCGATTTGACTCTCATTTCAGCTCAGTCAGCCCCAGTAGCATTATTGGGGGTCCCCGGCCCAAGCAGGGGTTCCTGCTGACCATCAGCCCCTCCACCAGCTTCGGGATCACTTCCACTATGTCGCTTAACCCACCAGGGGGCTGTCAGCAGTATGAGCGCAAGGAGGCCAAAGAAGCATGCCACCCCTATGCTGACCCACAATACAATCTTGCTTGCTCTCTGAGTGCCATACACCTGCGATGAAGTTTGCCACATGTCTAGCTGTCATTTGTGATATTTGCATGGCCTTTGACATACGTAACTCATCTGTGCCGGCATATAGACATGAGCCTCTGACAGAGTCATGCTGGGCTCCCATAGCAAGACATGCCCAAACGCCATAATGAAAGGATGACAGAATGATGGCAGGCATGTACATGACCACTGGTCCAAGATATACATGAAACAACCTTGATTGCAGGCACATACATGACCCTGCAAACAAGAATATTTTTTCTACATCTTGGTCAAATGGCACATACATGACCATTTGACCAAGATGTAGAAAGAACAGTCATGCTTGCAGGCACAATGCCAAGTAATGCGCTAACCTGACTTTTGAAGGAGGAAAGCTGGTCTGAGGTGGCCTGCGACCACTCCTCCACCCAGAATATGGGCAGGAAAGTCTTCTTCACATGCGGCTCCACAGCCCGCCACTCTGCAGCAGCAAGTGCATACAATCAGGTAGGTTCCATGTACAGCAACAGAAACAAGCAACCAGGGCGCTGTCACCCACACTTCACTCTGTGCATATTCATCTCCTCCTCATGTATGCATCATGAGCGTCAAATGCAAAACCCCTGACCTACACATGCCTTGTGAAAGTGCGGATTGTCAAGCAATGGGACCTGCAACAGCACTCTGCTGCAGCAGGTATCAAACATTGCTGCATGACGCAGTATCTATATGCTGGCCTGCAGTTTAGCCGCAAACCCATAAGCAGCGGCAGCCTTTGCTGACAAGCCCACCAGGTAGCACATACATCTGCCATCAGATCAAACCAATTGTTCTCAGCGTACATAGCTTTGACAGTGTACTGCATATCACACATGGTACACAATAAATATGCTCATACCATGTGGACAATACATACACTGTTTATGTATATGATATATATACATAAAAAAGTACATATACTATGCAGTATATACTGTACTAAATGTACCTGGGCCATATTGAGTGGACATCATCAATCTCTTGGCAGCACGCATGGTGATACCGGTCATTGGCTCCACATCCAGTAAGGTCACATGTTCAGCCTGACTGCAGTTGAGCCCTAGCACTGTATCTGCCACTGCTGGGTCCACATCACAGAAGTGGGCATTGGATAGGAAGATGGGAGGCCCAGGCACCCCTGCCCTGCCCTCTGGCCCTGCAATGCAGACACTCTGTTGTTTAGTGTTTGCACTGTGACTTGGGCTTTAGACTGTGGATAAGGTTTGCACTGTGCATGCTGTAAACAGCTCGCGTGGAGGTGACTTGCCGCAATGTTGCAGTTTGGAAGTTGATTTGGAAGAGCACCAAAAGGCAGGGCTGAAGATGAAAGCAGTTTGACTCAATGGACGCAGTAATATGCTGCAATGTTTGTTGCATAAATGAAGGTAGTCACCAGGAGATGCACTGGCAGCAAAGGTCTGATCAGCAACAGGATTTGAACTGTAGACATGGGCATGAGTCAGCGCACAAAGCTTCACATTGCATGCACAGCCAGTCTGTAGTTTATGCAGAGGATTCACCTGCTGCTGTTGGGCTGGTGATATTCATGAGCCCCTGGTAGGTCTGGAAATAGGTAGGGTTTGGTACCCCCTGAGCAGGGTCGGGCCTAAATCGCAGCATATTGACTCCATCTAGATCGACTGTGGTGTTTGCCATCAATGTAGCTGACTTGTACACCTCAGGAGCCCAGACTTTGACCTTGTCTCCTGACTTCAGACCTGGCCGAAATTGGACCCCGTCAGAGCCCTGGACAGGTTCAACATGGGGGGGCTTCCAGCTCTTGATGCTGCTGTGGTTGCTCCATACTTCTGCGTTCCAGACATTGCTGATGTTACTCATGCCAGTGTTGATGATGTCCTGACTGCTGGGGTGTAGGAAGCTGGCTGATGTGTTGGGTATCAGCTGAAAGCGCGTGTCCAAGCCTGGCGAGATGAATTTAAGCTTTTGTAGCAGTGGGTCATCATAACCCCACAGGAGCTCCCGCACAGTGCGCGTCATAAACAGGCCATCCACATTGGGATCATGAAAGGCTGCTAGCACCTCCAAAAGCAGTTGCAGAGCGACAACTCTGCCAAAGACACTGTGCGCTTTGGCTAGGGCGCCTAGCAGAGGGATGTTGACAGTAGTAATAGCATCGTCCAGAGAAAGGTGAGTTGCATCGTCTGACAGTGTTGTGTAAAACTCGTCCCTAGTGAAGGCAACTCTGCCCTTTTTGTCAAACCAAATGTTGTGCTTGACTGTGTGCTTTCTGTACGTGTATGGGCCCAGCTGCTGCAGCTCTGGTCTGCAGCCGGCTTTGACAGATGCCAAGTTGGTGATGTTCAGAACATAGAAGTCTGAATGTATGACTGGGTCGCTGTCATGGTCGTCCCTTGCATACCGTGCATACGTATCGGCTGAAGAGTTTTCTGACCAGACAATCTCGTCTGCAATACCGCCGCGCAAAGCTTTGTTGATATGTCTAGGGATCAGGCAGGCAACCAAAATGGCCAGCACGACGGGCAATAAACAGGACAAGCCTGCAGGGATCTGCCACCTCATGGACGGTGCGCCAGAAGGCTATGATCTAAAATCGGACATGTGCATTCCTCTTGTCAACTTGTTGCAATCAGAAACTACCCTTAGTTTGTGCTGCTTAAAGCTGCGGCGACGTGCGTATGCGCAGAGCTTCCGGGAGCGTTTCTTCTGCGACATGCTGCCGATTCATCTCCTTGCTCAGGCTCCTTGCTCAGCCCATGCATGAACCGAAACCCGCTTTCGTACATGTTACAATGTTATTTGTGTCAGCAGAACAGTTGCCGCTCGTAAAGTTCTGTACATGCAGCTCTGTTTGTGATTGTTTCCAGGCAACAGTAACAGTTGTCTGGCTTGTTGATCACTCTGATAGACGGCGGCCCAGTGCCAGACCCGTCGTAGGGCAAACGTGGAAGAAATGTCGCGTTGAGTTCGATCTTGGTGCCTCGTGCACGACTGATGCAACGCTGCAACGCCGTCTCCGCAAGATCTGGATCTGCTTGCTTCCATAGAAGTCGACACTTCTCCATGCTCTGCAGATGCTGCTTGACTTGCTCAATATTAAGCACAGGCAAAGCACTATGTTTACGGTTGTGATTGTCTGCATGCATAAGCTTTTCCGTGTGATCGGCACAGTTCTAGAAAGGTGTTGTGTAAAAGCTTGGGTGAGCATAAATGTCTTTGTGCTCAGGCGCACTTGCGCCTGCCTCCTGGAATGTGAGGCATTGAACACTTGCACTATGCTGAAAGCCCTATGCCGATGCCCTGGCAGCTGTGAGGAGTGGTTTGCCATTGTGTGCCATTGCAGTCTGGGTGCTGGGTGCGGTGATTATGGCTGCGACGATGGCATTTCAAATGAATATGGCTGTTGCATGGCATTAAAAAAGGCTTTCTGAGAACCATACCATGCAATGGACCTGGTGTACCATGGGATGATTGTGTTGCAGTTAGGAGTCTTTGCATCACCTGGTCTGCAGATTGAAAGCTTGGTATGCGACCATTCACAGGTATATACACCCTGGCAACTTGTGAGAATCTTCTTGTTTGTGTAACAAATTGGCTGTCGTTATGCATATGAAGCTGTTGTCGACTGGCCAGATCTGGAGCCTTCAAAGTCTTCCATTGCCATGAAGTGAGTGTACTCGGGCATTGTAGATACAGATCACAAACGTGCAACACAGGTGAAGCTACTTCCTGCAAGTCAGCACGTTTTGCAACCTAGCTTGCCTGGGCATTCTTGGAATTGTTATACCAGCGTCTGCTGAAGTGACACAAACATGCAAGAATTGCTGCAAGCACGACTGTTAATGAGATACAGCTGCATACTGCAGGCAGAACTGGGTACTGCAGTTTACACAGGCGATACAGCACAGCAAAGCTGCACTGTAAATATGACGACTTCAGATGTCTTTCGTCATGGGACACTGATGGTTGTGTTAAAGCCATCTGTGCTGGCATGTCATACAAGTGACATACTGCTAATTGGTCTTGTACTGCAGCTGTTCACGATGCCTACCTATAAGTTACAAACACAGCTGCCTACTTGTTGTGCATGACAAGGCTACTCTATAAACATCAAAAGGGCAGAGAACGTCACAGCCTAATCTGTAAAGCAGAATCTGGATTCATGCGTTCCGCCATGACTAGCAGCCTGAGGCGTGTTATCCAGCTCATAGCACGGCTGCCAACGCCATGTTCTCAAGATGGAACTGTGCATATCTTTCAGCACAATATCCATGCTGCAGCCGTCAACACAAGCCACTGCAAGGACTGATGACAGCATTAGCAGCATTGAGCAATGTGCATGTATGCATGGCAGGATGTGCTTTGCATGAGACAGGCTGCCTGATTATGAAACAACTAGTAGAAGTTAGACCCAGAATCTGTATGTGAGCCAAACAAGTCATCATCACTGTCATCGGACTCGCCACCATTTTGCCACCAGGCTCTCTCATTTGTAGTCCTGCTGCTGTGCCTCATCCCAGGCCTGTGAGAAGGACAGCAATGTCAGTATGTATGCATTAGCCTTGCCCAGGCTAGCAAAAGTCCCCAAGGCTGTGAAGACTCTGACTCTCATGTCAATGGCAAAATGGGGGGAACTAATCTGGATCGCCAGGAGCAGCCTAGCAGCATACGACTATCAGAATAGATGTACTGCGTCCTTGCCAGTTGACAGGCATCAAAAATAAACTGACCATCAGCTGTACAGTATCACAAAAAGGGGCGCGTGGGATGACCTACCTGGCATGCGCAGAGGGCTGAGGGTTGGCAGCAGGCCTAGGGTTGGCAGAAGCTCTGTTGCTGGCAGAAGCTGCAGGTCGTGAGAAAGAGTAGCTGCCTCCTGGCGGCGTACTCAAATCGTTCCTGTAGAACATTCTGCGCTCCTCAAACTCAAGTTCACTATCCAGGATGTGGCGCTTTTGGGAATCCGACAACACCACATTGGCTTCTGAGATGCATTTGAAAAGCCAGTTCGCCTCATCTCGGACTCTGGTCTCAATCTCAAGGCGGTCTGCTAGCGCTGCGCCCTGCAACCCCAGGCTGAAGGCAAACTTGCAGTGGGTGATGGCCTTGTCTGGATGAAAGCGGAGGGAGCACTTCTTGTACGCTTTACGGACCTGCATGACATGAACAAGTTGCTCATCCCACTAAAAAAAATCTGATTTGACAAGCATTGCTCCAGTAGTCCACAGACTCAGCCAACACAGCTACCGTAATCAGGCTGAAAAGCACATGGCATATGCTGCTGTTCCCTGCAAAACATGGCCTGATGCGTCTGTATGATGATAAGAGGCATACATTGTGTCTGCTAGCAGCAGGCAAAACTGCATAACAATGATTGCAGTCATGCTTGCAGAAGCATGTCATAAGTCATAAAATACAACCCATCTGTAGCACAAGTCTGGTACACAGCCCACCATATGGTCATACTGTACATGCTGCTGGCACTGCAACAATGCAATACATTACACTTGATGTTGTCATCCGCACAGAGACCAGACCACAAGTCACAAGGTGCACCTCTTCCAAGACAGACGTCTGAGACAGGCGGCCCAGCAGGCAGTAGTGGTGCACAGGCTACTTGGACTTCAACACCAAAACATGTCCCACTTGGCAGAGTTGCTTCACACAGATATCGGATCATAAATCATGAGGTGTACCTCTTCTGAGGCACAGGTCTGAGACAGGCCTAGCAGGCGGTAGTGATGCACTGGCTGCTTGCGCCGCACATCCCCTCGGGCCTGAGACAGTCTTGAGGCCGTCTTGAAGGGGTCCCTTGCGCCGTGTGACTTCATCAGCTCTGCCAGCTGCTCTAGGGCTGCCACCACGCCTGAGCTGAGGTGCAACGAGCCCAGCACAGCAGCTAAGCGTGAGTACACCTGTATGCACACACAACTGGACAGGGTTACAACACATGGTTACATATGGTTGTGACATATGGTTGCAACATAGGGTTACAACGTATATGGTTACAGCATGTGGTTATAACATATTACGACAGATGTTTACTGCATACGGTTAAGACGTATGGTTACAACACATGTTTACAACATGTGGTTACGACAAAAAAATACCATGAGCCCAATGCAACCAAATGTGCGTGTGCCGGCATGCATAGGATAGTCAAATGGGTCCTAGGTGTAGCATGTGGACCAAGGCTGTGTACACCAGAATTGAGATGCAGCGATGCTGCAACTGAATGTATGTAGGCCTGTTGTTGTGAGAGTATCAGTTTGAGGGGCGCTCGGCAGTGGATGCATTGAGAGAGAGTACTGCGAGCCTGCATGCAAGCATCAGAGGGGAAGACAGTATTGCCTTGGAGTGCATGTTCTGTGTCATTCTGCACTGAGCATTCAGTCCGCAGCAGAATGTGAACAGTGTTACAATTGAACAGGGCCCATCTGATGAGATGTCCGGTGCTGATCAGTTTAGCTCTGTTTTACCACCAACAAAGGTGTTTTGAAGGAGCCACAGACTTGTAACAGCTAGTAACACAACAATATGACAATCTTCAACAGGCAGCTGACGCATTTGTTGATGAACACGGCGTGAATAATACATCAAACATGACAATGCATGGTGTTGCAGAGGTGTCGCCGCTACCTTGGCATAGGATGGGTCTAGAGCCTTGGCCCTCAAGCTGTCAGCCACAGCATCAGTGTACTGCTCCAGGTGCTGGTGGGCTGCTGCCCTGTTGGAGTGCAGCACAGCAGCAAAGACTGGCGGGGCATCTGCACAGGCTGTGATGGCAAGTGTGTACTTGGTGATTGCATCCTGCCACTGTTGTGCCTGCACTGCCCTGCAAGACCAGGAAGCATGGCACTTTGATTGCATCCTACCACTGTGGTGCCTGGACTGCCTTGCGAAACTTGGAAGCATGACAGTTTGATTGCATTCTGCCGCTGTTATGCCAGGGTTACCGGGAGAAGATGACAATTGACTGGCTGTATTCTGGTGGCGCTATGCTCATACGCAGTTTGTCATCTGCCCATTTGGGTGCAACCAATTGTTGTGTACTAAGTAGGCCTCAGTGGGTTACTGCAACTAGTTTGAATCTTGGGAGTGGGTTACTTCAGCGTGGTTTGGATCTTGAGAGTGGATGTTGTCTGCTGTCAGGCGGAGACGGTGCAGAGCATTGCAGTCCTTGCTGAGGGACTGACGCAGACTCAGGCAGATTGCAGTGCAGCAATTGCCAGAAATGCACTTCCTTGTACCAAGGCAAAGGACTGCCGCAGCACTTTTGCGCCCTCGAGCAAGTGATCGGTCCAAAACATGTATCATATATAGCTTCACTACTTCTGCTGTTGTTCTTGCCCTGTCATGAGACGCAGACACATCTGACTGAGCATGCTGAGCTGCTGATGAAATGTTGTCCTGTTTCAGAACTCCTGGTCAACAACATGACTGTCTGCAGAGCTCAACAGCGCATGGCTCCATAGCACAGTTAGGAACCACACAAAAGAACCACAAGGAGGACAGAACATTTACGCAAGTCGCGTTAAAGCGTACCAGCTTGGCTTGAGACAGTGCAGGCTGCAGACACACATACGCACTCCCATATGAATTGAGTCTTTTTATGCAGCATGGGACCCACTTGTTGCCTGCATCTTTGAGCTGCAGCAGCTTCTGTGCTTTTTCCAGCAGGTCGGTCGCCTCTGGCCTGGTGGGCACATCCTCCTGGTGATCAGGATGCTGCTCAAGCTTTTGCACTCCATCTTGCAGCACCTCCTGCATCTGCACACAACACACCGGAAGAGTCAGGGATGTAGGGTTGTTAAGTTTAATCAGTTAGTGAAGTTCACACAATGCAATTTTGGTTGTAATAGCGCTCCACTTGGCCGCACTGTGTAGGGTGGCTTGAGGATGAGGGTAAATTTTCACAGATGTAATGGATTCTGCTGTTTATGTTGTGGTTCATAGTGTGTCATAGCGTGTAAGATTCCGCAATTGCTGGTTGGCATGGCAAAAGTGGAAACTCCATGCAGCTGGATGTGCCAAGGCGTAAGCAGTTTGACTGCCATGTTTCAACAGCACCAACGCTGCAGTAAAATGTGTGCGACAGAGCTGTGAGTGCTAAACAGAAAGACCCATGTGCACAGCATCTCCTGCCATTGGTGGGAGACTGACTGGTTGAGCACACCACAAACTCACTTTGGTACCCAAAACTCTTTCAACTGACAACATTCTGTATCGTTTACTCCATCGCAGGTTAGACATGGGTCAAATGTCCAAGATCCATGTACAAATAATGACCCATTTGACATGTGCAACGGAATACAACTCCTGAACAAGTACTACATCCTGAGTGATTGAGGCAAGATTGCTTTGTTGGATGATATTGAAAGACACAGCCCTGACAGGGTGAATGGCAGACACAAGAACCATACCTGAGCCAGATCCCCTTTCAGGAAGGCTGCCTGGGCCTGCACCCACCAGGGCCAGTGCAAGCCAGTGGGGCACTCCCTGGATGGAGCAGCATGCTTCCTAGCCAGACTCACAGCCTCATCAAACCTGCGACACCGGCTGGGACTGTCAGTGTAAGAAGGCGCCCCGCTGCTCTGACACTGTTTTGCTGAGCAATCATGACTGCTAGCTCTCCCTGCTGCTGCATACTGTTTTGGCACAAATGCACCAACTACTTCAATAGTGCCACGCAGGATGCTGATTACTTCCAAAACCAGGCTGAATTCAATCGTAATACACAGCAATCTTTTGTTACATGCAAGAGAAACGCAGTATTTACACCGCAATAAGGTATGTTACAGCGTAGTGCGGGAAGCAACAAGAAGAATCGGAGTTTTAGGCTGCAAAATGAGTTCGTGCCAGTACGGTATTGGACGGGCGTACACAGTGCCTCTGGATGCAGGTATTTCCTGTGGCTGCCAAACAATGTTGGGCTGCATCAGCAGTCTGACTGTGACGCTCTGCTGAGCACAATGAGAGACAAATGCATAGGCTCCTGCAACCTGATGGCAATACGTTCACATACAAGATTGAAAGACACATTATTATGACAAAAGGGAAAGCCCCCCTTGATACGTTATGCAGAAGCAACAAAAGGTAGCATCGTTGCGTATTTGCTGACTGCAAAAACAGGACCTCAGGATTGTGTACACCTCACCCTAGGGGGATAACACATGTTTAGTTAGTGACTGAATATGTGTTACATGATTGCTGCCTGTGGAGAGCCAGAACTACCAGCAAAAGGGTTCTGTTACGCCAACTTGCCCTCATTCAGATTTGCAGGGGTAGTCAAAATTGGGAAGGCGTGAGGGAGCTGACCTGTGCAAGCGCAGCAGGGCAGTTGCATTGAGGGCCTGAAGGGATTGGGAGAAGGGGCAGTAGCCCCCTTCCCAGCTCAGAGACTCCACCTGCTTTTGAGCCTCCTTCACAGCTGGCATGTTGCCTGCCGCCTGGAGGGCTGATGTTGCCTGAACATGACATGCAAGAATTGACAACTCACAGATTCACTGTTGTGCAGACTCAGGTTGGCCCATCACATGCTTTGCAGCTGTAGGGACAGACAGTGGCACGAATAGACATCGGCACAGACAGACAACAGCACAAAGGCATTGTGCACACGCATCATCACAGCAACGGCAAGCTGACTCTTGGTCTTGGTAAATGAAGGTAAGGCATGTGTATAGAGTACTTTAGCTACAATCAGCTTGCATTCAGGCATGCACATCTCATGCGTCTTGCTGGTTGCAGGCATCTGTGGTGCATCAACATGCGCAAGCCAGCAGAGCAAGATCGCAACCACATGCAGACACAATCATACAAAAACACATTTGCAACCACTCGTTTGGTTCCAAATTGCTCTGTTTGCTGACGACCTCAGAAAGCACTGAGGGACCAGCACACACAGTCAAGACAGCAACCACATACAGACACAATACCTCTGCAACCATGCGTTTGTCTAGTTTCAAGTTGCTCTGTTTGCTGATGAGATCAAAAGCAGTGAGAGACCAGCACATAGGGTTGAGACAGCAATCACATGAAGACATAGTACCTCCGCAACCATGGATTTGGTCAGTTCCAGGTCGCTCTGTTTGCTGGCAAGATCAGAAGGCACTGGGTGACCCGCAGGCACAGTGGCCTTGACGGCCTCAAGCACCGCAGTCGCCTCTGTAAGCTGACCCATCTTGATGTGGCAGGTCGCTGCCCGTGTGGCCGCACGCACATTGGTAGGATCAGCCTGCACCATTGCAGTAGACAAGGCAGCTGTGATGCACATCAAAAGGATCAGCCTGCACTGGTGTTGTGGACAGGACCGCTATGAAGAGTGCTGTGTACAGCGTCTGCATGCACAAACTTTATTTGCACATATTGCATTGCAATTATCAACTGTTTCATGAATACCCAACAAGTTAGCACGTGAGACGAGCCCCTGTCGTTCTTGTGTGTTTCATGAATTTACTTGCTGGGTATACATGAGACAGCTGGTGGTTGAATTACAATATTTGTGAATGAACATGCATGCAGTGCGTGATGACCTTCAAGCAGCAGCATGTTAGACCCCAGTTCCTTGACTTCTGCCTTGAGCAGGCGCAGTCAATGCTGACATGCAAGACTGGAGCTGGACGGTACCCATGCAAGCAGGACAGGATGTTTTGTGCATTTTCAAATCCTGTCATGAGAGCTGCAGCCATGCACTAGCATTGTCGTAAGTGACAGAGCAGACCATTGTGACCACAGCTGTGTTATGTAATGACAGGCGAGCGCTGCTTTGCAGTTGGTTATGCAGCCAGTGCAGCTGTTCAGACTGTGGTGATTGTTACTCAGCCGTGTTGAGTGCTGAGTGGCAGCCATGCATGAGCGTGACATTGACAGGCAGCGACACAGAGCAAACCGGTCGGCTAAATGACAATCTGATGCAGCCAGCCATGTGCAGCCAGCCAGTATGAGCGTGCAGCTGTGTGCACAAGTGGCCACGACTGACAATGCAGCAAGAGAAGTGAGCTGGCAGTAGGTGACCCACCTCCACAGCCATATGACAGTCCTTCAGGGCCGACAAAGGCCTTGCCAAGGACAAGTGGCATGCAGCTCTGTTGGTCAGCAGTCGCACAAACACTTCGCCATCATGAATGCCAGCCCTGTCAAGTGTGTTGAGCCCCTGCAAAAGGCAACAACATGCTGATCCACATGCACCAGACTGTGTGAAGTATTCTGGGGAAGGTCACTTCGGCTTCTGACACCAGCTCATGCCATTGCCTTTGGGGTGCTGTGCCATGAAGGGTGACATTGCCTTGCAGTGCTGTGCCATGACCTTCAATGTGAGGCGTGGTTAAGTGATAGCGCCTCTGACTGCAAGTAAACAAACTGCACACAGCTGTTCATACATTCCTGACCCCTCATGTTCCAAGATTTCGTGGCAACAAACAGTGGCTGCTAAACCTTGTTCTCCAGGTGTTTGTGTTCCACAAGTATGATTTACTAACCCACCTGTGTGTACAGCTTGCCAGCAGCCAGGTAATCTGGCTTGGCGAAAGCCATGTTCCCTTGTTGCCGGTCCCGCTCTGCTGCTGCTTCCACCTTGGCGCGCTCCTCTGTTGACGCCATGTGACCCCTGACAGGTTGGGCCTGTGCCTGCTGTCTTGGCGGTTGAGAAGCCTGGAAAGCAGTGAGCAAGGATCAGGACGAGATGCAGACACAGGTGCACAGTATTGTGCTCAGTCCACAACATGCAAAACTGCAGCTGATCTGAGCGTTTTGATTTATGATTATGCCGCAGTGCATCCTTGACAGCTGGGAAAAGTGGTTTGAGGAATGGTAAGCAGGCTATGTGACAGGTTGGTGTCATTATTGTAGATGCATTTACCGTGCTGATGTGATTGTGCCTAACTAGACTAAGCCCTGACCTGCGGGTGGGGCTGCTTGCGAAAGGTAGGCCTGGTGCGCCTGGCGTGAGGGCTGCCAGGAACAGGCCTGCCATGCTGCCCTGCCCCACTGACATCGCCTCTGCTGCTGGTGTGTTTAGCAACGCCTGACGGAGAATGCAGTCTAGACCTTGCACCATTTGTGTTGACTTGACCAGAAGCAAAGTGTAGAGGGACCTCAGATGTGGCGGCAGGAAAAGCTGTGCTGTATGGAGCTGCTTGTGGCCGACCAGCCTGGGACATTCCCGCAGGCAGAACGTTGGCGCCATCTCTGGGTTGTTTAGCAGCTGCTTCAGAAGCGTCTGAGGAAGAAGCTGAGGCGCCAAAGACAAACGGCTTGCTGAGTGCTGGCTGTGCTGCTGCCTGCTGTGCAGGGAAGCTGTGTGCTGTACCAAATGAGGAGCCCTGAGGCTGGCCCTGTGCAGCCCTGCCAGCTGCACAAGCACCGTTAGCAGCTGATGCAGCACTGCTGCCAAATATGAAGGGGGGAGGAGCTGCAGCTGTAGGAGCTGCTGCACTTGCAGCTGATGAACTGCCAGCTGCTGACAGTTGTGCTGCTTGCTGCTGTGCCTGTGCAGCCTCACTGCTTGTAGACGCAGGGCCGGCTGCCCCATTTGCAGCAGCAGCGGCAGCTGCCGAGAAAGGTCCTGGATCAGCGGCTGAAGGCTGAAAATGCTTAGGATAACTCGCAGCTGCTTGTGCAGCTTCTGCTTGGGTTGCAGCTGCTAGCTGCTCTTCCAGCACCAGCTTGTCATGCAGGTTTGTGGCCAGGTGCTCACTTCCAAAGAGGGGTCTGCCAGAGTGATGGGCAGGGGTCGTTTGAGCACCCATTGTGAAGGGGTAGGGTGACGGCTGCGCAGCCTGCCCAGCTGTGGGCAGTTGACCCTCTGCTGCTGCAGCAGAAAATCCCCTGCTGCCAAAGGATTCTTGTTGTGCAGGGGCTGTGCAGGAAGCACTGGGCTGATTCCTGTTTCCATTGCCACCTTCCATGCTGCCTGCTGCAAAGGAACTGCTGGTGCCATATGAGCCTGGCACTGCTGCTGCTCCTGGTGGCTGTTGCTGTACAGGGTGCGCCCCAGCTGTGGCAGCACTTGCCCCAGCTGTGGCAGCTGGCGCAGCTGCAGCCTGAGCTGTGGCAGACTGCACAGCAGTGCTGTCCAGGTTGATGCCAAACAAGCCCATGGCGCATGCATCTGATATGCGGCTGTCCATTGGCCTGCCAGGCACTGAAAAGGGAATGGCACTGGTAAAAGCACTTATGCCAGATGCAGAGAACCCAGATGTTGCAGCTGGTTTGGTCGCAAAACCATTGGGCACAGCTGGACGTGGGGCAGGCTGTTCAGCAAAGCCTGCTGTGCCTGCTGTGCTTGGCTGTGCCTGAGCAGTGGTTCCAAAAGCACTGCCAAATCCTGCTGCTCCTGCTGTGGCTGCTGTGCTCGGTTGTGCTTGAGCAGTGTCTCCAAAAGCGGTGCCAGAGCCTGCTGTGCCTGCTTTGCTTGGCTGTGCTTGAGCAGGGGCGCCAAATGCAGTGCCCAAGCCTGCTGCTCCTGCTGTGCCTGTGGTGCTTTGCTGGGGTTGTGCAGCGGCTCCAAATGCAGTACCCAAGCCTGCTGCTCCTGATGTGCTTTGCTGGGCTTGTGCAGCGGCTCCAAATGCAGTACCCAAGCCTGCTGCTCCTGCTGCTCCTGATGTGCTTTGCTGGGCATGTGCAGCGACTCCAAATGCAGTGCCCAAGCCTGCTGCTCCTGCTGTGCCTGCTGTGGTTTGCTGGGCTTGTGCAGCGACTCCAAATGCAGTGCCCAAGCCTGCTGCTCCTGCTGTGCCTGCTGTGTTTTGCTGGGCTTGTGCAGGGGCTCCAAATGCAGTGCCAAAGCCTGCTGCTGCTGCTGTGCTTGCTGAGCTGGCTTGTGCTTGATCTGAGGATCCGAAAGCAGTGCTGAAGCCGGTGCTGGTATCAGTAGCATTCGGTGGCACGAAGCGAGATCTGGGTAAGTCAGCAGCAGACTTGGCTGCTGCCTTTCTGCCTGTAGGGGTATGCTTGGCACCTGCCTGCTTGGGCACATCCGGTGATGAGCTTGCACCGAAGCTGAACCGGAAGCTTGGGTTAGGTGATGCTGCTGCCTGAGGGGTGAAGTGGGGCTGTGGGGGAGGAGTGGGCGCAGATGCAGGCCCATCTGCATTTTGTTGAGGGGAAATGTCCATGGGAGTCAGTGGGGTACCCTGCAAGTACTTTGGCCAGTTTCTTGTGGGCAATTGAAATTTCTTCCCAGTCAGCAGTAGATCAGAACAAAGCTCAAGTAAAGACTCTATGTTATTTGCAGCTTTGAAGAGCAGCAAACACACAGGAACATCAGTATGCAGCACAATGCGTAGGGACCCACGTAGGTGACAGGATGCTGATGAACTTTTTGAATGTTGCACATTGAGCATGTTGCATGTGAGATCACAAGTTCTTGCTTGCGATGACAGGCACCCTGGCTCAAGAGACCACACTGTGCATACCATACCACAATGCAGACAACAGACAAACCAAGAACTTTGGCGTTGAGAAAATGCTCCATGCCTATCGAGCACGGCTGGGGGTACATAAGGGAGAATGTCACCTGAGAACAGGTTGACATTGGAGTGCCAGCAGGTGTGCCGTAAGGCGTGTGAGCATTCTTTCCAGCCTTTAGCTTCCCTCTCGATCCCCTTTTGGCAGCTGACGGCCCTGGTGTCCTGTGGTCTGCAATAGTCATAACACCTACCGTCTCACACTTAGCATGCAGTACTCTGAGATGAAAAGCCTTCCAGGCCCATGCACTTGCAGGTAGTGCATCAATGGAGAATCAAACAAGTTTATACAAGAATGGTGAGACTAATGCTGTTGAACAGCGCATGAGCATGTGCAGGCAAAACTATGTGAGGCTGATGCTGTTCCTACTTTGTATGCCTGGCTGGAAGCCAGGGAAGCGAGCTGATGGTGTATCTGGAGCAGCTTGTTCAGAGTCTGCATGCAAGCCAAACCTTTGGAAGGGACGCTGGGGAGATGGCATGGCATCACTTGCAATCTCTGCCTGAGCAGAGCCAAAGCTAAAGCATGACGCAGCAGTGCCAGCTGCTGCTGATGCTGATGTGCCTGCTGGCTGCTGTTGTGCTGAAGATCCAGATTTAGCACTCCTGGTCTGGCCATTGGGACCAGTGCCTGTTTGGAAAGAGGCCTGAGTTGACAATGGTGCAGAAAGGTTCTGTGCAAAGAAGCTGCTGGCTGCTGTGCTTGAAGGACTTTCTGGTTGCGTCAGAGGCTGAGTGGCAGAGCCATTGAATGCGCTTGATGCAGCTGGCTGGGAAGTAGTAGACCTGACCTCAGCCGCTGCAGCTTCAAGGGGTGTGATAAGATCAATGTTCATGCCTTGAGCTCCATCAGAACGCCGGACAGTTTTCAGCGATCTTCTGGGGCTTGGCTGTGGACTGCCAAAGCCTGATTGAGCCGCCACCGGGCTACCTTGTGCTGAGGTTCTGCCTGCCTGGCTGCTGCTGACACCACTGGCTACTCCGTACTGTGCAAAGGGGTTTGCCCTGGGCGGCAAGGTGGTGGATGCAGATGCCGAACCTTGTCTTGTCTTTAGAGCATTATGCATGCGCTTCTTTGAGGGAGACACAGGTGCGGTGGCACTGCCAATGGTAAAGGCAGGCTGTGTGCTGGCAAGTGGCTTGGGGACAGCAGCAGAGGTTGAAAGACGTTGCGCCGTGTCGGCTGTCAGGGGCTCCATGCCTGTTGCCGGTCTTAGATTTGCATTACCAGTGAAGGTTCTGTCCCCTGCCCGGCTCGCATGCTGCTGCGAGAGGTCCGGTCTGACAGTCTGTGCTACTCGAGAAGGCATGTAGCATGAACCCAGGGATCTCTGCTGCCAACAACACCCTCGTCAGAGACTCCTGCAGTAGAGAAACTAAGTCTGACAAATCCTCACAGTGCGAACACACCGTGTAAGCCGCAGCAACGCACAAATCGCTGCAAACTTTAGCAAAGCAGGTAGGGATCAAGTCGGCATAGCAGCCCCTCACCAGGCGTTGACAACCTGCAAGCATGTACTCAGGTGCTAGAACGCAACCCGTAGGAATGAGCTCGGTGTCAGGCGCATGTTCGCCGCGCAAGTGCGAGCGCGTCCAACAAGAGCTTGCGCATGTTGCACCAATTCAGGCAGACAATGAGCCAAAGGATATCGACACACCAAGCAGCGCGCTATACGGGATGAGATGACATGATTGTTGCAGCTAGGTATACTTGATCCACCAGAAAGTCAAGCAATTTTTCAAGCGAAGGCTTCTGGTACTTGTCTGTCTCGTTCGTCTTCCCAATCGAAGAAGCAGAATTCTGCTGGAACCTTAAATATGGGTACGGATGTACCGTACGTGCACGAGATGATCGCGCAAAATTAATTCGAATTAGGGTGCGCGATCAGCTCAGCTGATTAGTAGAAGCCTGCGCGAGCTAGGGTGCGCGAAGCAAATAATTAATTACCTTACGCCTGCGCGATGCCAATTCAAAGCGGCCATAACAGCTGTTTAAGGCCGTGAACTCGGCATTCAAGTTGCGAAAACGTTCCTATATATGTGTGACGAAGCTTTGTGTATGAGATAAAATGCATTGTATGAGCCACAGTCAGCTGGCTTGTACATAGACAGACACTGTATCACAGATGGCACTAATAGCAGTGCAGCAGTTAGCACTGCAGAGCAGCATTCAGTAGCGTTGACCATATTAATATAATCTGACTAATTGGCTTTGACTATTATGAAATCAGTTTCGCATGAGACAGCTGCAATTCAGAATTGAAGCTTATCAGTACTTTAGCTGGAGAGTAATACTTAGTACTGTACTCTAATACATTACTCTGTCTTGATGTTTATTCAATTACTTGTATGATTATTCATAGAACAGAACCAACAGACAAGCTCCAATTCCAGACATTCTCACCTGCAATTCCTGACTTCAAGCCTTGTAAATACAACCCACGCAACAAAAATGGTTCTGTGCTGGGGTGTGCATGCATTCTAGCAAACACCCCTTCTAGCGTCACATATGCTCCTGGATGTCATAGGATCAGTATGAAACGCTATATTATTGCAATTCTGTACATCACTGTGCTTATGGACATCCAGTAATAGCTAGTCTTGCATTGATTGTCAGTACCATGAAACATTATAGCATAGCTGCACCTAGCATTTATGGTTGTATGCTCAGTTTCTCTTGGTGATATGAATCCGATGACCAATTCCCGAAACTGAACTTGTCAGCAAAGCTCGGTAAACCGTCGGGATCAGTGTACGTACGAAAGTGTCAATGCAAAATATGCTGGCAGGCATGTAGGGGTTTTATATGCATGTCGGAAGTATTATATTACAACAGGGGCTGGCTGTGTGCTGACATACTGTAGGCTGGCAGCTGTAACGAAATCTGAGGCTGAGCTTAGGTCAAACTGATAGAAGCGCTGTTGGCCACGAGCTTAGGCACAAAGCATATTGGTCCGTCGCAGGATGCAGCAATGTTTATACCTATATCAGCAGAGTAAAAAGCCCTCAGAATGTGTGTCAAGGCTGGTTCGAAGAGTCCAGGTAGGCACAGGCAGATACTCGTCCACTCAGGCACAAGGCAGACAGGCTCGTGACCGGCTCGCTGAAGCTGTGTTCTGTGGTTGTTCGCCGTTAATTCGTATATGCTTCAGCTGCTAGTCCTTGCATGAGATAAGTTCATGAAAGCCGCCTGCAGAGTGACTAGCACAGAAAGGTCGCATTGCATGGGGGCATCCCCGAAACGTCCATGGCAAAAGCAGCAAGTCTCAAGAGCAGGCAATCACACATGCATCAGAGGCTGGCAAAATGGACTGTGCGACAAATGCCCAGGCATGATGCGCAGCAAGTCATCATGTGCAGTGTGGCAAGCAAGTGAAAGCATGTCACTAAGTTTCAGTTATAGAACAATGCGGTGAACTTGATATCATGATGTGCAAATATGCAGTGCAGCCGCAAATGCACTCAAATTCATTCCACTAAGAAAATGCTGCACATCAATTAGCACAGAAGCTGTATTCATGAAGTCACAATTGCATGTGATTGCTTGGCAGTTAAGAAGATGCTCAGTTTGCGTCCTTGTACCTTAAATACCTGTGCAATGGCTTGAAAGCGATTCTCTGCTGGTTGTATGCTGTGTTCTGTTCCATCGGTCAAGCATAGCAGTCATGGTGATTTTTCAATACGCATAAGCCCTGCGCGATCAGCTTGCGCGATGCTCTTTTTAGTTCACATCAGTGCTGCGCGAAACCCATATATTGGTTAGGGCCTGCGCGAATTGGGTGCGCGACGACCTAAATTAATTGGGTTTCCGGGGGTGCCATTTCGTGCACCTACGGGTACATCATTCTCTCTCTCTAGAACTGTGTCTTGCATGCAAGCAGTCCAAGCTGATCTACTGTCCCTTGTTACTTGGCAGCTTGCCTGCTATGAATGTGACGGAGGCGTGGTTGCATGTTTTGACCAAGGACGAAATTGCTGTAGCCTGTTCAGAAGCTGATTACCCAGCACTACCGACGAGAGCGCTCAAGGATCAGTGGGTGGCACACGCGTCGGGACATGTTTGCCTGCATCATCTCAGCAATGACAGCCTGGAGAAGCTGTGCAAAAGCGAACACTTGGCTGTCTATAAAGGCAAGCCCAAGGCACAGCTCATCAAACTGCTTCAAGGAACCCCTGTTGATTCAGCTGTGCAGCCTGATATATCGGCAGCATTCAGCAACATGAAGATCAAGCCGTCGCTTGAGGTCTGCTTGGTGTCCCCACAGCGCTTGGATGCCCTTGTCCCACAGCGCCTGCAGGATCTGTGTCGTGCTAGAGTGCTTCCAGCTCATGGCAGCAAGGCTGACCTCATACAAAGCTTGCGCCAGGACAGTGTCAGCCTGGAAGAACTCAGCAAGTCAGAGTTGAAAGCCCTCTGTGCAGCTGAAAGCCTTCCAGTCAGTGGCACGCGCACTGCGCTGATCAGTCGTCTGCAAGGCTCCTGCATAGACAGGCCCCACATTGCACCCTCAGAACAGCACGTTGCACAAAGACAACAAGTAGCTCATGAGGAGGCTGTGATTCAACAAGGGGGGTTGCAGCAGGCTGGCAAGAAGATGGTAAGCAAAGCCACTCGGCATAAGACACTTGAGAAGCAACACATCTGTGTCATGCAATGCTGACTCCAAGTGTTTGTACAGAGTCGCAACCAGTATGCAAATATCTTGAGGAGAGAGGGCTTGCTGGAAGCCGATCAAGATGTGTTTCACATCATTGCTTCTGCTAACGGAGGTGCTGACCACACGCACAACTATCACTTTACCCAGAATCAATCTTGGAATAGAGCAATAGGCAGCCAGCATGACTTCATCAACTGCTATATTGCTGGTAAAATCAAGGCAGAGAAGGCGGTGGCAATTTCAAGGTCAATTGGAAACGGAACCATCAAATACAGCGGCCCTGATGCTTTGACGCTGTACAAGATGGGCGAAGACATCATGCGGACAATGCGCCGCGAGCACAGACGTGATTGGGTCAATCTCATGCAGGCCAGAGCCTGATGTTTAGTCAGTCATGCTGCTTGGCCAATATGTCATTTGGCTACCTCCCTTCTAAAGCCTTCCTTCCACCAGAACTTGTGCAAGGGTAGTTCGCTTGCGTTTGCCTTGACATGAGCTTTGTTTCAAACTGTGTGACACTAATAATTCCTCCACATCAGTCCGTCAAGAAAGTGATGTGTTTGAACATTGCAGGATTTTGAAAGCAAATTTTGAGTCTGTCATGAACCATTATGCAAGGTGTTGCTGGCATTGGTTTTATTTTTGACGATAGACGCCGTAGATGTTGCCTGGGCAGGCACAGTGAAACACTCACTTTTGTGCAAGAAAAGTTGGCTGTTGGGGGCAGCACTTTTGGAAGCAATGATGCAGGATCCTCCAGAGCCAGGCCTAGTTGTGGTCCGTGTCAACATTCCAGGTTGTTACCCAAGTTGTAACGCCGCACTTTGCATGAAGCTGAAGCTGTGAGCACCAAGCCCTCCGTACGAGCTGCAACTGCAGCATCTTGCTTGCGATGCTTCGTGAGTGTTGTCGTGATGTTGTTGCAAAGACATTTTGTGATGCAGGCTGTCCTATCAAAACCAGGGCTCAAAGACAGGTCCCTGAGAGGAACACTGAGCAACATTGCAACAAGAGTTCGTGAACTCTTGCATTGCATAACAGCGTCAACACAAACCATCTGAGAGTTGAATTGGAGGAGCAGGTAGTCTGCCTTCAAAGCTGATGTCTGGGGTTGCAAGCTCCATGGCCATCTCTATGATGCAGAAGAAGAGGAGCACCTGTGTCACCTTCGATTGTTCCTTTGTGTTTTCATTGATGGCAACAAATTTTGCGATATCATAATCGCATCAACAATCTGTCTGATGATGAACGTCTCATCAAGTGTGCCTTTGTTGAGGGCATGCATGATCCGGCACACCTGTCTTGGAGCCACAAAGTTCACAGTTGGCTCCAGGGTCAATCTGTAGGTTTGAACATTGAGGATGATTTAGATGTGCGTACTGTTATTGGCAACACCAAAAACCATTATGCACAAACATGGCATCAGAGTAGTCTCAGCAGTGTTGCTAGGTACCAACCCTTGCAGCCAGAATATGTCCTAGCACCTTACCT
>JAABUP010001381.1_pt1 | contig 50889 bp, 51 predicted proteins | sample 5559201 | NCBI WGS metagenome assembly JAABUP01 (sample SAMN10711887, study PRJNA513373) | rock metagenome | isolation source: Antarctica rocks | place: Antarctica | reverse complement strand
ATACATACATACATACATACATACATACATACATACATACATACATACATACATACATACATACATACATACATACATACATACATACATACATACATACATACATACATACATACATACATACATACATATATATATATATATATATATGTATACATTGAGACAAGAGACCATGCATGGTGACAATACAGTACATGCTACCACAGCATGGGGAGTATGGAGTGTTCTGTGCCAGAATAGATTGTTGAGACATTTACTGCTTGCACAACTGCGTGCCTGACAAGCTGCATGACAAGCTGCATGGTGAGATCTGCCAAAGTGACTGACCCATATACCAACATTTCTGTCAATTCCAGATACTTACCAAGCTCTATGTTCTGCAGGGCGATGGGAAGCACACCCACCAATACAAGTACAAGCCACGCCGACTGCTGCATCAGGCAGCCATCTGGAACAATGTTGCCATGACTGCACTTCTGCTAGCAAACAATGCTGACAATAACGCCAGGGACTTCAGTGTGAGTTGTGTGCAAGCATGAGGTTTTCTGGCTGCCATTTGGCCCTGGTAGGGAAGTCATTATGCAGATGTAGCTTTCTGTTCTCAAACTTCACACCGGGATACATAAACTCCTCTGATCTGTCCAAATATGGCATGCATTGCTCTACTGTACAGTGCTAAGTCCTGGTTGACACCATGATTAGCATTGCTGCTCCAACTCAGCTGAGCCTGAGTCATAAGTTGAGGGGCAACATACATGCTAGCTATGACATGCTGCATACTCAGTTGGCAGTGAGTTACTTCAAAATTCTACAGCATAGCATGGCATCTTGTCTTTTGTTCTTGCCTTCAAGTCAAACCATTCCACTAAGCACACTCTATGTTGAAACAGAAAATTATTTTGCTGCAGGGATGGACACCAATGCATCATGCAGCATCGCTCAACCACCATGCCGTCATGATTGAGCTATTGTCACAAAAGGCAACAGTGTCTCCAACAGACAACAGTGTAAGCATGATGACCAAGTCAAAAGACTACACTCGCAGCAAATGTGCAAGCACATCATTCTGTACATGCTTGCACACCCCCCTTATTCAATTTCCCCCTCTACTTCCCTTCTTGCCCTTCTCGCAGGATACATGACTTCCATCGACTGTGCTGCATACTCATGCTAAAATGCCAAGCATTTGTATCGTGGTTCAGCATGAAGTTTCAAGGTCCAGCATAGAGTTGAGCAGCCATTTGAGCACAGCAAATGTATGCTGTAAAGTGCAGAGATTTGAAACTTGCATTGCACTCGCAACATGCCGTCATTCATCTTGACTTGTTGAAAGTGCCACAAGAAAAAGAGGGTGTGACTTGCAAATGTTGTGATGTGAAATGCAGAACATCACCCCTCTTCACTTGGCTGTAAAGGCAGATGCCTTGGAAGTGACTGAGCTGCTGGTGAGACATGATGCCCAGAGGCACGCCGCAGACCAAGCGGTAAGTTTGATTGTCTGCAAAAAGATACATTGATTGAAACACCTCACAGGGATTGTGTGAGTCTCTTGACAGAGAATGATGTGCCTTGTCTTTACTGCCTATCAAGGGACTGAAGCACCTCTTGTTTAGTCTCTGTCAAGGCACTGAGGTGCCCTGTGTTTGTTTTCTGTCAAAGGACTGAGGCGCTTTGTTTATTTTTTCTGCAAGGCAACTTGGCATGCCTGTAACTTGCACAACTTTCACAAATGCACCATGTCTTGTCATGAGTGTGCTCATGTTAGCAACAGCATGTGTCATGTGTCAGCATATGACAAGAAACGCGACAAATTGCCAATGTTCAACATTTTGTCTTGTGCGAGCGTTGTGATTGCACATTTTCGAGCTTCACATGCTGGTATGCCCCTTGCTTTGCAGGGTGACACCCCTTTGCATGCGGCTGCACAGCATGCTGGACCACCACTGCTCAAGATGTTGCTTGACAAAGGCTGCAACCCACTTGCCGAGAACCTGTTGGTAAGCTACGTAGCATTGCTTAAGTCTGTTTTAGGGTCAGAATTATTGCCAGAGTTCTCAACAGTTTCTGGCTTGGCTGCCACATAAACATGTATAAGTGTGGTTGCTGCATGGCAGGAAGCACCACAAAGGGTGTCAATGCAATTTTGACAGGTCATGTATGCCGAGAGCCATGCCACACAATCTTGCGTGTCTTGGTTTTACTCACCGTGGGTACACAAATGCAACTTGCTTGGCTCTGATTGCTTGCTGCAGGCCACTTCAAACCTGTACTTGACACTGCAGGGTAAGGTGCCGTTTGACCTTGCAAACAGGCCTGGCAATGAGGACGTCACAAGCCTGCTCGTTGAGGCTTGCATTGACTGGCAAATGGCTCTTCGACGGGCTCCTGCAAGGCACTCAAGTTGAGCCCTTTGCACCTGGACTGCAGCTTTCAGGATGCAGCTTGAGACATCGTCACCTGCTGATGACAATGCCAGATGGCACACCGGCACAAGTAGCAACATCACTGCGCATTGGACTGAATGATCAGGCAGGCTGAATGCAGGGCACAGCATGACAGCATAGCATCAAGGCGCAACCCATGCAAGGATCCCTAACATAGCCTGTGGCAGCGTCAACTGGCAGAAGTGGCAACATCACTGCAAATTGGACTGGATGACCAAGCAGACTGATTGTAGGCACAGCATCAAGCCAAGCATTCGCATGGACTCCTTATACAGTTTGTGGCAGGATAGCCTGGCTCATCAGCAGAAGTGGCATCCGCATCTCTTTGGGTGATCAGGCAGAGTGGGATGTGGACCACAGGATAACAGCATGGCATCAAGCCAAGTACATGCATAAAACCCTTTACATCGAGGGCTTACATACTCTATGTCAGTCCAGCCTGGCATGCACAGCAACTTTGCAGAGCCAACACACTTACAGCTGTTACCATCTGGTAGGTGCAGGATTTGCAAGCAGCATGGCAGGCGCTGTGTACTACCATGTCAAAATGTTTCTCTGCTGCATTGCAAAATCAAAGCTGGGTTATGGTGTTGCCAGAAACGATGTGCATATGCCTTTCAAATGTTGGTGTGTTTTGCTCACATTGCTGCTTGATTTGTCCTCTGTCTGTTTCATGCAAGCAATGCATGACTTGATGTTGCTTTGACCTCTGCAACAGGGCAAACAGGGCTGCGCAGTGGTGAAGGCGTCTGTGTTCCAGCTCCCGGCACCTACAATGCCATCACTGTAGGTGCCGGCATACACAGATCACCCAGTCAGGCTCTGTACAGAAGTCATCTGCCTCCAGCAATGCACAGGCTGGGCTGACTTTGTGGGGCTACATAAATGTTTGTCATATGCATTTGCCAAGGATTTCAGGCTTCAGCAGAGAAGTGACTTATGTAGTGTGTGAAGCCTGAAATGCTTTCTGCGATTCCGTAATGCGTTGATGCGTAGGACATTCACAGACCCTACCATCTGAAGCAGACCAAAATTTGGTCGTATATAGTGACGCAATTTGCGGGCCACAGAATATTGTGCTACACCGTACAGGACATGTACTTCTTGCGTCACTTTGCTATGGCCATGCTGCTGCTTTACTTTGCTGCTATCATGTTGCTGCATCGCTTGATGCCTAGAAGCTGGTGCGGCATATACTGTCTTGCATAAAGTCTTAGATGACAGACAGATGGCAGACAGAACCCCAGCAGCTGCGTGAATTGTCAGCTGTCACTAACGAGCCATATATGCATGTGTGCAGCAGACCTCCTGCAGAGTTTCACTTGTCTACTATTGTGTATCACGACTGCCATGTCGACATATTGATCATAACAGTGGTACCTGATACCTAAGTACATGCTAAGCGACTCTTACTTGTTGCACATTTGTGTACTTTCCACGCACAGTGACAATTTCCAAACAACTTCCTGATCATGATTTTGTTTGTCTATGTCAATGTTTTTGACTGTTTTCTTTTTGGATTAAAAAACTGCAATTTAGTCAACTGGGCTAGCTGGCCCCAACGACCATAAAACCCCTGACTGAGTGACTTGCACGGACAGACGAATCACTAGTTCTCCACAGACGCATGACTATATCCCTAACAGCTAAGTGCCGCACGCTGCTGGACTTCTCTCTGGATTCCTAACGCTTTGTCACACATACAGTCAAAGCATGCCATGCGTCCTTGGACTGACAAAGCTGCAAGAGATGGAAATTTCAATGTCGGAAGCTGCAGCAATTGCCACGCCACAGTTTAGGCCAGACAGCTCAGGTTTTGCATCAACTAGTGAGCATGCCCGGCAGAGATTGCAAAGCGCTGCAGAAGCGCAACAGATGCGGCCATAACCAGGGCCAAGCTCAAATGTGAATCAGGTCAACAGCGTTCAAACAGTCGAACACAGCCATGTGCTTTGTCTCATGTCAAGACAACTTATGACCAGCTGTGCAAAAATCTTGCCTTTCACGCAAACTTGGCACAGTGGCTGACGCAGATTACATAAAAGAATCGTCATGATGAGTGTGAAGTGCCCTCCAAGCAAAGATGCAGGTCGTGACACAAAACAGAATGGATGATCATCCATCCAGCACCATATTAGTCTGCTACCTTGCTACTTGGTGTGCTGCCATAAGTAGCCGCCACATTTGCCGGCTGCAGAAAAGCTGGCAGCTTATTTTGGACCCCAGAGTCTTTGACTCCTGCTTGCTCACTTGCCATATCATTTGTTGACTTCTCGGTCAGCTCAGTTTTCTGCCTCTTGGCAGCTGCAGCAGCAGTGGGGGCTGGGGGCCAAGGGTTGTTGAACGTGCGCAGGGCAGCTGCACCAAATCCTGGACGGGTTGCGCCACTGCTGCTGCTGCCAAACCCTATGCTGGTTGTGCCACTAGTGTTGCTGCCAAAGCCTGAGGTTGCGCCACCGCTCATTAAATCTTCTAGAGACCGCTTTTGAGCGGCCACTGGAGCTGGTAGCGCACTAGGACCTGCAGACACACAAGAAAACAAAGTTACTCATGCTCACAAAGTACACATGCGATGCATCAGACACCAGAAATGTGTGCAATGAAATGCTTTGCTCACAGTTCCTCCCTGTAAAGATACAGAGAGCATCTGGTGGGAAGCTATGAGCAGCTCTCGCAAGCCATGTTCCTCCAAACGCCTCAAAGTTTGATTTGCTCAACATGTCTGATGCACAAAACACAGCGCGCAAAGCAACAAAATGCACCACACAAAAGGCTTTGAATAGCTGTCATCATTGCCTTTTCAATAATCACGCATGATGGATTGAGTGAATAACCAAATGAAAGGAAGCTAGGGTAGCTGTCTGCAGCTGCCATTGGCTGTAAATCAGGACTGGGTGTAAGTCTTATTTTTCTGCTTTTTCCATATTTTTCTGAAGTAACACGTAACACATTTTTCTTCTTCTTATAAACACAGATGCAAGATGGGCTGACCTGCAGCGCCAGATGGGAGGGGTATGGGGGTGACCCTCTTGGTACCCCTGCCCACCACTCCCAGGTCCACAACAGCACTAGGTGCAGGGGCTGTTGATGGGCCAGCCCCAGCACTGCTGCTGCCCTGCCCCAGCTGAGGTGCTCCAAAGCTGCCAGCTACCTGTGAAAAGGCTGCCTGCAGCGCCGCCAATTTTTTCCAGGGTTGGTACGCTGCCTCTGTTGTATTTTGCTGATTGAACGTCAAACAGTTTGACTTACAGAAGGGAGGCGACCGTTGTCAAGGTTGTCAAGATGCGTTCTCACAACTGTCCTGAGGAGGAGACGACAAGTATCATCAAATGTAAGGAGGCAATTTTGCAGGACAACACTGTGGAGCCTATATGCCATGCTGCAAGAACAACCTCTTTTGCAAACTATACAAATCACCAAGAAGTCATGTTCACAGTGGCGAGAGCCTGGACATATTCGCACACACAGAAGCACTACTCTCCCTGCATGTCATCATTCATTTATTCATTCATTTTTTTTCAGCATGTGTGTTGCCCTAGGGTCAGGTAAGTGCCGCCGTGAGTACCTCCATGTATGAGGCAGGTCTTGGATGTGCTGTATCCCACAGGGCAGCAACATCACAAGCACTTTGAGACAGAAACTTGATGGCAATCAATTTGTACAGGACAGCTCATTCTGCTAGTCAGAATTTGCTGCAAGCATGGCCTGTCTTTCAGCTGCACAGACCAGGTGAAGGGTTGGTCTGTGGGCAAGCAGCAGCACCTTGAGGGCATTCTTGGTGGAGATGTGTTCTTTGAGGACCTGTTGCAGCTCCTCCACCTTCTCATACATGTCCTCCAACACGCTCTCCAGATCTGCCCGCTCCTGCTTAGAAGCCTCTGCATGACACCTCCGATCTACTTTCTTTTCTTTTCTGATGCATTATAGAAAAAAACATGTTTGACCCTCAAGAGTTTAATGGGTCAAACATTTTTTCCCCAGAATTCCTAAATGCTGTTTTCCACGAACAGATTCTGACATGCTGCCAAATCTGTCAAGCCTTGTTCAAATGCCTGTGCACGAGAAGCGGAACTCAGCAAGATGCCCAGGCAATCAAGCAGACCAGCAGCATTCTTGATTTCCCACATGTTTACATGCACACACAAATGGTGCAGAAGGGCATCAGGATGGTCCACATTACTGATTGCCGCATCCCACATCTGCCAAACCTCTTGTGATATCTGGCATGTCTAGTATGGGTAATAAAGATTGTCACAGACTTAGAGTGTGTAATGAAAAGGATAAGGCTATGCCTTTCAGCATTTGGTTGAAGAAAAGCCCAAGAGGGTCACAAACCCACCGTTATGTGACAACTCACAGTCTGATCCAGCAGTTGCTGCAGAATGTCTTGCTCTTAGAGGAAGCTTGCAACAGAAGAGCATGGCCACACCTGAATCAGAGGTGCTTGCAGCAGCAGAAGCAGCAGCATCATCCCCTTGTGTTGCTGCTGAGGCACTTGCACCAGCCTCTGAGGCAGCAGCTGAGCTCGACTGTGTTTGCTCTGTTGCTGCTTTGATGTTGTCAATGCGGGTCTCTACAAGCTTGACAGCAATCTGCAGGGAACCATTCAACAGGGTGGATACGACCTGAAATGCTGTCTTGCGAGCAGCATAGTAAAGCAAATCTATAGCTTGCTTTCATGAGTGGTGTTCTCAATGGCCAGACATAGCAGATTGGTCATCATGCAGTCACCAGCAGATGGTATCATGTGAGGGCTGCCTCTGTATGGCAAGCTCCTGGACTCTTTTTTGTTGAAACCCCATCATGTTTGATTGAAGGGGAGTCATGTCTGATTGAAGGGCAGTCGTGTCTGATTGAAGGGGAAGCATGCTGGATTGAAAGACAGTCATGTTTGATTGCAGGGAAATCATCTTCTGTGGAGACAGTTTGCCAGATCAAACAGCACATTTCCTCAAAGAGCTAAAAGAAAAAGTATGACACCCTCTGAGAAGCGCTGTTGTGTCCAGAACTCACAAAAATGAATGCAAGACAGCCTCTGAAACTGAACAGCAAATTGCCAAGAACTCAGCAACTGCAACATTCAAGGCTGATGAGGTTTGTAAAGTGCATAAGCTGCAGAGTCACTCACTTACTCACTCATTCATTCATTCACTCACTCACTCACTCATGCATTCATTTGTGCACTCATTCCTTTGTACACTCATTCATGCATGCATGCATGCATGCACAAAAAATGTGTCTGCCCCTGGGGCCTGGCACACACAGCGTCAGGGCCAAGAAGTGTCCCACTTTGATCTCCTTGAGGGACTCTTCAGGCTGATCCAAATACTGCAGCGTGATGCACATCTTGTAGTGCAGCTCGGCCAGCCGCCTGTCATCTGCCTGCACCACATCAGGCCAAGGCAGGTTGCCATCATGTCATATGGTTGCACATGATCTGGGACCGAACATCTGAGGAAGGCGCAAAGACATCAGAGGAGAAATTTGAGGAAGAAAGAAAAAAAGACATGTGGGTCTTTCAGGGCTGGTCTGCCTGAACCAGATCAGGCAAAGGCACCTTGCCATCATGTGTTGCATATGAGCTGGGATGGAGTTCTGGACAAAACGAACTGAGGAAGAAGAAGACATGTGGGTCTTTCAGCATTGATCTACCTGCATCAGTAAAATGCAAACCAGGGTGTCATCATGCATTGCACGATTGTTGATGCAAAAACTAGACAGACTCATGTGAGGAAGAAGAACGCAACATGTGGGTCTTTCAGCGTCGATCTGCCTGCAGCAGAAACACGCAAGAGAGGTCGTTATGCGTTGCACATGCAATCCCTGGAAGAATTTGAAGCAGAGACAAGAAGAAGAAGAGAATGACATATGAGAATCGCTGTGATTTTGGTAATGACTCAATAATCTCAGGACCTGACGGTTTCTGCAGACCAGCCAAGCATCAGATCACCCGTATGAACATAAACCTTTTGCAGGCTGCAATGCTGAGAAATTTGCGTGTGAACCTGGCATCAAGAAATCCTGTGCTGAACAACAGTGATGCTTTGTCTTGGCACACAAGAAGTGGCAACTTGCTGTGTCTCAGGAAATGATGAGGTGAGTGGACCGGTCAAAGCAGGAGCCGTCCTGCATTGTGTGGACTCAGTGGTACAATGCATGCAAATCACTGAGGACTGAACGACCAAGCACCCTCATAACCGTCGCGTACTATTTGAATAAATGGGTCAGCAGGGAAGCTCCGGTCATGGCATGAGTTGCTTGCATTACATGCATACGCAACAGTAAGGCTGCTGGCATTACATGCAACGCAACAGCAAGATTGCCAACATTACATGCATATGCAACAGTGAGTTGCTGGCATTACATTACATGTATACACAACAGTAAAGTTGCGGACGCTACATGCAAATGTAACAGTAAAGTTGCTGGCATTACATGCAGTGCAATAGCATGTAACAGTAAAGTTGCTGGCGAGGCATGCATATGTAACAGTGAGTTGCTGTAAAGACAGATGCAGATGCTGATCACACCTGCAAAATGGTGGACAACAGCTCCAAAGCGCGCTTGTGGTCTTGCATGGCTGACTCAAAGTTCTCCTGCTCCATGCCAATGTCAGCCAGCAATGAGTGTATGTCTGCAGCAAACTACCCCTTGTCTGAGCATCTTAGCAAGCAAAGCAACAGACTGGCTTGAACTTGTCAAGTCTGGCTTAGATCACATCAGCTCGCTCGCTATATTGCTGGCGTGCTGACTATTGATGCAGGGCCTCATTCAGGGGGCTACTCAGGGGTGTATGTGCCTGACCCTAGAGGGGCAAGACAGGTGTTTAATGCATGAATGAAGAACAAGGAACAGCCCTTTGGGCCAAGAAATGGCTGTGAGCTGGCAAAAAGAAATCATGTAACCACATGACACCAGGCCAATACCTGTCCGAGCACACAGTTGGCAGATGCAGGCATTGAGACCCTCATGGACTATATCACTTAAGGGGGTGGACCACTACTGAGCTTTTGCACTCCACACTGCCAATGCAAACTGTCCATGCTCGCTTGCACATTTACTATGCTGAGGCAATCAATGTATTGCTCCAAATGCATGCATGAATGCATGCATCTAAGTGCAATTGTCCATGTGCATGCAAAAACATGTTGGCTGTGCTATGCTGTCAGAGGCCGACAATAACTCTGACGGGGAACTGCTTGCCTGCTATCTCCTTGGCATAGCTGGCAGCGTTTTCTCGCTCATAGATCAGTTTGGCCACTTCCAGATTTTCCCAGGCCAGCTCCATGTCTGTCCGGTTGCCCGGTGAGTCATCCCCCTCTTCCTCTTCTTCAGCATCCTGCGCCTGAGGCAAGTCCTCCTCCCGCATCGGCTTCTTGCCCTTGTCATCAACGTTCTCCTTCTCATCCTCTGCACATGCACAATTTTCAATGTCAGTACCAGGACCTCTTATGGCTTGTGATTTCTTCCTCTTGTTGCTGGTGCTGGTGAGCCAAGGCCCACGTCTGGGAACACTGTAAGTGCATGCGAGCAAGCTTTCATGAGTGAAGTCAATGACAGCACAACAGAAAGACGCTCTGCCAACCATGCATTACCATATGTAGGGTGGCGCAAACAATCAGAACCATGTGCTGCTGAGCATCGATCCAACTCATGCATGTTGGTAAGACATATGGGTGGTTTGCTATACCTACGCTCAAGTTGCCAACAAATGTATGAGTTGATGTCGTTATAACAGTGGGTGAGTTTCAAGTGAAAGCTGACTTGTGACCATAAATTGCAAATTAGGCACACTGAGCAAGTGTGCATGATGCGTGTGGGCACTGTGACCATGAACTGTCAGGAAAGACACAACTTGCGTATGTGTGTGTGTGCAGCAGCATGGCAGACACAGAAGTGCAGAACTCAACAGTCATGGCCTGTTTGGCAGCAGAACAGAACATTGTACTGCTGATGCTGATGCATATGGGTTTTTACACAGGGTCTCTTGCCTGATGACTCTTCTTCTACTGCTTCAGCATCTTCATGAGCTGTGGCTGCTTGCAAGGTGGAGCCGAAGACATCCTGCTCATCCTGGGCTTTGTAGAACAAAGCTGCTCCATATCGAAAGTATGTGCTGGCACATTTCAAGTCCACGTCTGCAAGATAGGATAGAGTCATGGGCAGATAATCATAGCATGCAATGCGCGTGTTGCTTTGCTGCAGCAGAGTACTGACCTCCAAACTGCTGACATCGTGTCTGTAATACTTGCCCAAACAGCTCAACAGCTTGATCAAGATCGTTGGCCTGCACAGCAGTGATCACGCGCGTGGATCAGAGCTCAGAGATCGAGACAGCTCATTTATGTGGGCGGTGCAGGTCAGAAAAGGGGTTGCCCAAGCACTATACGCAACAGAGGTGCTGAGACCTTGATAGCGTGGATGCCTTGCTGAAACTTTTCTTCTGCAAGCTTGATCTCCTGTGCGAGCTCCGCTTCCGTTGCTGAAGAAGGTCCTGCTGTGTCCAGCGCAGAGGTGTCGGCCATGCACGGCAACGACGGGCGCTGTAGGAAATTTCAAATAAAAATTAAGACTTCGTTAGTTGTGAAAAGTTTGGCTGTTCTCTGACTGCCTTTACAGTGGCTTCACTTCTTACACCGCAGCTGCAAAGATCGTATCTGATGCGTATCCAGTCTCCAAGATGCAGAGCACAGCAGCTGACAGCTGCTTCGAGTATACTACGTACCTAGGCCACGCTCTCCGTTCCCTGACGGATTGCGTGGTGGGTACAAGTTAAGGTCACGACAGCAAGCGAATACCAAGGCTGTGCAGCAAACAAAACCCTTCGCGGCGCTGCTCTACCAATGCGGTCATCGGTTCATGCTCTTGGGTCCATTCGTACGCACTCTTTGCCTGTTGCGCTGTCAGCGAAATTACAAAGTTACAACGAGTCTGTCCGTAAGTCTAAACATGCAGTGTGCGTGCACGGGACCCCGACCGCACAGCACGTTTGCAGACACAGCATACAGGGAACACAGAAGGCTCGGATGGCAACGACAGAGTCCAAGACGAAATGCATGCCCGTCCTGGCTCGAACTCAGCCTGCACAGGCAACCACACAGAACTGCTCGCCTCAACCGAGTTCCACAAATCAATATGCAAGCATTCCAAAGGCCTACCTCAGAAGGCTCTAGTGATCCTGCTTTCTCTCGGCTACCTGTGGTAGACATCACAGCAGAGACAGTCAGCACCAGTGGGCGTGGAAGTGATGACGACAGGGATCAACAGCACAAGCCCAACATTGTACGACGAGCAGTGGCAGCTGCTGCAGGCTTGTTGCAATCAACGCTGCAATGGATGCAAGCACATCTCAAACCCTGGAAGCTCTTTGACAGGTCAGCGCTGGCAGCACTTGCAACACTTGAGTGCTGCATGGCTCGTCAGCATTCGTCTGTAATGCTATGCAACGTCACCTGCATGTTTGCTGGAAATGCTGACACTCATTAGCATGTTGAGCTCTGGCAGCATAAATGTGTCGTTGTCACTCATGCAGGCGCTTTCTGCTGTACCTTGTGTATTCTGTACTGGCCTTTGTGGTGATGACTACAGTGAGGGTGGAGATCAACAACGTATCAGCAAAGCCTCCACAAGAGGTGATATGCGTCCTGCTGTGCACCTGTACATGCTCAGATGCTCTTTGCAATGAATTCCTCTGCTGTATGCAAACTCATGCATTTGGCTGTTGTCTGAAAGAATCAGACTGCTGCATGTTGCCTGCATTTGTGAATGCCAGTCAGCGTGTTGTTCATGCTCCATAAGAGCAGCACATGGGTCCAGCATGACAAAACTTGCAGTCACAAACTTTCTGCTTCCATTTTGTTCTGACAAAGCACTCCATGCGCTCAGATCCTCACCCAGATCCTATCTTGGCACATACAACACTTCTGAGCACCGGTAAAATACCATGCTGTGGCTTGTTACAAAGGTTGCAAAGGTTGGCATGAAGTTGTTCAGTACACAGCAACACAAGTTATTGTGGGTCTACCAGCTGCCAGAATGACAGGGCTGTTCAGGACTGTACGTCCCTGACCCCAGGACATGCCAAGTGTCAAACGAAGGTGCAAACAGAGCCTGTGAGACCAAATGTGTTGCCTTCAGGTGATGTACTCAGAGTTCCTGACCCTGGTCCATTCCGGCAATGTGCGCACAGCAGGCATTGACGATCAGGCAGACAAGATCTACTTCAGCTTGAATGGCCACTCCTCACAGCAGGCAGCTGAGGCTGCTGAAACTGCCTCGACTCAGCCTGAGGCTTCTGTGGCTGCAGCTGACTCAACAAGTGGTGAGAATGCCCCTGTGCTGCGCATGACATCAGTAATTAGACATGGCAGTCTGTGTAGGTCAAGTGGCCTGCAGATGATCTGTGATCTGTGCAGATGAGCGCTGTACAGAACCGCACTGTGCAGACACACACTGTGCAGATAAACTCTGTGCAGTTTAACATTGTGCTCGTGCTATGTAGCAGTACTCTGTCGTCGGACAGATGTGCTTCATCTTACAATGCTGTCAGCAGCATGTTGTACTACTGTGCTGCAAGCTGACTTGAAATGGTCTTGTCACATATCACATTCACACGTGCTGCCTGGCCAGGTTGTGTGATGAGTTACACCTGGAACTACGCCTCTGACTGTAAAGCGCTTGCAAGGAAAACCCATGCGGAACAATGAACCTCTTGCCTCCAAACACTTGAGGCTGCTTGACGTGAATGCCAACATCTGCATTGGACTTGACAAGATGTTATGTCCCCATTGAAACAGATAATACATTCCCAAATAAATCGTAACGCAAACCCTATGTGTATAGTTTTGTCTACATCTGTTTGGTTCTTTCTGCTTGGTCTTCTTTCACATTGTTACTTGGTCTCCATTCACATTGTTGCTACAGAGATAGCAGAGGTGATACTCAGAGGCACAAGAGCGCCTCGGCCACGCAAGACATTTTACACACGCTCCATCTCAGACCCTGGCCTCATTCCTCTGCTTATTGCCTCTGGTGTCAGCTTCACAGCCCTCCAGGTAGGCCTCCAATTGCTGTTAGAATCATTCACACAATATGTCTTTTGTTCATTCTCCCTCACTTACAAAATGTCATTTTTTGGCTTACGCCCTAAACCTTACAACCTGATCCTGAAAGCAGCAATGCATCCTGTGTTCAGCGTCCTCACAATGTGATTGAGGCCAGGGTTGTAGGAACTGCACTGCAAGCGCCACAAAGTCAGTTGGGGCTTGTTCGTCCAATGTCATGGCTGTTCTTGCAGAAAACAAAGCATTGTGCATAGCGTATACAGAGAAAGGCGCATCATGTTAGCTGGCACAAACGGCATCAGCACCACAAGGATTCCAACAAGTGACTCAACAAGTCAACACGAGTGCACTTATTGAGTGCTCTCAGTGAGTGCTGATCCACAGGGAAGTCAAGCATACCTCACCCTTGGTCTGTTCTTTCATCAATGCCGAAAGGCGTCCTCTTTTCTTTTGTCTCTCGTTCCTTAAGCACATGTGGCCGTGTACTTACAAGTACAGAAGAAGAGAACAGACTCCACCTTTTGACACTGGTTAAACAGAAGCCCAGTGCACAAGCAGTTGCATGCAAGCACCAAAGAAGCTGTGGTACTGTAGTCAATGCAGCTCTGATGGCATCTGGGACTCAAAACATGTTTTGTCAATCTTGTGAATAAGTATAGAAGACACAGGAATCGTACAAGATGTTGTTTGTTGCAGGCCACCTTTGGGGAGTCCATGACCAGAATGTTTGTGGGAACGTGTGCGCTGTGGCTGCCCTGCTTGCCTCTGTTTTGTTTCATGAGGAAGGCCCTCAACAGCAGAACCAACACCAAGTCAGTGCCCTGTCTGTCTGACCCCACGCAACTCTGCATCTTCCTGAAACTCGCTGTGCTGTCAAGTGGCTGTGCGACACTGCAAGTGTTGTGCAGCAGAGTTGAACTCTTGCAATGTGTCACATGCCAGGAGCAACGCAGCTTCTGTTAGACAAGCGTGCAGGTTTCAGTGACATGATAGTATAGAATGTGACTGTCTTGCGGGCATGTGGTATGTGTGAGGAGCATCTCGCAAGTGTGGTTGCAGATTGCGTTCTCATTCTGAAAATGCAGCAACGGCACAGTACTGGCGTGTTGCCCGACAGAATATGCCCAAGGCGTACTTGTGCAATGACTGCTGCAATGGACTGTCATTGTTGTCAAAGATGGCAGGCTTTTGTCAAAATCTCTTTCAACAATGATGCATGACACATATGCAGACATTTCGTGACGTGCCTGACACACATTTGACTTGGCTGGCTCAGTGCTTCCTTGTAAGGGCGTATTCCTGTTAGTTGTAGTGCTTGTAAGAGTAGGCCTTACAGGGATGCACAAGACAGGCTGCTCTGGAGAGACAAGACTTGTCCTGCACGTACCTAGCTCATCATGAGCTGGAAAGCGTTTTAATAATTATTACTATTATTATTATTGTAAGAGTAGGAGTAGACCTTACCTACGATCATCTTTGTTGCAGGCCAAAGAAGAAGGGTGACAGCAAGAGCGCACCCATCACTTTTGCAGATGTAGCCGGCGTTGACACTGCAAGGGAAGAGCTTCTAGAGGTGGTGGCGTGTCTGAGAGACTCACGCAGATACTCCCGCCTAAACGCCAAGACGCCCTCTGGAGTACTGCTGTGCGGACCTCCTGGCACTGGCAAGACACTTCTAGGTCAGCCCTCTTTTTCAGCATGGCAAAGGTGTAGGTTTTAGGGTGTCTGGTTAATTTGTGAACCCTAGGTCCAATTCCTTAACTCTGGAATATTGGGGTGCGGACCTCCTGGTACTGGCAAGACACTTTTGGGTCAGCCCTCTCTCTCGCATAGCAGCATGGCAAAGGTGTAGGTTTCAGGGTGTCTAGTTATTTTTCAAACCCTTGGTCTAATTCCTTATTCTGGAGTATTGCTGTGCAGACCTCCTGGTATTGCAAGAGAGTTCTGGGTCAGCCCTCTTTTTCAGCATGGCAAAGTTCTAGATTTTAGGGTGTCTGGTTAATTTGTGAACCCTATGTCCAATTCCTTAACTCTGGAGTACTGCTGTGCAGACTTCCTGGCACTGGAAAGACTTTTCTAGGTCGACTCTCTCTCAGCATGGCAAAGGTGTAGGTTTTGAGGTGTCTGGTCAAGTTGTAAACCCTAGGTCTAGGTCAATCCCTTAACTCTGGAGTACTGCTGTGCGCACTGGAAAGCATCTGCCTTACTCGGTGAGCACTACCTGAGGAGCCCTCTTTCAGCATGATAAAGGTGTATGTTAACGTTGTGTGGCTCAGATGTAAACCCCAGGTTCAGGTAAAGCCATATATATTTTGGAGTGTTCATGTACGAACTTCTCGGTAATGGCAACACACTGCTGAGTGAGTTCTCTCTCTCTCAGCATGACAGAGGTGTATGGGCCAGATTGAACCCTCGACCCTAGGCTTAGGCCATAGTCTTTAATTCTGCACCATTCATAAACATCTCCCTAATGTACAAACGCGTTTTTTACTGTCCCCAGGCATTTCTGAGTTTAAATTTCCAGCGTAGGATGGATGTTTTGGGATTGAAAAGTGCTGAGGAGACTCATTCTTCATTCTTATGTCAGAGAGATCTGCAGATGTCTGAGATGTAGATCTGCTGACCAACTGTTACTCGCCTTTCTGGCCAAGAAATCAAGTGTTGTAACAGTTTTGACGCTGGTTTGAGTTTAGACATTTACACTAAATTCAGAAGCATCATGCTGAGGGAATGCTGCCTGTTTGTACCGTTCTTTGAAACCTCATTGGCTACAAAAATTTTCAAACAAAAGTTAACAATCTGCTAACAAAATGCCGTTTTATCACAGAAAGACCTGCAGCATGTCAGATAGCGTTGTAGTGGCTTTACTGATTGACTGTTGCTTGTCATTGCGCCATGACAAGAAGTGGTTATGTTGACAGACTGTTGCTTGCCATCGCAGCCAAGGCAGTGGCCAGCGAGGCTACAAGTGCCCCTTCTTTACAGCGTCAGCAGCTCTGTACACCACGTTCTGCATCACACTCAAAGGTGATTGTGCTGACGGACTTTTGTTTGGCATTGCAGCCAAGGCAGTGGCTGGGGAGGCGGGGGTGCCCTTCTTTGCAGCCTCAGCCAGTGAGTTTGTAGAGCTCTTTGTGGGGCGGGGGGCCGCCCGGGTCAGGGAGCTGTTTGCAGAAGCCAAGAAGAAGGCTCCCTGTGTCATCTTTATTGATGAGCTGGATGCTGTAGGTGAGAATGATGGTGCATTTGGTGTGTCTGTGCCGTGATGGACTCACCATTGGACATCTATGCGAATCCCATCAGAGCAAAGCCCTGAGTGTCGTATCCATTGGCAAGCTGGATGCTGTTGGTGAGATCGCTGTATTTATATGCATGTGTACCATGGTAATCCATAAGTACATTGTATGTGGGGGATGTGTGATTGAAGCCCTGTGTGTCATGTCACCAACAGCATCCAGCTCATCGAGGGACATGACACACAGGGCTTTGTTCACATGGCACCCACGCAGAGGTTACAGATGGATGACCCTGGTGATACACATGTCTGTGGCACCGGCTCTTACAAACAGAAGGACTCTTGTATCTTGGGATAGCCAAGGGGATTGATCACAACAATAGCAATCAGATTTCAAATGAAAGCTATCTACAAACATAGTCCCTCATTTGTTGATTGGGCTGATTGTATGCCATGGGCAGCATATCATATTAGACTGCATGTCACTGTGACAGCAAGGGATGTATTCCAGCTAGTCAGCCAATCATTTGACCACATGACTCTCTTCAGTAGACACTTGCCATTGTCATGCTGATGTGCTGAGTCATGCGCACACACATGCTCAGCCATGCATGCTGTTGATAGACACTCTTTCATGCTGAGCAGTTGAGTTAGTAGATCTTGGTGCTGGAACTAGGTCTAGACACACCTAGTAGGTACCTAGCAAAAAACAGAAAAGGAAAGAACGGCTGGAACACCTGTAGTTACACGCATGCTCAGTGCAATTCAAGCACAACGGCACTGGTCACAAAACGAGGTGGTTCAACTCAGGGATCATCATGATGCATTGCAGCCATTAATTCACCAAAGCTGCTGTGCATGATGTGTCTGACACCATGTTGCTGTGCTTTGCATGGTGATCTTTGAACCTACACACATCCTAATAACTGCTGTGCATGATGTTGTCCTGATGCTTCTGTGCTTGACTGTCCACCATTGAAACATACTGTGTACGCTACTAGTCTACATACAAATTTATTATATTCTTTTTTTGAATCTGACTAATCACGTAAACAACCATATCATTCGTTTGCCAGATTATGGCATATATTATATTGCATTATATTATGTTGGGTTGTACTGTACTGTACTTTATTGTAATTGTATTGTATTTAATTGTATTGTATTGTATTGTATTGTATTGATTGTATTGTACTGTACTGTACTGTACTGTACTGTACTGTACTGTACTGTACTGTACTGTACTGTACTGTACTGTACTGTATTGTATTGTATTGTATTTAATTGTATTGTATTGTATTGTATTGTATTGTATTGATTGTATTGTACTGTACTGTACTGTACTGTACTGTACTGTACTGTACTGTACTGTACTGTACTGTACTGTACTGTACTGTATTGTATTGTATTGTATTGTATTGTATTGTATTGTATTGTGTTGTGTTGCATTATATTACATTACAATATATTATATTATGGCATATATATACTGCTGTATGTCACACCTGTTTGCAGGCAGTAGGAGAGGCATCGGTGTGAATGAGGAGCGGGATCAGACCCTGAATCAGCTTCTGACTGAGTTAGATGGTTTTGAGGGGCGAGAAGGCGTCTTGCTCCTAGCGGCCACCAACAGAGCGGAGGTCAGCAGCATCACTGACACATCCCCACTCCTGCATTTTTTGGCTGCAGCACAATGCTTGCAGAATCAAAAGGCAGCTTTGATGTTTTGATGGCTGCGTCCTGATGCACTGTTGCGGGGCCATAAGGCAGTGTTGATGTTTCGACAGCTGCAGTGCAAATCAAATCCATATATCCATATAATGAAGAGGTCACTCCGTCTCAATTTCCAAAACTTCCAATTGATCGCTCTGCAAATGGTGGCCTACCACTTAATGGTTCAAAAGTTGGTTGCATGACAGCTTTAGCCATGCTACCATATCAGCCACATGCTGGGGCGTTCATGGAGAGCAGTCAAGGGCCAATTACACTATGCCTGCCATGCATTTGACTGCAAGCACAACATATATAGGTTCTCATGGTCATGCCTGTTGTGCTGCTTGGTGAATCTGTTGCCCCTACCAGCAGAACTCAACACTTTTGGCACTTTTTCCTGGACTGTCCCGTTAGTGCGATAGCACCTAGCTGTAGGCACGAGTCCTCTGAACCAGCTTCTGCAGCTGTGTCAACACAGAGCCAAGTTCACAGATTTCATCTGTTGAGTATCAGTTAAACTAGGATTGAGTTGAATTGGTGCTAGATCCTAGGCCTGGCGAGGCCAGGGCAGTTGCCAAGAAGGGTTGGGAGTGCCCTCGCCTGATGAGGCTTGACTGCACGCTGTATCACAATCATTGTCACTGCTGGCTTCATTGTCATATTTGCTGTGATGCAGGTGTTGGATCCAGCCCTGACAAGACCAGGGCGGTTGTCACGGAGGGTGGTAGTGCCCTTGCCTGATGAGGCAGGGCGGGCAGACATCCTGGCGGTGCACCTGCGCAACACCCCCATGACGTCTGATGCTGACAAGGACTTCTGCAGACGCCAGATAGCTCGCATCTCAAGTGAGCACATCTGTCGCAAGTTGTGGCCTATTGTCTAGCTTTGATGTGGGTGTGTGCGTGCGTACGCGTGCGTGGGTGCGTGTGTGTGTGTGTGGTATGTCAGAGATGTCAGCTGGGCTCTACATGCGCAATGTGACTTTGCACTTCATTGTTCTGTTTGTTTTTCTATTTCCAAGTGTCTTATTGACCACAAATTTCACCGTTTCATGAGTGGCAGTTGTCATACGGTTGTCATCACCTTGCCTCTGAGCTGTCTTGCACTGCTTGCTTGCAAGGCTCAACCACCAACCCCATTGTCCTTCAAGTCAGCATCAACTCCAACGCAATTGTCCAGTAGCTGACTTATGGTCATCTCATCCAACTGTCAACACGCACCTGTGCCTGCAGGAGGCTTCTCTGGTGCAGAGCTGGCCAACGTAGTGAACGAAGCAGCCTTGCTAGCCGGCAGACAAGGCCAAGATCATATCACACTGGCAGAGCTGGTAGAGGCTGTGCAGCGCACCAAGTACGGCGTCAATGGCGGCAGATCCATGTTGGTGCCTACTCAGGGCTTGCAGCGGCGGCTGACTGACTGGATCATCAAGAGGCTGTCCAGCAATAAGCAAGTCAAAGCTCAGCCAGTTGGTCATTGATCATTAGGTGTTTATTCATGCTTTGGTGCTGTGCAGGAGTCTTGTAACAGCCACTGCCTGCTGTGTATGGAATGGTTTTACAGGGTCTCTGTGTATATGCTTATCCATGCTACGGAGCCCCATCACATAGCCTAGCAACCATTTTGATTGTGAGCTCCACTTCATGCCTCTTTCCACGAGATGAATGCCCTTGCGACCCTTGTGTTGGGTCTAGTCGAATTGCCAAATCAGCTTCTGAATTGAGCAGCAATGTCTAGTTCCCCAGAGGCTGGTTGTCATACACACGACATGCAGGCTGTAACAACAAAGTAGGTATACCAGTTTCACATTTCACGCTCATGCACTGTGATCCCGTGCCATGCATTTCTTGCGATTAGACTACAGTGTATACACGTAGCCAGACTTGTTCGTCATGGTACAGACTCTGTACTACAGAGTATGCAAAACTTGGGGTGACCAACTATCAATTGTTACAATAGCAAAATGCTACTATGCAAACACTTGTATGATCGCAAAAGTAAAACACTACAGCACTCAAGGTTCCCGGGCGATCACTCAGCCGAGTACTAGTTGAACCCAATCCAGTTTGACTTCCCTGATCGGACTAGCAGGGGTATGTTCCCACCGTCTCGGGTTGTCTTAGTGACGCTTGGTTGGACCGTAAGCAGTCCGGTATTACCGTCACATGACATTTTAGCGAATTTGGATCGGCTTGGCATCAGCAACACTTGCTCTGAGCACATTGCGCTACAAGGCATGTTGCACCTTTAATGCGTGGTCACTGCGCTTGTTTGCCGCTCTTCCATACAGGCGGAACACGCGCATATGCACAACGTACTTGCGTTTTGGTGAGGCAAGTTGTCGATCGTGACCGGTCTTCTTGTATACATACAGCTTGATTAGCTCAAAGCTGGCCTGCGCAAGCTAGACTCTCAAAAGCAAAGCTGAGTTACTCATACCGCCAATCTAACACCTGCTATTGCAACAGCCTGAAAGCTGAGTCAACCTTATGTTCAGCAATCTGCAAGAATCGCTCTGCACTGAAGCCTAAGATGGTTTAGTCATGCATACAAGACGATTGCTTGCTATGTGACTTCCAAAGTTCACTGGTATGCTCACAACTCTGCTGTCGAACTCCCAGAAAGCGGTTGCCAAGCAACCTTGCACCTCGTTTTTGACCTGCCACAAACAGTAGTGAACTCAAGGTTATTTGTTACTCATGAAAGGCACGTGTCTGCAGCCATGTCCTCCAAATGGCTGGTGAGAAGCTCAGTCTTGAGCAACTTTCTGCTCTGTTGAAGAACTTTGATTCTAGCCTTGGCCCTGCTGCCAGTCAGCTGTGAAAAGAGGGAGTCAATACTGAGGCTCTGCTCAGAAAGCTGACCAAGCAGGACATGCACAAGGCTGGCATCAACTTGGGCAACAGAATCCTTATATACAATTACTTACATCCCACAGATGCAGGTCAGTATGAGCTGTGTGTGATTTTAGGTACTGTGCCTGTGAAACAACTTGTTGACAATGTATTTAGGCATGGCAGGGAACTCAGCTACTGGCGCACACCTGACTGGTACTTACATGCTTGCTCTTCCTTGATCCTAAAGTAATTCCTTGTTGACAAGGTTGTTCTTGTTGTCAAGTTCTGCACATGCTGCAAGATCAATGTGTCACCTGCAGCTTGTCATTGCCTAGACAAAAATCTTTTGGTTTTAAATTCCTCGCACAGAGATGGCAACTTTAATCACCCAATACACCACTTGTGTTGTACACTAGAGCCATACTCTGCCTGCAAGGAAACAATGACTGCAGGTCATAATACTGTTGTGCAATGCTGGCTTAACTCATGCAACCGAGGTCATAATGCTGTTGTGCAATGCTGGCTTGACTCATGCAAGTCAAGCACCATTGAGACAGTTGTTTAATTATGGTCCCTTGGAACTGCTGCTACTTACTGCTATGGCTTTTGCACACTGTTTCTGCTGTGCAATGCTCCTGCTGCATGCTGCTCCCAATTTGAGGGTCTATGCTGTATCTGCTGCTGCTGGGTTTTAGCTGCTGCTGTTGTACTGTATGGCTGCTGCTCCTTGTTGCCATTGCCTCACCAGGGTGATTCTGCATATTGCAATGGCTGATATTATTTTCAGTTGGTGCTGGTAGTGGATTATATATTGAATGCTGCCTTGCTGGAACTACTAGTTGCATGTCACAGGTGCAGCAAACTTCTGTTGTGATTCAAGCCTCTGTGCAATACAATTGATGCATGTGGGTGCTGGTACATCCTATTATGTTGCTGCTACACAGTGCTGCTGCTTCTGAATATGCCATGCATGGGCTCAAATGGGTTGCACATCCTGAAGCTGCTGCTCCTTCATGCTGCCCTCCATGCAGCCCTATAGCGCTTCTGCTGGCTTTTAGATGCTTGCTTGTACTGCAGCAGCTGCATACTGTGGTTTTTTTGACATTGCATGTTACTGCTGCTATGCAGTTTGCTATCACTGCCTGGTTCTGCTGCTGTGATCACATTGTTCTGTGGTGCTGCTGGACGTTGCTACATATAGGCATGTACGTGTGGCTGCTGGTGCGCATGTGCCAGCAGGTGGTGTTGCTGTCTGAAATGAGGTGCTGTTTTCAAATGTGTCCCATTCGCTTTTCCAGTTTCGGAAATTCTCGGACTGGGCTTGTGGACGAACGAGAATTACAGGCAGGGACAACGCCGTCAAACTGGGTAACACTGAGACTCGGAACGATGAAGGGGTACTTTCTGGATGGTACGGCCGTAGCATGCTAAAATTGTTGATTTGCATAGATGTAATCATAAATATAACCCCGTCAAAACATTGTCTACATAAGCTTGCAAGCCATCATAGGCAGGTGTATGAGGCAGCACAGTCTGGCTGGTAAGCAATAGGCGCAGCAGCAGCAATAGCGCAGGATATCCTCGATATTTGTAGCAGCAGTCAAGCGAAAGCAGATGCAGCCTGAAGACCCAGTACAATGCTGCGACGTGCAAATGCCACGATTAAATAAGTCAAGGCTAAGATTACAAGTTGACACACGTCTGTTGACACGTAATTTGATGAGCACACAGACTGTCATGTTGCTTGACAGTAGACAACACCTCACTGCAACTCATGAGCTAAATCAGTAACTGGCACCCCTGTTGAACTGAAGTTGACTGGGACTGAGCACAGAATTGTAGGCGCCAAAGAATTTTACCCAAACTGATCTTTGCTGACAGCCCAAAAGTCAAGACTCATCAGAAATAAAAAGAGGGCATTCTTGCAGGGTTGTTGTTCATAAACACCGGCCCCTCTGAATGTCAGACGAAGACAGTGACAAGGTTGCTGTACAAACTAACCTATTTACTTGGAAGGGGGGGGGGGGGGGTTTGGGGGTTCACTCAGTATATGTTTCACAGAACTAGGTAGGCACAGCAACATTGCTCCTCAATTTGAGCAAAACGCACACATGCTGTACCAGTGAACATGCATTCGACTTGTCCTAAACTGCCACAGCAGTCATTTGGTTTTGTACACGCAGTTTTTCTCTAGTGCTAAGCAGTTTGCATGGTTGAACGTGTCACAGTCAACACCGACAATCAATATGCACCAATTTTTGCTGCATCACCTGCAGCAATAGCGTACTTGTTCTGGTCAGAGATGAGCTTCATGTACAGACCACCGCCATCCGCCTCCACAGCTCTACGCCACAGCTCATTGTATCCATCATTACATTTGCAGCCGCTGACGTACGCCTCCTTGTCCACCTTGCTTTTCTCCATGTGCTCAATGTAACAGTTGAGGCATCTCTCAGGTTTGGGCCCATGCCAGTGAGTGATGATGATGGTAGGGCTGCACCCCCAATACCCCTTCCAGTTGTAGGGCTCTGGCAGTGGGCTCAGATCCCTGTGCTGCGGATCATGACGCGGGAAGTACTCATTGATCAGACTCTGATCCATGACTGCAAAATCCCAATTCTTTGCATTTGCATATTTGACCATGCCTGGTAATACTGACGCCAATCCCTTCAAATTGATCAGCAAAACTCCAGAATTTTGTTGAGTTCAGACCAGCTGGCAGCCTTTCGGTCCATTTCTGGCCCAATGGCCATGACTTCTGGCTTTTCCAGCTTGCATGGATTCACTTCATGGTAGAACATGACGTCGGCATCTGTGTACAAAGCCAGCTCCTGATTTATATGCTCAGAAAGACCTGCATACAAAAGCAGTGTATGGCATCAGCATCAGTGTACAGAGGGCATCTCTTGCTTGATCTGCTCAGTCAGGCCTGTAGACACATGCAGTAGGCTACATCTCTCTCACTGCAGTATAGCAGCAGCACCAGACTGTCATGAGGTCCATGAACCATTTATGGACCTGCTATGGCATGTTGTACAGTATTGCAGGGCTGTCAAGCAGTGCATCAGCAAGCTCTCAATGTGAACGTCCTAAAAGTAAGAAGTGCAGCATGCAGGCAAATGCTTACACAAGCAGGCAGCGCAGCCTAAGCTGACGCCATAGGTAACATGCAGCAAAGACAGTTAGTCAACTATGACATAACAGCATTTGCAATGTCTGCCCAGGTCTATTGCAGTGCCAATTCAAGTCTGTTCTTTGTTTGTCACAGCAGCACAGCCAGAGCAACAAACATACATGCAACATTGGCAAGCCTTTGCTGCAAAGGCGTCTCAGTATAAGTAAAGCTGCTGTCAGTCATGAGCACTCACCCTGCTTCCTCTCTTCTAGCTGATTGAGAAGGTGGGGCATGATGAGGGGTATGTCCAAGCGCATGTATGTTCCCTCCACATCATCGTACCACTTCTGGTCCCTCAAACCTCGGTCCACAACATTCTGCAACATGTCATCACAGTCAGCATTCCAGAGCAAGCTGACAGGTGACCCAGTTCAGTGACACAGCAGTCATGTCATACGATCATGTGATACGGTCAAGCAATACAGTCACATAATACAGCCACGTGATACAACCATGTGACACAGTGAATTATCAATTGGTTAGTTGTCAGGTGCATGTGCACCAAGTGCATTGTGAGAGCAACCAAAATGAAGTCAAACTAGTCTTGTAGAGATGGAAGGTGACTAATGCTGTTGAAAGTTCAAAGTAGCCATCAGTACATAGTGTCTGGTATATCACCACTGCGCAGAACACTGACAAAATATATTCTTGTGCCCATCAGATATGGCGCTTGTCTGACATTACAAACTTACTCACAGCAGCACACAGCAGCACCAATCCTGTTGAGAGTCGATCATTTGTCAGGCTGAGTAACACATGTATGAGCAACATGTAGGTGGCCAGTCTCATGATGTTGTGCAGGACAAAAACAGCATTCATGCATCACAAGAATGTGGAGGTTCTGGTATGATCGCAGCTGATGTCAACCGTACAAAATCCATGATCTGATAACCACTAGTGCAGCACAGAGGTTGTTTTGGACAGTGTGGTGAGTTTCCGCAGTCAATGCACATGCCTCAGCCATGCAGCCTTGTATATGTATGATATCCAGTGCACATGACATGCTGTATCACAGCAGAATGCAGGGGCAAAATCCCAATCTAAAGTCTGTGACTGTGAGACGCTGTATGTGCAACAAATATGTGTCTGCATCATGCAGAATGTGTGCCAAGACACACCTGTAAGTCAGCCCCGAAAGTAAGATTGTGGTGGTACACTATTCCGCCGTGCTCTCGAAACCAGGCAAGGTTGTCAAGAAATTCGTTGCTGGCTGAGCCTTGAGCGCCACCGACGATGATTACTGGGATGAGGTTGGGTGAGTTGTCTCTTGAAGACAGAAGGGCCACCTTGGCTGCAACACAATGGTCACGTCTTGGATGATGGTGACATTGCAACAAGTCCTGTCGAGTATTCGTGCCAGAATTGCGAAGTCGGCGGTGTGCAGATGGTTGCATCGCGGTGCAGCGCTGCGAACACAGCTGCAACTACATACCGTATCGCCAGTACTCGAGATCAGATTTCGTTGTGATCGCCGTAAACCAGAACAACTTCTTGTTGCAGCTGCTGGAGCTCTGAGCGTGGAGCGTCCTAGCCTGACAAGCGCAGGCCATTAAGCACGCAAGTACGCCTGCGATCATGATGTGATCTAGAACGAGACTACGGCCACATCGATGACCGCTCATGCTGGACTAACGTCTTGCCAAGACCGCTTTACGCCTATGGTGACCCGGTAGTATAGAGAGGTTGAGCACGAGATCCGCGAGCTGGTCTAGGCAGCGGCAGCTGTGCTCAGACCTTTAGTTGCGGCTGTGTCAGACCACAACCTTTTGCCGCGCCGCGTCACGTTCTTTCATCTAGGACGTCGCACGAAGTCGCAGTTCACTCAGAGGCTCCAGCTGGCCGTAAGCGACTGCTGCGTTTGCTCGTTATTGATACGGCCATGTGCTGCGAGATGAGTCATTTCTGGCTGGCTATTTGGCTGTGTGCGTTGCTTTGCATGGTGAAATGCTCTTGATGCGAGAGGCATATTCATTTTTGCCCTAAGGTCAGTGGTCAGCTTGGAAACATATACGTTTGGTTGACCCCTTTTGGATGTAACAACATAGCATCAGCAAGTAGCGTCAGCAAATCCAAGTGCTACTGTGGCCATGCAGCTTGGCCTGCACCATCGAATGCCACATGCGCGTTGCCACCTTCTAAGCGGTGCTGCTGGCCACCTATTGCATGTCCACATCTAGGACAAGCAGCTCGCTCCATAGGACCTCCACACTCACCAACAGTATATATGTAGCCACACACACATCTGTAATACCCGCCAGCTCTGATTTCGCCTCTCATGGCTGTAATCACTGCCTGCTTTTCAGCCTGTGTCATGCGCTGTCCTTGCTGGGCATCTGTCCGTGAGAAGTAGTCACCCAAGCGCAAAGCCAGTGCCATGCGGTTTGCAAAGATTTCATAGGAGTTGCACTGTGGCAGCTGCATATGACAGGCAATGGGAAACAGCATTGGCTGCTCTTGGTCTTGTTTAACCTCCACTGTGATGTGCTGACCAGTCCTGGGCAGGGACAATTGATTGGTGACTCTTGCAAGGAACACTCTGATGCTGCTCTCAGACATGCTTCTGACAAAGGTCTCCAAGAAGCCCTTGGTGCCAGCTGTGTCATGCTGCTCACCTTCAAACTTGAAACACTGGATCAAGCTGTCAACATCCACATACTGCTCGCCGCAGAAGAGTGCTGCGAGTTCCACTCCTGAGAAGTGCTCAAGGTGATCGGCCAGGTCAAGAGAGCGAAAGCCCTGGGCAACAGCCTCTAGCGCTGGGCGACGGTCTTCAATAAGATACTGCCGCACCTGCAAAGCATGTTGTTGACAGTAAGCTCTTGCATTTTGTTTTTCACAAAGGTTGAAGGAGTGACATCCATTGAAGAGCTGGGAGCATTAGGCAAGCAACAGCAACAGTAACTAATGATGTGTGTACAGTACGCATCTTGTTGAGCAAAGCAGGCAGATGCATAACAAACCCTGACTTGGAATCAACAGGCTTAAAAGTTGCCAGCAGTTTTTTGATTGTTGTGTGTTTGTGTGCTGAAGCAAAGTTGGGTGCTCACAATGCATGCATTGTGCTTGCAAGTGGTTGTACTTGTTGCTGCACACAGGCACAGCTGTTGGGCAGTATGTACCTTGCGGCACACTACATCATTCTTGTTGGCATCTGTCACCATGCTCTCATCATCAGTCCCCAACACGGTCCCCACTGACATCATCAGCTCATCACCATTGCCATGCTCAGCTGCCAACAGCTGCCTCAATCGCTGTGCCTCAGCAGGATCATAGCTTGCCAGCATGGCAATGCAGGAATCCGCATGGCTGGACAGCGTCTCATGGTGTACTAGCATGCAATGCATGGCAGCTGACAAATTCAGTGGCACATGGATGCCCTCCAGCAAGCACTTCACCAGCATCCTGCCCAAGGCTACATACTGCTGTGTCTGCTCTGCTGACAGATTGGCAGATGCAGGTGGCAAATAGGTGCGGAACACCTGAACAGGCTCATCGCACTGCTGAAGCAGAGCAGTGGCGCCCTGCTGATGACTCAGCTGTGAAAATACGACATCCATGGCTTCTTGCAAAGGTTTGCGGACTCCTGATGCGCCCCAGCTAACATTGAATGCCTTATGCAGGGCAAGATCTGATGCAAAGAAACTTGTCAGCATGTCTGCAAGAGCTGTTGCTTCTGACGGGATCGCAATCAGATGAGCTGGCAGCCTTGTGTGGCTGTGCCGCAAGGCGTCCAGGTGGCTATTGAGCGTTCTGAATTTCCTGTCTGTAGGGGTGACTTCCAAAGAGAGCTTGTCTGAGGTGAAGAAATCAGACAACAGCGCTACGCTCATGCTCAGTCGGTTCTGGGGCTTGGTATCAAGCAGCTGCATTGCCACATCCCAAAGTGCCTGAAACCAGTCGTCATTGGCTGGCAGTGCCTCGCGAGATAAAGGTACAGCTGCAGCCAGGCGCCCAGGCTGGAAAGCAATCATGCCAATAGGTGCCACCCAGGAGTAGAGACTGCCAGCCCCAAGCTCCAGCAGCATAATGCCAAAGGACCATGCGTCCACAGCACTCGCATGCTGCCTCCATGCATCTGACCCTGTGCATGATAGTGTGCCAAATTCAGTGAAGGCATCCTGCCCCATCCTCAAAAACTAAGCTGCCTCATGCACTGTGACAGCGTAGCTGGGCAAGATTCATAAGCATGTTTCGTCAGAGTCCACAACACAGACATTGACCTGACACCATAGGCACAGCAACCACATTCATTTTGTGCACATATGCTTTGTTTATGACCCTTGTTGGCTTCTGCAAGCACAAACCATGGATGGGTTCTGAGTGGTCACCTGCTTCAGGGGCACAGTAGGCTGCTGTGCCTGCTGCTGACAGCACCATGGTGCTCTCATACTTGTTGCTGATGATGTCCTTGCTGATGCCAAAGTCACACAAAGCAATGTTGCCATTGTCTTGCAGCAACACATTTTCAGGCTTGATGTCACGGTGGACAATGCCTTGTTGGTGGGTGTAGCTGATGGCTTGTGCCATTTGGCGCATGGTTGTACGCACAGCCGCTTTCTCCAGAGATGACAGGGTGCCATTGTTCTGCCGAGCCGCCTGCCATCAGCATGCCAACAGAACTAGCACACATGGATGATAGTGACGAAACTGCTGAGATAGATGTAATACCTGGTGCAATCACTTGCTGCAAGATCAAGCTTCTGCAATTCACCAAAAAATGATAGACATCGCTCTACCATTGCCTTCAAGCATGCACAAAGCAGAATTCATATGAGTATTGCGTACGATCTTGAAGTTACCTTGATCTGCTCCACCCATTTGCGCAGATTCCCGTTCTGATAAAAAGGCATCTGAAGGTACAGCCGGCCAGCATCCATGAATGTGCTGTGCAGAGGCACAATCAGGGGATGCCCGCGCAGCTTGCACAACCGCTCAGCCTCCCGTGCAGCATTTGGACCACTGTCAATGCCCTTAATGGCCCACTTCTGCTTACCTAAGTCCTCCACCTCCCTCACAGATGGACCATGCCTGGCGATGACACTGCAGACAGCCTCAACTTGTTGCAAACCATGTTCTTCTCAGCATCCAACACTGCTATTGTCAAAAGTGTCGTATTAGTAGGCCTTACAGAGATGCACAAGACAGGCTGCTCTGGAGACACAAGACTTGTCCAGCACGTACCTAGCTCATCATGAGCTGGAAAGCGTTAAATAATAATAGTAACAATGATAATCATTATGGTTGTTATTACTATTATTACTGTTACTGTTATTTATTTATTATTATCCAACACTACTATGTCACACAGCAAAGTGTGGCAAAAGCACATATGATGTTGCTCCGTTTCTTGTAGCACCTCTGCAGGCCTAGAATCACCGATCTGTAGGCGGTAAGCGGATGATGCCATTGCAAGTGCAATACTCACTTGAAGTCACGCAATCGCTTGCCCTTGTCAAACAGATCCTTGGCAGCACCAAGCTTTGGCAACATCATGGCTGATGCTGCCTGCTCCCATTGCAGCTCAGGGTGATGCACAATGGCAGCTGACACTGTCTCAGCCGCAGCAGCGACTCTGCCAGCATCCTCTGCCAGCTTTGCTGTTGTCTCATCAATCTCTACTTGCACTCTATCAGCCTGGCTCTGCAGATATGCAATGAACACGATGACTGGTTTCCATACAATGCACAGCGAGTAACCTTTCAACCACCACTGGCAGGACACAGCCGCGCCCAAGTACAACTTTAAGACACTACAAACGATTGTAAGAGCTTCACAACATGCTATATAGATAATGCAGCTCAACAGACAAACATGCACGGCCTACAAGCAACAAGGATGGGTCGCGTGCCTGCTTGTCATCCAGCATCAGCACCTCCAAGTCCGCCTTGGCACGAATCAGCTTCCTCTTCAGTGCCCTCTGCATTTCTTCCTGCTGTCCAGCGTCCGTGAACGCCGCTTGTGCATCAGCTTTGAGTTGGTGCAGGTGCTGTGCATCCCCCAGCTGCTTGTTCAAGTCTCTGCAGTTCACATCCAGCATCAAGTCTCTGCTCAAATTGCTTTGGCTAAGTGGGCTCTGGGAAAGCACACATATGTCTGTCAATGGTGAAATTTAAGGACACTCTCACAAGCTGCAAAAGGTGTTTTGGACAACCGCTTGAGAATTGATGTTCACCTGAAGAGAATTTCTGCATGACGCTTCTCACGTGCGGGGTCACTGCTCTGCAGCCGCTCAGCTGTAGCATTGAGCAGCTGCCTGGAGTTTGTGACACATTGTTTCAGAGGGTCCTCCAACTCTTGTAGCAGCACTTGCTCCTGGTCCAGGCACCGTTGCAGCTGTGCTCTAGCATCTTGAGTGGCACGGAACGCTAGCACAAGCTTCTTGCATGCTGCAAGCTGCTGATCATTGCTTCTCACAGTGTCCTCAGTATGTTGCATGGAAGATTGATCACTGCTCTGGGCATTGGAGCCACCTGCATCCTTGCTGCCAAGCAACAATGAGAGCTGATTCTTCTGCTGTTGGCGCTGCTCACACATGTCAATCTTGCTCTGAGTCATGGATTTGGCTTGCTTCAGCAGGTCAATGACGGCCCGCTCGGCAGACTGCTTGTCTGCTGACATTTGCTGCACTGCAGCAGTGACCTCCTTGCTCTGCAGTGTCACCTGTATATGCAGTCAGAGCCATGAAGACATGTGTCACGCAAAAGGCATACAAAATTTGTGTTACATATGTTTGTCAACCATGCAGTCTGTACAGTTCCAATGTCTTGGTGTTCAAGGCTTCCTCAGGCGTGCCAAGGGCTCAAACATGACGGCTCACAATGTGGACTTGAAACCTGTTTATTGTTGGGCGGGTGCAGATGCGATTATGTTGGAAGCAATTTGTATGCAGTGTTTGCAGATCAAGGCTCACCTTGCACACTTGAGCTTTGTGCTGTTGCCTTGCACATCCCTGAAGCAACTCGGCCAGCTCATGGTCAACCTTGCGGGCTGATGCAGCAAAGTTTGCGGCTGCTGGCACGTCACTACGCAACGCCTGCTGCATCTGCAATGATGAAATATGTTCCTCAGTGTGCTCAGCACACACCAGATTTGCAGGCAAACATGCCGTATTACTGCCCTTGCATCACTACAGCTATTGTTTGCAACAGCTTCCAGTAACATCTCATTTACCTTCAGTAGTTGCTGTGCATGCTGAGTGACAGCTTCCTCTTGGTCTCTGAGACTTCCGCACAGCGCCAAAAATTCCTCCAGCTTATCTGCCATTGGCGGCTGCATCTGAGCTATATACCAGTGTACCAGATGACTGGGCACTGGGCGGCCCTGCAGACATATGCACCCAAAGCAGAGTCTGTCCATGATTGCAAAAGAAAAAAGATCAGCAGAGCATGACCAGCATGATCATGGCTATCCTGTTTCAAAATTTGAGAAAGGCTCTCTGACGTGGTGCTACTGGACACCCTTTACAGACTGAGAAAAGGCCAAGTGGCTAAGTGAGGCAGTGTCTCAGTACCTGCTGTGCATGCATGTGCTCACGCATGTAATTGATCACCTCCTCATCACCTGCCATGTCCAAAGCTGTTTTTCCCTGCACAAGCAGATAGTCTCTGCTTCAGAACAGTTGAAGCTACACTACTCTCAGTGTATCACACAACCTAGCAGCCTCACATCTATCTATAGTCATATCTTGCTGTGTTCACTGATGCTCAAGGGCATGCAAATGCATCATTCTGCGGGTGTGGACATACATGAACATACATAGATCAGTGTCATTGCCAGCAACCACAACTTGCCAGGTGCAAAAGCAGACACGCATGTAACGAGCTTATGCAGTGCGTTAGAAACACTCAAGGAGTTCATTGCATCAGATGGATGCATTGTCAGCACTGACCATGTCTGTACTCAAATTGCCAGCATCAGCACCGCAGGATATCAGTTTCTTCACTACATCCAAATGACCCTTGCGTGCACTCGCATGAAGAGCTGTTCTCTGCAGCCATAGGGTGCAGCTCGAGATTTGACAAGAACTACATATCGAGCAAGAGTGTGCAGGGCCAACATCAGTAACTTTTAAACAGGACCGTGCCAACCTTGTAAGCATGTTTGTACAGCTGTGAAGAGTCACAACATTGTAAGCCTACATGTGCTGATGCATTGAAAGTTGCCATTCACCGCATGGAAAGTTTTCTTTTGTCGAGCTACAGGCAGACAAACAGAAATGCACCATCTAGGGCAGAAAGGTTGATCACGAGCAAATGCAGCATTTTGCGATTTCCTTACAACCTTGATGTGTATCTGCATGCTGACAAAGTGCTTCTGGCATACAAGACAAGACTACTCTATTTTGATCTGCCATGTCAGCTGCAGACTAGCCTCACCTTGCGAAAAACATTGTTGACACCAACACCACGCAAGAGAAGTGTCTCGATGATCTGTACAGAGCCTTCCTCAGCAGCTTTGTCCAGAGAAAACGTCTGCAGCCCAAACAGATATTGGTCTTCACCCTGTAGAACTTCCAGCAGTGCACAAACAAAGCTAGAAGCCCAATCTAGTACGAACTGTTGCACGACCGCATCCTATCATTACAACTAGGTCTTAAAGTATACGTGTGCATTTTGCAACAGCTGGGCAGCGCTTTAGGTGTGGCATTGCGATTATAGGCAAGCTGGTATGTGGTAGAGTGCACTTAATCCAACATGGAAATGCTTGTGGCACATCTAGCCTACCATGGGGCACAAACATAATGAGCCATAGCCATGTGCAAGGGGCCAATACCTAGTACACGTATGACAAAATCATCAACAACTGTAGATGTCAGCAGAGGCTTCCACCTACCAGGCATCGAGGGTACGCTCCATTACCATGGGACAAAAGAGCCTTGTATGGTGACCACCAGTCGGCACAACTCTCCCAGTTTTCCCAATCTACCTGCCTGCCCTGCAATGCCATGGTAAAATCAACATTCAAGGCGGTTCACAAACACGCACTGCTGCAAAATCCAGTGATACAAGATGTATCAGGGCTTCATGTGGTCCAGTAAGTTTCAGAGTTTATGTCATCCAATGTGACACATGGGTGAATCCTGAGACTGGGGTGATTCACCCTCGATGTCAACTGTCAACATCCAAATCTATGATATGAATATGAGAGTACAAGCAGTCATTCAGTATGTGAGAAAAGAATAGACAACCGCAACTATACAAAGCCTGTGCATGCATACCTGTAGGAGCTTACTCATGATTGCAGGTGTCCATTGGCAACTCACCAGGTCAAGCTGTTTTGGCAGGTTGGCACAACCCAGAAACTGCTGAACAATATGTGGCCGTTTCTTGCGCATGGCATCAGACAGCACTCTTGCAAAGTCGCACTCCTACAACAAGCAAGCTTCCACATTGATGTAAGCATGCAAGCACAGCAGAGTAAAACTCACTGGGCTGGCTTGGAAGACGCAGCATTGTCATGCAGACAACCACAGTTGGGAGCACCCTTTCAGAATGTACACGGCTATGCCTGTAAGCCTGTGGTAGCTGACACATGTTGTTCAAGTGCTCACCCTGCTGTCTGCAGCCGGAGGATGCTCCTTATAGTGGCTCAGAAAAGCTTCCACGACACCCCAGCGGCCGTGTATTATTGCCGTCATTACAGGGGAATAACCACCCTGTGCATCAGCAGTACAGCAATTTTAAATAGATATAATGACATGAAAGCTCATGGATGTTTCAGCTTTGGGAAGGATCAAAAAAATACCTTGTGCCGGCGCAAGTGCTGAATCACTTTGCTGCAAACCCAGTTCATGTCTATACCTTGTACTGAAATGACGTCGAGGCTCCATAAGCTAGCAAGGCTTGTGCACACATCAAATGACCCTCCTTCGTAAAGCAATGAGCCCTGCACTGAAACAAACTCCAATATACCTCTTGTGCTAGCAGCTTCTGGTAAGCAGCATGACTGACAGCAACAATGTCATGAGGCAAGTGCGTACATGGGGCTGGCACTTGGGTGCATTCACTCCTGAAAGAGCATGGTGCGCTTTGCTGCGATGTCTTGATGACCATTAAGGGGGATGACATGCAACAAAAGGTGAGGCCACATGATCAGTGTGCAAAAGCAGTAGGAGATCTTGCCTGAGGCCAACCATCATCGTTGTCATGTTCAGGGAACACAAGATCGGCATCTGCACCAAGTGCAAGCAAAGCCCGCGCAGTCTGTGCACAGCCCCAGAAAATTGCACAATGTAATGATGTCCACCCCTGTAGCGGAATCACTGACATAGCCCAACCTCTGCTGAGACATCTAGCTTGACAATACTTGGCAAGGAATCCAGCACAGCATCTACTAGAAACCTGCTGACAGATTGAGCATGTACTTGCGCTACTTGATGACATATGCTGAGCATGGGCTTACTCATGGTGAGTCAACACTTACATCTTTGTTCTGTGCAGCCATGTCGGCACCATGGAGCAACAACCACTTAATAGCCACCGCGTTGTTGCATGATGCAGCTGCGTGGAGGCATGTCTCGCCCTGCACCATCTCTCAGACGTCAATGACATGGAAACCAAGCCAGGTATGACCACTGCTTCCTTGATGCTGTGAAGTAGTTGTCACCATGGAAACCCAATGCACAGATGCTTTACCAGTCAACATTACATGCCTGAATATGTCTGACATATGTTAAGATTACTTCCAATTTCTTATGCAAGCTAGCTGATGGAAACTGATGCACAAACAACTAAGGATGTGTTCAAACATGCAGCGATTGCATGTAAGCAGGTTCTTGAGATAGAGCATCTCACATCTTGTGACATTCCGTTGATGCATGCACCAGCAACAAGCAGCTCCTCCATCATGTCTTTGCACATCAGCAGATCCTCCACATGGCAAGCTGAACTGAGAGATGGCTGACCCTGCATGCATGCCCCACCAAACCAGCAGCTGACCACCAGCAGTTTTTTTGTGGCTTGTACAAGCGCTATCAGCACATACAAGAAAATGATAATTTCTGACGTGAATTACAATTGGCCCAACTGTCCGCAGTCATGTTACTTGAAGGTGTAGCATATTGTGTACGACGTCTTTTACGTTACCACGTGGGCAAACACGTCATGGTGTCAAAGCATGCAGCTTCAGTCGTAACAATTGACAATGGCCAAAACTTGCTAGGCTGACTTACCAAGTCTTGGCTTTCAATCTCTGGGAGACTCTGCTTGGACAAGCAATATCTAACCATGTGCAACTGTCCAGCTGATATGGCTCTGTGCAATGGCATTCTGCCCTGCAGGCATATGGCGCCGCTCTCAAAACAGCAATGGCAAAGGACTGATCAAACCAGCTGGGACATGGCTGGCAAGGTTGATGAGGAAGATCTCAGGATTGCTGTAGGCTTTGTCTCTAGCTCTGACAAGGCTTCTGACCAAGCACTTATACACAACCCATGTCGCGAATAAGCACACAACGGTAAGTGTATCCTCTGCCACACTGTTGATGCAAGCTGTTGATATTTGTGGCAATGAAACATAATGCAGTGAAACAATAGAAGATACATACACCCTCAAGCTTACATTTGCAGAACAGGTATGGTGCAGCAGGCTCCTGTTGGCCCACGACGTCAACTCACCATGCAATCCCGGATGGCCAAATCTGCTTTGGAAGCCACCAAGGCCTCCACAATGCCCCGATGACCTGCTGCAGCAGCCTCATGCAGGGGTGTGGACCCCTTTACGAAGTAATGTCCAGCCCCATTACAACCCTACTTGCACCAGAGTGCTCTTCGTGAGCACTGGCCATATTTGCCATGATCATACGGTGTGTTTACAACAATTGCTGCTCAAGCAAGTGTGGCCATGCCACAACCATTTACAGTCTGTGGTGGCACATCGCTTGTCGGCACTAGCAAGCAAGCTCGGCACAAGCAATGTGCCGCTACAAAATCAACAGCAACTATCAACTGCCTCTCCAGCTAAGCACAGCATTCTCCATGACAATCAACCGCAGTGGGTCTTGATGCACAGTCATGCTGTGTTGCATTGCAGTAGTCGTCTTGTGTGCTCTGTGTTACTCAGTCATGCATGCTTGCAGGGCAGGTTGAGCACCGTAGTGCATCTGCTGAATAGCCCAGGCTAGGCAAGGAATTATATGCTGTATTAGAACAACCGTAAATTACAAAACGTCCAGTTTATTACCTGCAGCCAGTTTGTGTTAGCGCTGACGTGTTGGGACAACAGTTCCTTGACTTGGACCAAGTCCAAGTCTGCCACAGCGGCAAACAGCTTTTGCTCGGCCTGTAACCACGAAATGAAGTCATCCAGAAATCAATATGAGGCTAAGGTCGAATTGCGAGACAAGCCCTTCAAGCAGGACTGGCTTACGAAACCAGAGAGAGCAAAACATACCTTCGCATTCAAAGGCCGAGCGGCAGGCTGAGCGGGTTTCTTCTCTGCCTTTGGGGCCATGATTGCGAGTCTCGAGCGCGATTTCATACTCAGGACCCTACGAAAGACTAATGAAGAGAGAAGAAACCACAAGGCAAGCAAGGCTGCAGCTGGTCCCCAAAGAAGGTTTGAGGAAAGTTGCACTGACGGAAGGCCAAGCCCATGGACACCGCAACCACCCCTGCATCCGCCCTGCACTACTGCTGCACCTTACACTGGCCAATTATTTGCCGTGCTGTGTCAAATCGTGCTCTGTATTGCTGTGTATTGAATTGATAACAAGGGTATCATCCCGTGCAGTCATGCTGGTGAGTTACCTCGATTTGATCAATTGCTGAGTATAAGGCACCTGCTGCAGGCCTGTGAGAATACTCCAGGCTTTAAGAGCTATGAGAAATGTCACAGAACCAACTTTGACCAAAACATTGCAGAGAATGCATCACTGGGCAAGGCTTTGGTCGAAGCCATTGACAGAGAATGGCAACAGCGCACCCTCTTGTTTGTTTCGCGATTGCACTTGAAAATGCCCATGAATGCATCAGACTTCACAGCTGCCTCTGACTGTATCAGTGCAGAAGCACTTGCATAGCTGTGTCATCAGCATCAATGACCAAGAGATGCTGATTAATGCATTTCTTACCTTAAATGCTTGTGCATGATTTGTATTCAATGATATATGACCATGGCAATTATTGTGTCATATCTGGCACTGCTGCATGCATTTACTTGGAGCCCCTCCTGACATGCCCTACATTGAAGCTATCAAGCTGTGGGTCCTGCCACCCCGCAAAAGGGTTGCCTGAAGTCTTGACGTCGGCATCTCCTTCCATGCATTCAGAAACAACTGACATGTACGACAAGGCAGCACCCTGGTTTTCTTCAGTGGGTGCAGAAGTGGCGGACGACCATTCAGATATGCATGATGCCCAAAACATCCAAATCGAAAATGTACTAATGGGCAGCAACAATAGCATCAGCCAAACAAGTGAAACGGCTGTGTTACAGCCGTGCCTGCCATATGCCATAATGCATTGAGGGACATGTTGCTTTTGACATTAAGGCGCAGCAATACATATCTTAGGCGTGACTTCATGTCGAGCATTCCACAGTAGAGGGAGGGAAGTGACATGGTTTGAGTAAGAGATCCATAAAACCGTGTCCAGTCCTTCCGAGAAGATCCTGGAGACAGCCTAGAGCAGAAAGAAAGCAAGTCGTTGTGCCCAGTTGGGCTCGCGTAGTAAGTCATGAGCACATGCCATGCAGTGCAGCGCACGTAGCAGAGGTACATAATTACAGGAGGCTGTCAGCTGAGGCTGGGTAACTGAAATCTGTGTAACTGAGCTGACGATTGAAGAATTCTGAGCTGACACTGAAGCTGCCGGCCACGAGCTCAAGCACAAGGCAGGTTGGTCTGTCTCAAAGCAGGGGTCCACTAGGTATACCTATAGCAGCAGACTTGGGGGGTGACACCAGGTCACGCCGGCGTGAATTCCGTGTGAAGATGTGCCTCGGCACGCTGACCGCCGACGCCCACGCCCGAGCGTGAAAGCTGTTACGCCAGAGTTCTGGGAACGACAACCGAGCCTGGCCGGCGTGAAGCAGACACCTTAGGTTCTACCGGCCTAGACTTGCCGGCAAATGTCAACACAAAAGGCTTATACATTCAGCAGGCCGCTCACCTTCTGGGCCGTGTGTGATGCGCAAGGTTGCGTACTGCAGACAGCTTATGACTACTCAGCACATGTGATTTGGTGTCAACCATATGAATCTACAGTTGTGCATTACGAGCATAATCACTTGATGAGAGCACGTCCTTTTTGGGATACGTTAACTCAATACATACTGAACAGAATTTTGTCTGCTGGGCCCCAGTTGCGCATGCCCACATACCTCCCGAATAAGGCCAGGCCATACACCACAATTGCTGCAAAAGTAAAGTAACTGTTACTTGTTACAATCGAAATGCTGTGGCTAGAAATGTGTTATCCAAGCAGGCAAACTGTGATGTGTCAATGCCAGTGACAACAGCAGCATGCCATCTCTTCCTAAGGTCAGCTGGGAATTTTGTTGGGCAACTCTCGATTGCTAGCCCCAAGGCCAGAGCCAGAGCAAAGCCTGCAATGCACATTCCACAATCTACACCGTTCTCTTGAGACACGCAACAGCAGATGGCTCGTTCTTCACAAAAGTCACTCTGTCATTGCCCAATCGTCGAAAGGCATTCATGACTTCAATGGCCTTTTTCTCTAGCTCCAAATGGCCACAACCTGGAATGCTGTTGTAAGTGCATGCCATCCAGCAATCGCTATCCTGCATATGCATGGAGGTCTGATCAGAGACATGACTGATAGGCACATTACATCTTCGACACAAGCTGATTTGCGATCGTGGTGCACAATTGCCAAGGCATTGTGGACTTTGCTACGTTCCCAATGCATAGACAGACAATGCGAACATAAGACTTCATACGTGACTGTATATCCAAATTTGCATCTCACTTTGTCCAAGGTGACTACATTATTTTTTACGTAAATATATGCAGAACATGCTGTGCTGTTGGCAGCCTTATTGAGTACTCACCTGAATTGACAAGGCAATCAGGCCCCAGTGGTTGCCTGATTGACGTCATCGCCCCGTGGTCCCAATGATTAGTCAAAGCAGAAACAGTTTATATCAAGTATCTTTCGAAGGTCGCATTTAGTCAAAAGGCAGGTCTTCATTTTGAGGCCTGCCCGAATCGCGGGTGTCGGGGAGCATGTTGTAGATTGCTTGCTGGGTGCTTTTATCGCGCAAACAGACGAGCAGCGTTGCGTTGCATCGTCACATAGCCGCTGTCGTGAACACCAGCTCACAACCAATCCCTTATTGTCTGGCAAGCTGACACCTCGCAGACAAGCAAGACTACAAAGCAACCCATGTTCCAGCCCAAGCACTCATACGCTTTCTTGTCGATGAGTTCGTAACGTCCCACACCCCACAAACGGCTCTTACACCGCCCAACGCTTGGTGTGCCTCTCTGATCTTCGCCCTGTCACGCGTCTGACGGCCATGACTGGCGCCCCTGTGGTTGTTGAGGATGGCGGCGTTGCTTCTCAACGTTGTTCCTGCGGAGCCTGGATCGTTGGTAGTCGCAGGCATTCCTGTCGTGCACCTCAGGTAAGGACTGTACCGTTGACCTAACTTATCCGTGCAGCCGGCACCGTAGCGGCAGCAGATACTGAACGAAACTATGTATGGCTTCAGGCAGACTGGGCACATCTGTCCAGCGATGTTCTGTCCGCCGTTGTTCTGAGGAACAATCTGGACACTCACAAGCAGATGCACCTGGTGTGCAGGCAGTGGACAACCTCAGTCCGCTGCAACCTGCACACCATGCAGCCTGCAGCACTCAGCACAGAGCAGCTGAAGCTTTACTTTCCTGCTGTCAGGCACCTGTTCTTGAACAAGGTTGCCTTTGGGCAGAACTCTACCCTTTGCCTAGCTACACTGCGCAAGCTACAAACTTTGAGCTTAGAGGACTGTAGCTTTGAGAAGTGTGAATCTATTGCAGAACTGGCTGCCTTGTCAGGTAAGGATCACCTGAATCATGTTCACTTCCCTTCTTTGCACTGTCTGTCTGCCAGCAGGATTGCCTGGTTGGACCTGTCAGCAACACATGTTGCATGTGTCAAAACTGTGCTCAAGGCAAGCATTTGGCGCCTCAAGCTGAGATGCCCCTACATACACTTTGCGCCTCTCGCTGTATCACATGATATATGCAGGTCTGACAAGACTGCAATTGGATACACTGACAGGCCCTGATCCACAGCAATATGATGACATGCTACACAGCATGTCTGAGCTGCAGCATCTGCAGATTCACAAGGTGACCACTACAGCATCTCATCCTGTTTTGACTCCGCAAGCTTCAAGTAATTGCTGATGGGTTTTGCGAAACTTTGCATGATTGCGTAAGGCGAGTGCACACGCTGGAGTCTACAAACCCCAGACGACCAAACCGACATATCATTTGATATTGGCTGTGTCCTGTTCAAATGTGATGCCCTGCTGACTATGCCAAGGCCTCTGCGTAGCCCTGTTGTATGCTGTCAAGCGCCCTGCCTTTCATGTCATGTGGTGTTGCATGTGGCGTCGCATGTGTCAGGGCACATGCCCTCATATCATGCAAGCAAGGACAGCCTGTGTTGTCGGGTACGCTTGTAACCAGCAGGTTCAAGGTGCTTTACCTGTCATGCAGGGCCCTGTGGTTTTAGCCTCTGGAAAGCCACCTACCCACATGACAATGCCAACTCTGAGCGGTCTCTCCAGCCTGACTCAACTCACCGAGCTAGCCCTGAGCAATGTGCACAACAGACTCAGCCTACCTGGTCTGCAGCACTTACCATGCCTCTCAAATCTCAGGTCAGCATTGTTGGTGACCTGCAGTGCCATAAACATATACTAGCGTCTCTTGCATAGCATTGATGTCAACATCTCAGTATGAGATGGATAGTTGCGTCTGTTGCTCAGCATTGAGATCAGCATCTCAATACCAGATCACAGCAATGCATTCTTATGCCCACAAGGGCACGAGGCCACAGCAGTGCACCTTTGCCCAGAAGGACATGCAATGCACAAGGCACCTCCTGCCCACAAGCAGACTGTTGGTGCTGTGAAACGCATGTGGAGTGCATCGTAGAAACCAGCATTGTTCATCTTCTACTTGCAATGTATGGTTTCCCTTTGCAAATGCTCAGGAGTTGAAGGGCCTTCCCAACAATACAATGGGCAATTCTGTGGTCCTTGAGGGACAGGACCTGTTTGCCCAGAATCACATGTCAAAAGTTTGCAGGTTGCAAAAAGCTGCATGTCTGAAGCAAGAGCTGATCCAAGTGTTGTATCGGTGTTGTCATGCCCTCATACAGAGAGCTACTCAGGGCTGTACTTATTTGGCCCTGAGGGAAGACACATGTCTGATGAATGACTTTCATGCCCTCTGCAGGAAGCTGAAGCTTGCAAAATTGGGGGTCACGAATGGGGTCCTGAGAGGCATGTCAGGCCTGACATCATTGGACGAACTGCTTCTGCCAAACTCACACAGGGTTACTGATGTTGGCTTGGGCTTCTTCAGTGGCTTGACTAATCTCAGGTACTGTGCCTCACTCCATTGCATGACTCTGCTTGTGTCTGCTGACTGGCAGCTGCAGGTCACCTGGTACCATACCATGTGCTTTTTACATAAGCGCGCTCTTGTACGTGCTTCCAAGTGACGTCATCTGCCCTGTGCAGCCAAATTAGCAAAGTGAGCTTGTAGCTTTTTGGTATGCATAAAGGTATGCATGGTCAACATCGCTGCAACACCTGTTTATTGAACGATTGCATATTTGTGACAGAACCCCTTGGATGAGAACTTGCTGCAATCATACTTGGCTATCACAGCTGTGTAGTAATGGAACACTCTGTAATTACATTTCACAAGATTCTCACATCCAGTGTAGTACTAAGGAGAGAGCAAACACTCAAATTCAGGAAGAGTAGGCCTGATTCACAAAAGCTTTAGGCTTTTCCTTACCTTGAGCTATGGCCTATGAGCTAAGCTCTGGCCTGCCGCCTTAGGAGGCTCTCGTTATGATTGCTGAAAGGCGTAGAGTTTTCTTTTCTGTGTAGTAATGCAGTGCATGACAGTCTGGCGATGTTGGGCCTGATACGAATGCTGCTGACGTCTGCTCATTGGCATGCAGTGCGCTGGAGCTATCAAACCCTCTGTACAAGCGCGACCTAGAGATCTCAGATGCTGGCATTGCAAACCTGGCAGGTATGTGCTCAACCATCATAGCCTTACCTCTGCCGTTTGTTTGACCTGTGCTCAGCATTCTTCAACTGTGTCCTCGGTCATCTGGATGTGGTGGTAATCTTTGCGCTGCAGCACATCTCTGCACTCTGGTTGTGGTCGCAGCACTCAGTCCTCATGAGCAATATTTTCTGTGCTTAGTGACTTGATAATGGTATGCTGTTGTTGTTGGACTGAGCACAGCTGCTGTGCAGGCCTAGACAACTTGTGCCACCTGAGTCTGTCCGGGCATCAGTGCCTGTCCAGTCAGGGCTTGATGATACTGTCCAACATGACAGCCTTGACCTACCTTGACCTCTCAGGTCTGCTCATCATTAAACTGTTTGTTGTGTTTGACAGCTGTGAGATGTTTGGTATATTATGCAAGCTTAATGTCAGTGAGCTTCAGCCCCCGAAGCTGCGCACTGTGCAGTTTGTGCTGAGATTATTCACAGGCGACTTGTTTTCAGGAAGCACTTGCGTCGATGGCATAGTGCAGCTAGGCTGCTCTGCATTCATAAGATGCTCTGCATTCATAAGATGCACTGCATTCATAAGATGCTCTGTGGCCAGGGGTCCTTAGCAAGGATTCCTTATGCAAAACAAGCTAGTGTTGCAGCTATGGGTGCTATGGCTCCATCGAACCTATATTTTGGCAGGACTCTACGTTCTACACCTTGACAGACCTCTTTTTTGGTCCCTTCATCTGTGACGGTTGTGCTGACCTAACTACAACTATCCTACTGACTCCTGCACCTGCATGCAGACACACCCCCCTGGGGTGAAGGCCACGCAGACTTCTTAACCTCCCTGACAAGGCTCCAGGTTCTGGATCTGGCCAGAACCTATGTGGTGTCTCCTCATTTGGAGGTGCTGAGCAAGCTGAGCTGTCTGAGGCAGCTGGATCTGAGCCATACTGCCATTGAGGGGAACACCTTGCAGGCTGTCAGTCCTGCCTTGTCAGGCCTGCAGAAGCTAGACGTCAGCTACACACCAGTGGTGAGTCATGCATTGCTGTTTTTGTCACAGTGTATATCATTTTTGTGACCAGACAAGCTTGGGCCGTATTTACAGACCTGCAAAGCCTAGATGTCACCAACACACTAGTGGTGAGTTGTGCACTCTTGTCTTCAAAACAGTTTGTCACACGTCTGTGACAACTCAAGTAGGGCCCGACCTGCAAATGCGGGATGCTGCCCACACACCAATGCTGAGTCATGCAGTGCTGTCCTTTGAGCAGTGTCCCTCAGATCAGCATGCGCCAAATCGATGGATCAACAGAGAGTGTGTGTCAGCTGCACACCAGTGGTGAGTCAGTCATGCATTGCTGCCTTCAGAAAAGTACGCATCATGGTTGTTACAAAAGAAGTATGGGTCAAATTGAGGGGGCGACAGAGGTTACCTGTCAGCTGCACACCGGTGCTCAGCTGAGCTGAGCATTGCTGTGCTGAGCACACAACATAACATGTTTGTGACAGAACAAGCAGGACACTCACAGGTCGACTGTGGTTACATGGGCTGAGTCCCACGATATATAGTCGGAAAGTGAACTGAGCAGGGTGTGAGGTTGCAGGATAGGACCTCTGTTGCAGGACCTTAGTCCAGCAATAACAAACCTTGTGATGCTTGGTATCGGTCACAAGGCTGGTACTGGTAACATGTACAAACAGTGTCTGTGCATGCAGCAGATTGCAAAAGCAGCTTGCATCATGACAAATTAGTTAGGAAACAGCCGACCTTTTTGGTCCCTGCTGTAAGTGCCGATCTATGTAGCAGTGATGTGTCAAGTGGCCGTTTCTTAAGTTCCAGATGACGTCCAACATAAGTCCTACCTCTGAAAATACTGACTGAAAGTTTGCTGCTTGCTATTCTAAGTGTTCAGGCTGACAATAGGAGAGGGCACACCTGTCTATGGTGGCATGGGCTGACTGCTGAAATGCTGTTGTACAGGATCACAAGGCGCTGGTGCAGACCACCAAGGGCATGAAGGACCTGCACTTCCTCAGGTTTGATGGCTGCAGTGTATCTACTCTTGGAGCGTACCGCTTGCTGAAGTGCTCGCCACACAACAAGCTGCAATGCTGGCGAGATGGTAAGCTGCTCAGCTCTTGCAAGTGTTGTCTGCAAGGTCAGGTTGCCATCAATGTACTGCTGCACAGCTCATCTGCACAATGCTTTTGGAATGACATTTGGTCTGCATGCCAAAAAACTGTTTTGACACTAATGAAGTACGCTGACTGCACCAATCACTTCTGCATACCTTCAAACAATTGTTTGCTTGCGTTGTTTATGGAAATGCATGGCAAAGAACATGTTGCCTCAACATGGCTGCTGTGTATGATGGAACACAGCTGAAGCAAAGAACTGTTGTATTGCACTTCAGATCGGCAAGACATGCCTCGGTGGATGAACATTGTGGACACAATGCTTGTGGCGACGCCAGCTCCAAATCATCGCAGGCTGCGCGTCTTCCACAAGAGAGAAGACTCACTAGCAGTGACAGCCCTGGTCTTCGTCGTAGTCTTCCTCTTTTTCATGTTCTATGTTTCCCTCCTTCTTCTGTTCTTCACCTCAGTGTTCCTGTTCCCCTTTGTCATGGTGGGAGTCTGTGTTGTGGCAGGATGCCTGGCTATTCTTGGCACCAAAATGACCTTTGGCAGCCTGTTGTATGTATGGCATAAGATGGATCGGTGTACATCAGCCTTTTTGGTGGGTATGAACCATGCAAACAGTATGGCGCCACATGGCCATCAAGAGGATGAGCATGATGTAGTCTGAAAGGGCAATCAGACGACCAAATGTATGACGAGATTCCAACATTGTGAGGTCATGGCTAGTAGATTTGCCAGGTATGCGCCTGTGTGCGCTAAATATTATGTCCTGACAGCTGATTGTGCCAGACTTTGTGGAGACTACTGTCAGCCTTCTCTGTGTGTAGACTTGTGTTCAAGTGTTACATTGTAGGATGACACCTGTTGGCTGCATGGCATAGAGATTACAGTATGAATGTCAGGATTTTGCAGTGCTGTGCCTCTCTTTCAGCCTTTAAGTTAATGAGTGTATTTGGTAGAACGACTACAGCTTTTTCGATTCTGTTCAGACTATTTCCATGTGGTTTGTCTTCACAATTTCTTGTGGGTTCTTGGTGTGTCAAAGGCCTAGATATTACTGAATTATGTTGTGTACACCTCTACATAAATGTGCTTGGTTGTGTGGGTGTGTGCACATGTGGCTTTGCACAATGTCACATCAAACTTTGATGATCAAAGGGTTGTTGTATGTGGAGTAGCTCATGGCAGGTGGACACATGTGCCTTGACAAACACTGATGGGCAGTCAGAGTGTTGCACTCTGTGCAAAGGCTCAGCTCTGGGACAGTCAGGTACTATTGATAGAGAGCATGCCTCAGCTGACCTGGGGGTGACTTCTTGTTCTTGTAAAACGTGCTTGTAATGAATGTCAATGCTGAGTTTCTCTTGCTGGCATAAAAGGATCAACATTAGCCTGGCAGTTCTGTCAAATTGTATCTGGAACCGATTCTGTCGAAGAAATGTTGACTGTCCGTCACAGCGTTCTGTGTACACGGGCTACCCACTGAGGTCAACCTCAGCTTAGACTGACACACACTGCACTGCACGCTCAGTCGTGATCCCCGAGCCTATGCTCACACACGAGCCCGCGATCGCGCTTCAGAGACTATTTTTAAGCCTAGCAGCGACAAGTCTGGGTCCCATGCAGGCAGTAGTCAAATCCAAAGACAACACGAACAAGATCAGTGCGTCAACGCAGGCACGACCTGCCTCTTGGACTGGTCGATTTCTTTGTATGCTTTTACGGAAACCGCTGGCGCGCATATGCCAAATGTCAACCGTGAATCTTGCGCTTCTGCCCGTACTACGGTAGCTGCTGGCGAAATAAGTACAATGGGAGACCGGGTCAGTCTGAATGTCGGCGGCCACACCTTTGAAACGTCTATGACTACCATGACAAAGGATCCTCACAGCTTGCTAGCAAAAATTGCGCACCACGACCTCAGCACAAGCCGAAGCGCGTTCATCGATCGTGATGGCACTCATTTCTGCTATATTCTGAACTTTCTGCGTGATGGCAGTTGCGTACTGCCATCAAAAGAGCAGCATCAGCAGGAGCTGCGGAGAGAAGCGGAATACTTTCAGGTCAAATTGTCTAGTAACGGGGCGTCTGATGACGTCATTGACATTGGCAGCCATGGCTGTGTTTACAATTCGACAGCAATGAGCATGCACGGTGCCTTTGACGCTTCATTCAGTCCTTCTGCGGGCTTGTAGGTGCAAGGGCTGTTGGAGGTCATGTCTGTAAGCAGAGAATCTGATTCAGTCACCAGCAGGCCCATAGGCGCCAGTCTTATCCCCTTCAGACGTGAAGCACAGGAAGCAAACCTCATTGGCACGCTCAGACAAAAGGCTGGACCAGCTGCCATTGACTATGTTGTGCGCACTTTGATTGAAGCGGCTTATGCCCCTACACTTCTCCCTAGCAAGTACAGAAAAGTCAATCTTTCCAATCTTCTGACTCCAGTAGACTACACACCCACCCAGAGAATGAGCACGTTTGTGGAGCTGTACATTGATGTCATCAAGCATGACTTGGGGAAGCTGGGTTACACATTATCCCCCGCTCAGGAGATAGAATATGCCGGTAATTGTGGCTACCAGTCGGTTGTACTGGGGGCTTGCAGCTCTGGAAGCACAAGGACAATTCTGGAAAGCGTTGTTACGGAGAGCACACGCGGTCCAGCGTTAAGAGTCTCATGATTATAAACAACATCTCTTGGCAAAGATGCAGAGCAAGCACACATGTGACACAATGCAACACATTGCCAGTGCTGGCTGGTGGTGAGCTGAGTAGCAGTCTGTCAGCTGACACAAGGAAAGATGAGCAGCTTGGTTGCCCAAACTGTGCGATGTGCAAATTGCATTGAGGCGGTGCCATGTCAGTGTTTGGCTGTATGATTGTCAAGTCTTGAGTTGTTTGCTGTCAATGCATTGACATAATATGCTGTGTTCAAACGCCTACATGCCAAAGATGGCACCACAAGAAGTTACTGCAAGCTATATGCTGCAAAACAAATCAGTCTTCATTCTTGCTGCATAACAATCTTGGTCGACTGAGGTTGATGTCTTCATGCTCTCTTATCTAGGACAAGTTAAACAAAGCAGCAAAGGCCATGCCCAGTTGCTTGCCCATCTCACAGTATCCTTCTGGTGTGTTGCAAAACTCTATGGCAGAATCCAGGTCCTCTCTGCTAACAATTGATCCTGAGCAAGGGCTTGCAAGCTTGCCTGCATGACAAAAGTCGTCAAACCACCACATGCATAACAAGAAGCATTGTCAGTATGTTAAACTTTGCATTCAGCATCACAAATAGGCTTGTGTGCACACACTGCATGCATACTTCCATGAGCAAAGGCTTGGCATGCTCTATTTTATGCACGAGCACCAGCATACTACAAGTCTGAATGATCCACAATCGCAACAGGCTGAACAATCTTGCCATTGACTTTGTGATAATAGCTGTGGCACAACTGCTCATGCAAGAAGCTGCCATGAGACATTGCTGTTGTTCAGCTGACATCACAGTACACAAGATTAAAAAGACGATGACGGGACACCTGAAGGGGAGGCAGCTTTGCTTGCAGGGGCAGAAACATTGAACATGGATATCTCCAAGGTGTAGCTCAGAGTGTCCTTGAATGTGGAACCTGCAGCAGATCAGAGCACACATAAGCACCTTGTGCAGAAATGGGCAGAGGCAGGCAAAGAAAGCATCACAACATGCAGCACTTTTTTGAGCGCCTGTCATTAGATGCTGGCAAGCAATGCATCCCTGTAGCTGCCTGCGCTCAAGGTCAATCTAACAAAATATGCCATGGGACACATCAGATTGTTGCACCAGGATGCAGTTTGTAAGCCTGGCAAGAAGGCCAACCCCGTGTCAAAAGCAAGCATGGCTTGCAGCAGTACCAGTGTGTAACGATCCATTTAACACTCATAGGTAAGCACAAGCTGTTGATTGCATGTTCACTGACCATGCCTATGAACTCTAATACAGTTGTGGCAGAACTCGTGAAGCTTGCCCCATGACCTTGCCAATCTACTCACTTGACTTGCTGGATAGACAGTGTTGCAGCCTGACTCATCCAGCTGCTAGCTGGTTCAAAAACAACCATGAATCATTGCAATGCTCACCTACAATCCGTCTAGCACATCCAATCTTGCGAGCATCTTCATCGTAGCGGGTGGCTGCAAGAGAGTAACCAGGCATGTTGCCCTCCAACAGTTGTGGCAGCCTGCATGTCTCAGACCACATAGTGAAGCTCCTTTGCAATTCCATGACACCTTGACTTCCATGAATATCGACAGAGAGAACAGATGCCAAAAAACAGACACCACAAGACCTAGGCCAAATTACAGACAATGCTTTCGACCCTTGTCTGTCCTTTGGCATAGCCATAGTTCTGGCCTGCACGTTGTGTTCAGGGTTTAAACCCTAAATCCTGACCCATACAACAAACAAATGAGTTACAGGGCCTGGTATACCTGACAGGTTTTGAGGTCTAGATCTGCAGCCTACCAATGACTTGTGTGTGGTCAGGGCATGTCTGAATATATCTGTGTCCCAAATCCTGCCCATGTACAGACTACAATGACATACATGGCATCGGCTTGCAAGTTGGTAGCATGTTGGTAAAGTGCTGCATGCTATCAGCTGTGATGCTTTTGGCAGTGAATGCTGTATGCAGAGTCTGTGCATGTGTTGCAAGGTGGACTGCATGCGGTCTGTACCTGTTGACACGGTCCAGGGCAGAGGGGGAGGGGTCTGAGGGGGGGTTGCAAAACAAGAAACCACAGCGGCTGGCCGAGTGGCCGTGTATGTCTAAGAAGAGGTCCAGGCTATATGCTGGGTCTGCTTCATACCTGTACCAGCATTGAAATCAGCAGCACTTCCAGTGTTCGTCACAACAGAATCATTGCCCAAAACATATGTGGGTACTTCACCATATCTGTATCATCCAGGCATCAACCAGATTGAGTACACCGCCGGAAAGATAGTGCCAGTCTAAGATTGGCTTGAAACAGCTTAGTTGTGGTGCGCTGGGTTTTTGGCAAGCCGAGCACAAATTGTTTGCAGCAAGCAGTGACACTGAGGGCAAGCCAAGCTTAGCTGGAACAGACTTCATCATGGCAGGCTATGTAGCACGCACTGGCTCTATCGTGAGTAACCACCCTACAAAAGCACGAGGAAGATGGTAGGAGCACTGCCAAAACGTGCAACAAGCATGTACAGAAGGCCACAGTTGCTGTTATGCATGATAATAATCAAACACAAACCTGTCACCTGTGCAGCAGCTGCAGTACATGATACAGGGCAGGTTCCAGGTCCTGCGAGGCACAGCCCCACAGCCTGTTCATGTCCAGCCCTCCAGCATCAGTCCTGCATAGTTGAGACACCTGTGCTCTGATAAAACAAGAGGTACAAGGACACAAAGATACAGATTGACTTGCTATTTGAGGAGGGAGGAAATGGGCTGCTGCAAGAAAACTTTGTCTGCATATAACATGGTTGCTTGAAACTGGGAGCAGCAAGTGAGACATGAGGGATAGCTTTTACATCAACTTGCGTCTGATCATCCTATACAAATATGAATCAGTTTACTTTGTAAAAAAACTCCAGAAAAATTAGGTTTGTTAGAAAGGCAGGTGAGTGCAACGCATGTACAACAGGCAGGGAAAATAGGCAGCAAGGGAGAAAGAAACAGCTATAAATGCTTGAAAGCAAGGTTTCTGGGCGCACTTGCCGTGACTATACTTGCCATTTGAATCTGGCAGAGTGTAGCATGGGTGTAAACATGGTGTGCCTCAACATGGTGTGTTGCCACAGCTGCACAGTCTGCTTGCTCCTGCCCAACCTGGCATCTGTTTTGCCAGCAACCGCATGCCATGCAAGAGAATATCAAGCTTCACTACTGGCTCTGTTCCGCAGCTTGGCCCATCAGCCTGCCACTTGGCAGGCCCATGCGCCAAGCTGAGTCAACAGTAATCAAAGCAGTGATTGGCTTGAAGGCCAACCGACACATCATCAGGACCCCCCACAGCCTCAGAACCCCCCCCCCCCCCCACCTCCGAAACCCCCTCAGCACACGACCTTC
>JAABUP010001380.1_pt1 | contig 50890 bp, 71 predicted proteins | sample 5559201 | NCBI WGS metagenome assembly JAABUP01 (sample SAMN10711887, study PRJNA513373) | rock metagenome | isolation source: Antarctica rocks | place: Antarctica | reverse complement strand
CCCTAAACCCTAAACCCTAAACCCTAAACCCTAAACCCTAAACCCTAAACCCTAAACCCTAAACCCTAAACCCTAAAACCCTTGAGACAGCAGGCAAGCCCATTCTCTGCAAAGTGTCACTGACCAAAGGAGCCTGGCTGCCTGCGGCACCATTGCGCGTTGCCATGGCACTGCTGTGCTTTCTGAGATCAGCCGGCACTTGACTCAGATCAGACCTGCAAAAAATGTTGGAACACTTGCGAATGACCAAATGCCCACATGTTCAGTGCTGCTTCATGCACTGTGGCTGTTTCACATGCAGCATCACAATGTGGGAGTGCCCACATGCAGGGCACCAATTCTCTACAGTCTCTCATGCCCTATAGGCATCAGGCAGTCTTCCCAGGCAGCATCGCCCCAGATACACGCCTGTTGACAGCCACCTTGCACAATGACAACACTAGACGAAGCTTAGAACACTAATAGAAGAGTGCAGACAATCAAAGCTACTGCGCACAGAGGCAGGACAGGTGTTTACATACCATATGCTTCTGAACTGCCACCTGCAGTAGTCTGCAAAATTCGTCTGCCAGCACCCGCCAAAGAGCTGCGTCTACCGCAAGGATTCTGAGTGAAGTTGCTGCAGCTCCTTGCCTGCGACCCAAAGCTTGCTTGAATGGCTGATGTTGGGCCCTTGCTGCTACCACTCCATCTGCAGCACAAGGTAGTTTGGAGTGGGATCAGCTGTACCGTGCTTTCACTGTGTTTTGGCACAGCCTGAAAACTTGGCAAACACTCACGTCGCTCCCTGTTCCTCAGGTCGAGAGCATAGGCTGACTCGATCTCGCTGCGATCGGACATGCATCTGCTGCAGGGTGACCCCACTCATTCTCAGCTTGAAACTTTGCCAAAGATGATATGCATCGCCTACGTTCCATGCGATATGCTCGCTCCAGCGCTTCACAAGCGTTTGAACACGCATGGCAGGTGTCTTGAAACTGTCTGGAGGTTTGCCGCCCAGTTCCGCATCGTAGTCAAGGCTGTCGTAGTACACGCTGTCGTGGTACACGCTGTCATGAGAAGTGACACGAGGCGACACCATCCTTGAATAACACAGGCCGACCAGCAACTCAGCCCACTGCCGACTGTGCAATGGCCAAGCTTGTATCGTGTGAGTCACCCCTCCCTCACTTGCTCACCCTAGCTTTAGTTGCTACTTCAGTCAGTGGAGTGTAAGCTTGTTGCACAAATAGCAATACCTGCACATTGTCTGCATGCAGATGCGCAGGAAGCTACTTGATGGTGTTGCAGTCATTACAAAAAACTCATGCTGCTGGAAAACAGTGTCCTCCTTAAAGCCTGCTGTACAATTTGGCAGCCTAGTCATATACACCATACCTGGACATTTCACCACCACCAATGGGTTGAATCTGCCAGGCAGCTCAAAAACTTTGCTATAGCGCTGATACAAGTGCATGTGTACAGCATTACTAAACATCATGCAGCAGTGGTGGTAGGTGCAGAGGCACTGTGAGCATATCTGATACTAATGCTGTGCGCTTTCACACGCTGTTTGAGAGCTCAATACCAAAAAAACTCATACTACCTCAAGACATGAGTATCCCAAATCGCTGCTGGACAAAAAGAATCTAACTTAAGAGTTGTGTCTGCAACACTTTTTATTTGCAGATGGACCACTGCCCATCTGTAGGACAAAGCGCCTAAAAGCAGCAGATTGTAGCAGTCAAAGGTGTGTCTGTTCATCATGACCTGGCAATGTTGTGCAAGCATTACCATGTGCCTCAACCCTGAATACGCCAGCAACATACTGACATTTGTATGCTACACAAGTGGCTCGGTTCAGAGCCAATCTACAGAAACCTCAGATGTTGTACCAATATCCTACACAATAAACATCCCATACCCTGGATGATGTGACCAAAAGCTTAGACCTTGTAAGTGTTGCCAATCTGCTGCTGCCGGTGTGCAGTGTCATCACCCACAGCTTGCTGGGGAATCTGGACCGGCTTCTCATCGTTCTGCATGTCTAGAGGGGGGTGCAGCTTGGAGGGCAGGGGTCCGCCCTTACCCATCAGGTGCTTGAACATGGCAGTGAGGGCGTCGCGTGATTCCCAGATGGGAAGAAGAGTGGCGATGACCGTAGCAATCAAACCCCAGATCAGGGAGAGCACAACCCAGAATGTGAAGTAACCTGCAATCAGAAAGCACATGTGGTTGATATCTGCTGCATCTGGCATTGCTCCAAGCAGTGTCACAAGAAAGCCATGCTCCACATCAAGGTACTGCGTTGCATACATCATCCCTCCCCGCAAGACTACATACATAATGATACCTGTGTAACAACATTTACCAGTCGCTCCCGGTGGTTCTGGAGGGTCACATCTCACCTCATACCTTACGCATACCACACACCCAATGCGCATTGGCACTGCTGTACAACAGCACTGAGCCAGAAGGCATCATGCAGATTGCAACAAACTGCAAAGTGAAATGTTTATGACAGAGCTCTGATGCTGCAGCAGCTACCCAAAGGTGAGGAAGCCGTGACCATTCAAGTGACAGATTGTCTGCCGTAGTGAACACATGGCAAACTCCAGATGCCTGAACCTGTTTACGATAGGGCTTAAGCAAGATGCCAGGGATGAGAGAACCCATACCTTCACTCCAGGTGCCAGCAGCCAGAGCAAGCAAAGGCCAGATGGGAATCAGGATGACGGCCAGGAACCCTCCCCAAATTAGCACAAACCTAAGTGCCGCCCTCATGGCTTCCATGCTGTCCTCCCCTTGCTGCAACCAAACAAAATTTGCAAATTAGCCTCAGGGTCTGCTCACACTTACCCTTCAAAAACCGTAAGCTGGCCCTTTGCATGGGTTGGCCAAATCTCATGAAGCCCATCCTGGGTATGTAATCACTGCCCCATGTGATCAGGCAGACAGTGCAACGGTCATTCCCAAAAGCACTTCTCGCAGTTGATGTGAACCAGATGTGATTGCAGCTGACTGGCCACCAAAATAAGGCACGAGTTCTTCCAATGAGCAACTACAATGCTTGTAACAACATACAATACAGGTATAATATGATACAATATTGACAATAATGACAACAACAAGCTATGCAAGTCATGACTGACCTTTGCAAAACCCAAGTCGCCATCTTCAGCCACGTCCAGCACCTTAATCTGTCTCATGCTGAGGAAGTCGTAGTCTTCAGGGAAGATGAATGACACCACAGCGCAGATGATTCCTCCCAAGAACAGCGACACCAAATTGCCAGTCAGCATGGTGTAGTTCTCAAATGTGGTGTCGTATGTAATGGCTCCATATTTGACCTGCAGACAGTGCACTGTTCAGGCCGTGCCAGCAGCAATGCCTGGAATATGCAAGGCTGTATGTATTCTGTCAAACTCAATTGTTTGGTTTTGGCCTTCACTAAAGAAGCGCCGCATTGTATTCAGCAGACAGTTGAGGGAGCCAATCAACACAGCGTAGCTGAGCGTTGCCCCTCAGTTGCTTGCACAAGCAACTTCTTTGTTGTCTTCTTGATTGTTTTGGTATGAAGCAGCAGGCAACAAGAGTTGGTTGCAACAGACACCAATCAGGCACAGAATTGCCAGTGCCCCTTTGCATGGGCATGATTGGCATCTGTTGCAAGCCACCGTTTTTGCCTGCTGCTTGATATGAAGACAACCAAGAATACCGTAGGAGGTTTTTTGCAGCTCCCAAGTCCTTTGGCAACGTACCTGCACAACCTTGATCAAGCAACAAAACCAGACAGCTAATTAACATAGGTCCCCCAATTCTGCTGCAACCTAGCTAGTGTATATGCAAACCCTAGCCAGTGTAAGTGCAAAACCTGGCCAATGTGTCTGCAAGTCCTAGCAAGTGCATGTGCAAACCCTAAAGTCTATGTGGCAAGCGCACTTTCCAAAAAGCAGGCACTTTAAGTCTCGGTTGCACACGTGGGCTCTGCAGTCCCCGTGACAAGAGCGGCCATGCGTCTTTACTGCAGTCACATACATCCTTACTGCAGTCACACGCGTCTTTACTGCAGTTTCACACCTTGGCAAAGACCAACCAGGCGACCAGGCCTAGCCATTGGCCAAAGACAGCTCCAGCCATGGCTCCCCACTTGTTGGTCTTCTTCCACATCAGGCAAAGGGCAATGGGCACCACTGCCGACCCAATCAGCACCCCCATCACCTCCTGCACCCCCAAAAATAAAATGACATTGTTGTGACAATAACAATGACAATGAATGGAACACCTCACCTGCAAGTGAGGATGTCACAAGTGCTTGCTTGTACATCTGCGTAGGGTCAATGTGCGGCACATCAATATAAAGGCATGAAAAATATTGACAGCTAATTTCATTTTTTTATATTATTATGGCATAGAAAGAAAAGAAAATTTTACGCTTTTCAGCGATCATAGCGGGAGCCTCCTAAGGCGGCGGCCCGGAGCTGTATCATGGCTTATCAGAAGACAAACCTTGGGACATTTAAGTGCGGTACTAGTGCGAGTTGCCATAAACATTGAAGTGAAAGAGTGGATGCGTACAGAACTCTGCGTGACAATGCTTGACATCATGTGATGCAGCAGGACTGACACACTATCTTGTGTGTTTGAACCTAAACCCCAAGCAACAACCCTAAGCCACAAATGATAAGTACAACAGTTTGACATGCCTGCTACATAAACCAGCTGTTGCTGCTGTCGTGAACATGCTGACAGCATGCTGACTGTTTTAGTGCATGAATATGTTCTGCGAAGCAGCTTGTGTAAGAAAGCTTCAATGCAAATGCAGGTCAGCCTCTGGATGATTGCACCAGCACGACAGCATGTGACATTACTATGTCAGCAAAAGGATGTAGAGAGAGAGAGAGAGAGAAAACTCACATATACATATCCCAGAGAGCAGTTCAGCTGCTGCAGAATGACAGCAAAAACACCTGCATACACAGAAAGCAAGCGCGTTCAAATTGTCAATCTCATTCTGGCCACTTTGTTTGTTATTTTCCCCCCATTTTTTGTTTCAAAGGCCAAGCTCATATTGTTCTCCGGCAGGCAGGCTTGCGATTTGCAAATGGTGCCTTGTATACAGATACCTCACATACACAGACAACAAGGCTGGGTCAATCTGAGCTGCCAAATGCTGGTTGAACGCTGAAGGTGCAGTCCAGGGCAAATGACAAATATGCACACTTGGCAACACAAACAGTTGTGCACGCATTTGGCAATACACATATTTGTGCACACTTTGACTCTTGCCTTGATCCCAATCACCAGATGTTGGGCACCGTGCATGAGTAGCATTTACCTAAGCACAACGATGAGCAATAAACAAGAGCTGAAGAGTGCCAGCTGAATGAAGAAGAGGTTGGCTGCTTACCCATGAGCACAGTGTAACACAGGATCATGATCTTGGAGACGACCAACAGCTGCTTGCCAGTTGCACGGGGGTTTACGTAATGCCTGTAGCCGTCATAGGTGAACAGGGAGGACACAGCAATCAGCTCAGCAGACCCTGATGAGGTCACAGCCCTGCAGTGGACACGCACACACGCACAGCTCAGCAAGAAGAATGCAGCCCAAGCAAGAAGACTGCAGTGCCAGGTGGTCAGTCAGGAGAGAACATGAACTCCATAAGATGAGAAGAAGACTCACATGAGCAGCATGACAGTCATCAGCACTCCTCCGCCTTTGCCGAGCAAGAAGAATGCAGTGGCAGGTGGTACCAGCCCCTCGTTGGCCTCTGTCACAGTTATGGGAAGGTCTAGGGCCAGCGCTGACAGCCCTAGGCAAGTTGCCAATGTGAAGGGGATGCAAAACCTGCACACGCCCAGTCATCCATGATTCCTCACGTGAATTGTGTTGAAAAGTGTTGAAAAGTTTGTTCAACATATGTCAAGACCACAGCAAGTTGCCAACGTGAAGGGAATGCAAAACCTGCACAGGTATGATTGGCTGTCGTTAGTCACCTAGCAAAACCAGCCTAGCCAAACACGGCAAGATCTCAATTGGAAGGGAGTGCAGATGATGCACAGACGAGATGAGTCATGCTTAGCCATGAGGAGCATGCACAAGGTTTGCATGCCTGACTATGGTGGCAGGCCAGGTTTTTTGTAAAGGTCTGAGGATACACATAATGTATATAAGATTGTCACCTGGGTACAAAAGTTGACATGCATGCAGGCGCAATTACCATAGTCCTTTTGGGATACGGTGTGCACATGGCCGTCATCAACTGCGGCTGAAGCCATGTGCAAGCAGCAAACCACCACTGCACTAATATGCTGACAGGCTTGAACTATGTGGTGTTTTGTTTTGTGACTAAGTGATGACTCACCAGAGGAGCCCACCCAAGAGGTAACCCTTGTAGGTGGCTGAAGGCCTAGCTGCAATGGCTGATTGCTGCACACACATCACAATACGTCAATATCTCTGCGCAAAAGCGTGTATTGATGCACCAGCTGTATTGCGTTGTACACATGCAAGCAAAACAATGCTAATGCCCAGGGCTACAATCCCCAATGACTGTGTAATTGCAAGGGAAGTCTTTTGTGATGGATGTGAAGAGTGGCAAACAGAGCTTTGCCACAGATCTGCAAATTGAGAGCTAACAGGCAGCAGAGATGCACCAGAACATACACCATATCTGTGCAAACAAGACATCTTTATAAATAAGATGAATGGGATGCTTACCCAGTATGCCTGGTCGCAAAAGACAGTTCCGAAATTTCCTGCAAAAATGGAAAAGCGGAATATATCACATGCTTGCCAACCTTTTGCAAAAGGTATACATGCGCAGTTATGCAGCCCTATAGGCAGAGCATCTTGCACAATACAGTTGCATGCAGCTGCAGCCTGTTTTGACCAGTGCAGTATTTGGCTGCACGCCCCTGAGAGCATCACACATGCGGAGACACTTGGAAGTATTTTCGACAACTGTCTCTTAGTCAGCACATCAGACCCCTGGTGTAGTCATAACATCATCAAGCCGGCAGCATCTTGTAGCCAAAAAAGCAGTGCGGCTCACCAATGATGTTGATGATGCCAAAAACAAGTCCATTGGAACTGAAAAAGGTCAGGTAGGATCCGTCTCTGTTGCCATCAACAGGTTTGGAAGCAGCCTTGACCACTAAGTGTTGGTACACCTACATGCAAAATCAGCAGGTTATGGCCCATGCAGAGTATTCAGGGTTTGAACATTGATGTTTGCCACCAGACGGTGAGTTCATTGGTACAAGGCCTGCTGTCGCTTGTATTGACAGAATTGTGTTGATGACTCAGATGATGACAAGAGCAAAGGCGCAAGGGCGCAAATGGGCAAGGGCACAAATCAGCAAGGGTGCAACGGCACAAAGGGGCAAGGGTGCAAGGGAAAGGCGCCATGGGGGCAGATGCAAAAGGGCAATGGGAAGAAGCCAAGGACAAGGGTCCAAGGGGCAAGGGCAAGGGCACAAAGGGGCAATGTTGCAAGGACAAAGGGCCATGGGAGCAGATGCAATGGGGCAAGGGTGACAGGGCAAGGGCGACGGGGCAAGGGCAAGGGGGCAAGAGCAAAGGCGTAGCTGCACAGACAATAGCAGCTGTGAGCATACCCAGCATTGTGACAATTGTGCGCAGTCAACCCCCTGTGAGCATTTAGGGTAATCAGAATACTTTGTCAAGTGGCTCACCTTGCTAGGGCTTCCCAAGTCACTGCCAGTGGCATACACAGTGAAGGCAAAGATGCAAAGCGCCACATAGATGATGACGGTATGTATGTATGATGATAGGAAGGTAGCCTTCAATCCTCCGGTGGTTGTGTAAACACACACTGAGATGGGAATCAGGAAAGCAGCCTGCGCGCACACAGTCACACCTGACTAATTGCCTGCAAGTATCATACTTGCACTGCAAGACGTGTGCACATGGCAAGGTCGTGTGATGGAGAGATATGTACACTCAGACAGACTTTGGGGGCTAAGGTCCAATGGACCTAGGTCTAAAAGGAAGGAGCCCAGATCAAAGGGCGTAAGGGCCTTGTAGTTGTGGGAAATGCATGGGAAATGCAGTGTGGGAAATGCATGGGAAATGCAGTGTATGTGCAAGACAACATTGGGACATGGCAATACTGAGACATTACAACATGTGCAGGACATCAATGTGGTCTTGATCTAGACACATCAATGAGACGCTTACTAGTATGGTACACTGCACCAGTAAGCAGAACAGGTAGAGTGGTAGGTAACCGTGACCGTGAGCCTGGCCTCAAGAAAAAGGAGGTGAAGTTGCATTGGTTGATTTGATCCTGTGCCAGCTTTTGCTCTTGCATCAGCCAGGTGCAATTGCATGCAGGTTTGGATCTTACCGCAATAGTGTTCATGCCAGTGAGGGCTGTCATCACAGCAGCTCCTCCCAGAATCAGCATAGCACTCACAATAATGTTGGTCAGGAAGCAGAAGAAGAAAAAGACCAGATGGGCTGTGTTTCCCCAGCGGGCATGCACAATCTCCAGGACTGTATGTGCTGAGGGCGCTTTCATCTTGATTTGAACTGCCAGGATTCCAAAGAGGATGATCTGGATTGTGGCTCCACCAGCGTACCAGAAAGGGCCTGCTACACCATATTGGTAAGCCTGGTTGGAGCTTTGCAATAGAGTTGCAGCCCATGTCCAATGACTCACAATATCTGCATCCACACAGAGCACTTAAAGCAACTGGATAAATGTGAAGTTGGGTCTACTTGTGGCTGCAACGGGGTTCAGAGGCTTGTCAATGCATTAGCAGAGTCTGTACAGCACTGATGATGTGCAGTGGCAAGTGTGCAAGCACAGCAGCAGGTGAGATCTAGGCCGACCACTGGCAGTACACAAGTGATTGTGCGTACCCACAGCAATCAATCCAGTCTTGATGGTACGTCCACAGGTCTGGAAGTCCTCGGAATTCTTGTGACCAGACCCAAACTTTTGATCAGCCATAATCATAGCTGCAAACCAATGGCATGACTGTGAGCACCCTAGACCTGAAGTTCCGGCGGTCGACAAGATCGATCAGCATGGCAAGTTGAAATACCTTGAGTGATGAGCGTGAACACCAACCCAAAACAGCAGACGAGGACGTACCCGACCCATTGGTCCTGGTGTCAAGCAGAAACATTGTTACGGACGACGCAAGAAGGCATAACCGATTGGTGCAGACAGCAGGCACACGGCAGGAGGTAAGCCGTTCTTGAAGTGTAGGCAAAAGCAGCAATGCAAAGAAAAGCACGTTGCACGCCGAGACAGATGGCTGTCAGCCATCAGCACGGGGCAAACGGCGTCACTGCAGTACAAGTCCTGAAGAGCGACTGGCTGCATAGGGAGCTGGCAGACACAGATGGCTGCACAGATGGTGACGGGACACTCACAAGAGGTGCCACGCCGCCAAAAAAAGATGTGGCATAGTTGTAGATGGCCAGCTTGGGGTCGGTTGCACTAAAGAGGTTCATCATTCCGACCGGCATCTCAGCCAACTTTGCTGATCAAGGCGCTCGGCAGTCTCAGTCAATGGCGGTAACCGCGGCTCGAGCCCTCTTGCTTACACAAAACTCCGATTGCTCTGGCGGCCGACTACCGACGAGAGCTGGTTCAGCGCCCGGTCACAACAAGATTGTTTTGTGACCTTCAAGTTGTGACCTTCCTCGGTAAACGCCTGCAGCACTTCTTCTTCAACACGTAAGCCCTACCACTTCTCATTTGGAAGGTCCCTTTGACCCCTTACTGATGGCCACATGAGCCCCCGTGTGTCTAAAAATGGGTCCACATGGCCTCGCTGTGGTCCTCGCGTGGCTCCCCCTCGAGGCGCAGCGCGCCCTTCAGGCAGTCGTTAAGGGCAACCGCACGGATGAGCGCAGGAAGCTGGCAACAGCAATATTGATAATAATAATTTGACGCTTTCCAGCTCATGATGAGCTAGGTACGTGCAGGACAATTCTTGTCTCTTCAGAGCAGTCTGGCAACAGTGCTCAAGACTTCGCTAGTTTCTCCTGAGGCGTTCTGTGGACTCTGCAGCACATGTACATGTAAGTAGATATAACACTGGACTCCACAACTCCGGCCTGATACTATGAGTGGCTACAATTGCTCTGTTCAACAAATGTCACAGCACTAGATCGAAGTATAATTGTTGAACAGAGTCTGTCCAGCTTTTCAATTTTGATATTTTGTATGTACAACCCTTTCTCCCGTGCTGTGAGCCACAGACACTTTGTAATCCAGTATTGTATTGTCAGGCAGAACTGATCAAGACTCTTGCATGTGGACTGTAATAACATGCCACATGCGCGATTACGCAATTTATGCAATCCATGCAGTATTGCAATTTCGAGTAGCAAAATAAACATGACTATCATTCTCCCCAAGCATTGCTAAGGATCGGCTCGCGGCGGCAGTCTCATATGAGAGCCAGCTAGCTAAGCCCTTTTTGCTTTTCGAGCTGACCAGCCACTTGCAGCGAGCGTTTGTCTCGTCAGTGTGCGGTCAATAGCGTATGAGCACATGTCTCCGGCTGCCGCCCCCTGCTACCCGACCATTGTCGATCAGGCACCATGTTGTCCGTACACTCGGCAATCATCAGAGCCGTTTGACCAGTATGCCGCTCTTGGCTGCAACACACTCACATCTTACATTTGGTGCCAGCCCTCTATGTCTGCACAAGTCTTGTCAACGTCCCGCGTACCCCTGCATCCGATGTGCCAACGCAACATGCAATGTGACACATGCCAGACGTGCTTGTGTGGCTGACGAAGCTTGGAGTAACATGTTGGTTGTGGTAGAAGGCTTGAGTGATCAGCAAGCAGTTCGCAAGGCTGTTGGTGCACAGGTAGACTGAACCCACTAAAATGATGCATGTGAACTCCGTTCTGTTTATACCGGAAGGCTTGCTCATTTTCCCTTGTTGTAAATACAGTGCTGACTGCACAGACATGTTGCACAAAACAGCAGCATTTTCAGCTTGCGCACTACTACACTCTGACCAAAACAGCATCGCAGGTGTTTGTTTTACATGGCGCCAGCAAATCCAGTGTAGCAGCCACAGCTCAGCTGCTGAAAGAAAGAGCAAGCAAAAGCGCACGGGTGGTTGCACTTTTGGACCCAGATGTTGCTGGACGCCAGTCTCGCACTGTTGTGGATGCATGTCTCCCTGGGCAGTGCCTTCATGCCTTCATCCCTGTCCACCAAGCCACAGCTGCAAGCGACATCAGGTACATACACCAAATGTAAAGCAGCAACCGGTGAAGGGTGCATACCTGTTGTCACAATGTCTGGAGAGCTCTTCTTTGTGAATTTAGTGTCTGTCAACTATCTCAGGTGTTCTAAACCTCACCTTCAGCAACAACCTGCACTATGGTGTTGACCTTTGCTCCACACTATATTGGGAATGCTGTTATGGTGTCTCACCTTCAAAAGCAAATACTGTCTTCAAACACTGCGGTGATCATTGCTGGCTGTAGGCGTAAAAGCGCAGGTGATGTTGGGGTGGAGCATGCAAGCCCAACACAAATCAGGTATGCATTTCTTGCCTTGCAATCGTGGAATTAAGTATAAGGAGATATGATCATTCATGCCTAGCCATATGTGCTGCAAACGGTCTTGCTGAACAGATATTGTGCTGTGAATTGCAAACAGGTATACATCATTCCAGTCCTTTTGCAATGACATGCAAGAAACCAGGGGGGAGTATATGTTTTGTCAACAAATACCATTGAGCAAATATTGTTTCAAATACAGGCATGCCCTGTCATATGCCCGCCCTAGCTGCCCTGGCCGAAAGGAGTTCAGCAGGGCAGATCTGGTGAGCTGGGGACTGGTGGTGGAGATGGGGACTAGTTCCTCCTCACAGGTAACCAGCCATCATCATGGTAATGTCCTGTTTATGTAATTCTGTGCGTCGCTGTTTCAGAATCTCACAGTCTCAGTGTTACTGCTACATCATGTTTATTACCCATCTGAGGTGCAAGCTGACATGTGCTGAACACTGTGGCAATCCATTGAGACTGTCACAAAGTTTTTCCCACATATGACTGTTTGTACTCATGCTGAGCTCATGTCTTGGGACAGGGGAAGCTCACATTACGTTGTATGTGTCAAGTTGACGAGCATCAGCGGCCTTAACTTTGTTGGTCAGGGTATTACCTGAACCCTATTTTATATGGTAAACCCTAAAAGTACTTATATGTGACCTGAAAGTGAATGCAACAATTTGTGGCGGCAGAGTCGACAATGTCTTGACTGAGCTGAAGAATAGCCTCATGTGGCAAGACACTGTCTTGTGCATGGCTTGACACCAGGCACATTTAGCATTGCTTCATGAAGCACACTGAGCATTGTTTCATGAAGCATACTCAGCTTTGCTTCATGAAACATACTCAGCTTTGCTTCATGAAGCAGGCTCAGCGTTGCTTCATGAAGCATGCTCAGCGTTGCTTCATGAAGCATATTGAGCATTGCTTCATGAAGCCTACTCAGCGTTGCTTCATGAAGCATACCTAGCATTGCTTCATGATCATTCACGTCTGCAGGTAGGTTGTGTGCAGCGTAGGGCAGCAGTGAGCGCAGCTTTGGGACTCGGCAATTGTGATGGCAAGCAGCTGCTGAGGCAGTTGAACATGTATGGCTTTTCTCGGGACACTGTTGCCAAAGCGTTGCAGGCCGTCCCAGGCATGGAGCTTGCCAGCTCAGCATGCAAGACTTTGTCAGCTCATGATGGATTGTCAACTGTTTTGTAAATGTGCAAACAGGCTGCACTGTGCATGCTTGACGCTGTGTGGCCAATTCTGGTGTTGTTTTGTACCCTATGGGGACGTGTCATGTATAAGTATTGATTGTACAGGTCTCTGTGTGAGCCAGCCATATAAATGATGTTGGCCAACCTGATTTTGGCTCCTGCAAAATGTGAATTACCCAAAGCGTAAACTTGTTGCATAGAGCTGTTCGTTTATAAGTGACACGGTGTCTGTTGATAGTTGGCCTGAGCATAAGCTTGGGTACGCATAAGTGAGCGGGCAGACCTGCTGTAACACGCGTTGCAATGTATGACACAAATGAAATGTTTGTTGCCGATGAACTTCAAAGCATTGCTGCAGAACAATACATTGTGTTGCTTCAAGAGGGTTCGTTTTTGTCTGGCAGTGCTTGGTCAGCCCCACAGCAATTGATCTTTCTGCACACAGAACTGCATTGTGAGACGCATCTGCAATATATCCATCTTTACATATGAAAATCACCCTGCACACCTTTAGAACATATGCAATACCAGGAACCATAATACCTGCCGAAACAAGACCGCATACAGGGAGGGAAAGACATGCGTGCAATGACCAAATGAATGAATATCACAATTGCACCAATCAATTAATGAATCAGATTGCATTCCTTCTTTTTGCAACAGCCAACAGACAATGACTGGGAAGTGTAAGAGGAAATTCTATTCAGTGCTGTTTTAGACCACATGACGCGCCAATGCTCTGTTACACAATGACTGTTTGGAGTATGTTCTCAGGGAATAGAGGCAGTCATTGTGAGCTTATTGGCGTCGCCAGTGCCTTGGCCAAGCGCTGCTGCTGCCCCTTGGTGAAGCCGAGGCTCTGCAGATAGGCTGAAGCGCCCCCATAGGCATCCTCCAGGTGTGATAGGGTGGCTGCCATCACCTCTGCTGGTGCCTGCAGTATCATGTGTAGAATGTCTTTCATTTCTTTATAAATTGTTCAGATGATTGCACCTTGCTCCTTTAGAATTTGAAGTTATTGGCTGCATGAAGCAAGATGCTTGAATCAATGTGGTGCCGTTGATTATGGTGCCTTTGATCATTATAAGGGCTTGTGAGTGGCTTGTGCATAGTGGCTTGTGAATTGCCACCAGTCAAAGCAATTACGTCCACTGTGGTGGTGGCATGGAGCATGTGCTTGAAGCATTGTGGTGGCCTTTCATCGTCTGTGTTACTCACCCCCAACAACTTGATAGCCTACTGTAGTCAAACCCTAAACTCATACCCCGCCATTTCAACCCTAAAATATAGCAACTTGAAAGCTGATTGTCGTCAAATGTGCCTACCTTGCTGAACACTGCTTGATCTATTTGGTTGAGTTCCTTGTCCTCCTTCTCTAGACCTCCCAGAGCAATCTCCTGAATCACACTGTCAGACCTACAAAAACAAAATCGGCAAGAATTAGACCTACAAATGCACATTTAGCAAGAATTCGACCTACACATGCAAGAATTAGACCTACAAAAGCACATTTAGCGGGGATGAGACCATCAGTTGTCCTTTTTAGCAACAGTGAGACAAAAGCATCAGGGCCACTTCACGGACAGCGGTGTATCACCAACAAACATCGCTTCTGTTGTGGTGGTATGCACAGGAAGACAGCAAGCTGATTTGTCTGAACCCGACCTGTTGCCATTCGGCCAGGGCTGCAGTAGACTGGCTATTTGGGTAGACAGACAGACTGACAGACAGACTGACAGACAGACAGACAGACAGACAGACAGACAGACAGACAGACAGGCAGGCAGGCAGACATACAAGCAGACAGACAGACGAATGGACAGGCAAGCAGGCAGGCAGGCAGACATGTAGGTAGACAATCAAGACATGAAACTGGGCTCTGCAGATGCATGATATATTTGATGACCTTCTGGAGCCAAGGCCAATCAGACAATTGCAGTAAGGTCACCACAGGGAAGAAGAAGAGCACCTGTGGTAGTCGGCTATGATCTCTTCAGGCTTGGCACCGCAGCATGAGAGCAGCAACGCCGCAAGGACGCCGGTCCTGTCTTTGCCGATTTTGCAGAAGAACAGCAGCGGCTCGCCCGCTTCAGCAGCCTCTGTGATCACCTTGCGTTCAAAAGTTGCATTCAGAACTTGCGCAACATCAGCCTGTGGCGTTGTGACCTGTGTGTCATTGCCTCCTCTGCACATGACAGACTGTAGGCCAAAGCCAAGGCGAGTAGGCTGTCGCAAAGCACATGCAACATGTAGCCCACAGCTAAGACAAGTATGCTGTCGCAGACCACATGCAACATCTAGGCCAACATCAATACAAGTATGCTGTCGCAAACCACATGCAACATGTAGCCCAAAGCTAAGACAAGAACAAAAGTTTGTTTGGCAAGTTTGTGCAGCAATCAAGCTATAGTCATGTTAGGCACAAAGATGCTGACTGCCAGAAGGGTTGAGTTTATGTTTTGAAACTTAGGGTTGGGCAATCACCTCCAATGCACACTTGATTTCAGGTCCAGAAGTCTCCAGAATCATCTCGTACAGCATTGGCAGGCCTCCCTTGTTGACTTCTCTACATGCCACCAACAGTATCATAAGCTATAATGCGTGACCCACTCCTGTTTGTAAGCTCTAAGCCATACCACCATGTATGTGCAAGCTTCAAGGCATGCCACGATGTAGTCATGATGATTAGTACATGAAAACGAAAGAATGCTTTATGCTACTGACAACAGCAACAGGCTCAGAGATAGCTTTTGTCCACAATCCTGTTGTGCAATCCCCAATGATGCTCAACTAACAACACCAGCACTTGGCACAGTCAGTATATGCATGACTTTTGCCGACTGTGTCAAAAGCAAAATTGCCATTCATAGACTGACTGCATGCCACTGGCAGGTCGCACTCTGCCTAAGCTTGCCATTCACAGAAGAAGAGGAAATTGGAAGTGAAGCAGTAGAAGAAGAACACAAGGCAAAGTTTGACAGTGCTTACGCCATGATGGCACTTTTGCCCTTGAAGGAATCAAAGGGCATGACTGCCAGGGCATATGCTGAAGTAGCGAACGGAGTCTTCAACAAGATGGCCTTGTAGTAGCGACTCCTACAATGCAGGCACAACCCTCTGAGCAGGGTTTAGCAGGGTTTAGCAGAATCCAGCAGGCCTAAACCCTGAACCCTCTTAGCAGATCACAGTGTTCAGGAGTTATGCAGCAGGCAGCAGCGGTGTTCAGTGACCTGGTCAAGAACTAATGACTTGTTTCAACACCATTGCGGGTGCAGAAAGGACCCACTGCTGAACTGTAATCGTGTAGAGGGCTGGTAGAAGCTCATAGCACTTCCCAAGACGCATGTGTGCTTTTGGTCTGTGACCTTGACTTGTTTGTGAGGAGACTGCTGTGGGGATTGTAACGACAGTGGCAATGGCAATGGTGATGCTGATGTTAACAGCAGCAACAGTGGTTTGGTAGTGGGTAACAGCACCAGTAGAGGTAACGCTAATGGTAATGGTAATGGTAATGGTAATGGTGATGGTGATGGTAGTGGTGATGGTAATGGTAATGGTGATGGTAATCTACCTTTCTATGAGTGATAGATGATGTATGGTCAATCTGCTGTGGGCAGACTGCTCTCCCACTGGCTCAAACTTCTCCATCTGCAGAGCGTGCACAGGAACACATGGCGCCTCTTGCCCTTTGATCATGAAAGGCAACAAGGCTGGTGGGTGTGCAGATGCAATGCATGCAAAGGGAGGGCATTGCCCATTGAGCATGTATGCAAAGGGAGGGCATTGCCCATTGAGCTTGCATGCAAAGGGAGGGCATTGCCCCATTGAGCTTGCATGCAAAGGGAGGGCATTGCCCCATCGAGCCTGCATGCAAAGGGAGGGCATTGCCCCATCGAGCTTGCATGCAAAGGGAGGGCATTGCCCATTGAGCCTGCATACACAAGGGCAATGATGCTGATCATAGGCAAACAAGAGCCCCAGCAGTGTGTGCCTTCAGCAGACAATGTTGGAGTAGCTTTGCCTGCAGTACAGGCATGCTGGAGAGACAAGACATGCCCTGCACGTACCCACCACATCCTGAGCCGGAAAGCGTAAGAGTTATTATTATTGTGATTATTACTGTTATTAGTATCATTGCTGTCAGTATTATTATTTTGGTCCCAGCCTGGACATTGCAGCACAATATGCAAAAGCTGACACCAGGCAGGCCTTCTCTGTTAGGGTTTTGGGTTGAGATATGGGACATGTTTAAGAGGGCATCGCAAATTACAAAGCCGCATTATCAAACCTACGAGCTGGTCGTATCAAGCACTTCGACGCGCCATTTCGTGCAAAGAGCAACCGAGCATGCAGACCAGTTTGACCGCAAAACTTTGTTGCCAATGTAAGGAGTGCGTACCTGTGCCATGCTGCCCTGCCGCTTTGACACTTGCAGCTCTGCATTCTTGACAAGCAGGTTGTCAGGATCTTCTGAGCGCTCATACGTGCTGCGCAGATCTACCTGTACCAAGAAAAACCAAATTTTAGAAAAAAAAAGTATAATTCTTCATAGAAAAAAAGGTAGCAAATTTGACAAAAACTTCTGACCACAACAAGGCTTGATGCAGTCTCAAGCAAATAGCTGGTACAGATGACAGAAAATTGGAGTGTGGTTTGCACAAACAGTGTGCCCAAGCACTTACTCAATGGCAAAGTGTGTGCTAAAGTGTTTGCTGTGACAGTGTAAGACTCGCACAACATGAAAGCAAATTAGTGACAGGGCACAGCAAATGAAGCCTACCAAGTGTGTGATCTTCAGCTTTTGGCGTATTATGTCAACATCCTGCTGGTTGGCAGAAGTCGGACAAGCAGACCGTAGGATGCGACCTATGTTTAGCAGAGCTGCAGCTTTATAGCAGCATTTGGAGAAGGTTTCGTTACAATATGGACAAGGCTTTGGGTCAGCTGAAGGCTCTTTAGGGTCTGCAATGTACCTGGAGCAATTCCAGAGCATACTTCTGCCAGATCTCGCATATTCTTGACTTTCTGAAGCTGCTGAATGCTTGCCGAGGTTGAAACCTGCCGAGGTACTGCAGCAGGCACATCACAACATTATCTGCCAGCCTGTTCGCGCATGTAGCTATGTTTGCACATGAGCTGGCCCGGTGCACAACGCTTACCTCCTTGATAGCCATCCATCAGCGCTCTAATCTTTGGGTTGATCTGGCCTGCTAATGCCGGTCTCGCTGGGCCAGTCAAAGTAGCCCACATCACGTTAGCGTATGCTTGCATGGCGCTCAAGATCTGTCCCATGGGCAGCACGCTCCACGCAACTGTGCCAGGGCCCCTTCCTTCGACTAAACGGATGGGTTCAGCAGGGTGCTATTAGCCGAACATCAACGCTGGACTGTTGTCGATGCGGCAATGTAGCTAGACAAGTGACACTCATGTGTGCAGTTTGCACAGAGTGGCGTCAACGCTGCAGCTTATATGTAGATGCAGAACACTAGTCGTGAGGCGTTTAGTCAACTGAGGACTGACTCGAGACCCCCCCCCCGGGGCTGCCCCCGGGGACACGTTGTGATTTTGGTCTGAATTGTAAAGGCAAACCCTCGTAGCATTCAGCCTAATTCGTGTTAGGGCTCACTTGTCCAGAGCAGGTTCCGCTGTGATTGGGGCGAGTGCACATCAGACGCTGGCTTGGACGGCGACTATTGCTTTGGATAGCTGTCGCCAACATGCAGTAGGTCGCACCGCCTGCGACAAGCACGGAGCCGTTGATCAGCATGGCCCCGGGACTTGTTGAGCAGTCTGCTGCGCAGACAGGGCACAGCAGTATTGACAAGGACCTCTTGCCAGAAGATGATGACCTGCTTTACGAGGAAGAATTGCTGCGCAACCCGTACAGCTTGCGGATGTGGTGGAGATATCTCGAAGCCAGGAAAGACACTGCCCAGAAACGTAGATTTCTCCTCTACGAGAGAGCCATATCAGCCTTGCCAGGCAGTTACAAGGTACAGAAACGCCACAGCCCAGCCTGTTCAAGGGCATTCATCCCATGCCAAGCTTCTGACACTCACCTGCGGTGCAGCTTTGGCATGCATACCTGAAGGAGCGTCGAGCGGCAATCAGAGGCTTGCCTCTGAACCACTCAGCAGTCGAGGGCTTGAACAACACCTACGAGCGTGCGCTTGTTTCCATGCACAAGATGCCAAGAGTGTGGGTGGAGTACCTTGAGCTTCTAATGTCACAGCAGAAGCTGACACACACTCGACACGTCTTTGACCGGTGTTTATGCTCCTTGCCAATCACGCAGCATGACAGGATCTGGACACTGTATCTGGTGAGCACAACTTTCACTGTATGACTCATAAGCATTTGCAAGACCCAAGCACAGCAGGGTGAATTCGTGAGACTTTGATACTTGAGCACATGGCACAAGGACAATGTATGTGCACACATCATTCAGCTTGATTACAGACAGCTTGCATTGCATTCTTCACCCCAGCACCACCTGTGTGTCTGCCCATGGTATTTGCAATTTGTACCCTGTACGGCCATGTTTTCTACATGCCACAGGAAGTCAGATTCCCATGAGACACTGTGCACAGCATCAACATGAGAGCTCACAAACACATGGGCAGCCTGCCCAAAAGTCATCTCTTGCAAGCACACTGCATGTGCACCATTCAATGCACAGCCAACCAAGCCAATGGTAACCCTCATGCATGCCATTTGCACACTGCAGTGCTTACTAACAACCTCCCACCCACACACACACCTTGGCTGTTGCATGGCCTGCAGAATTAGGTCAAGGCTCCTTATCAGCACATCTGATACCAATATAGCTGTAACTGGCACATCCTGATGTTGATGAGACAGATTTCATTCACATTGAAAAGATATTACCAACATAACACTAATAAAAAAATGATGACTACAGCGACAAAACCCTTTGGCTGTGCACGCAGAGGTTTGTGATGCAGCCGGATATGCCTGTGGAGACTGCCCTGAGAGTGTACAGGCGCTACCTCAAGTTGGAGCCCAGTCACACTGAAGAGTACATTGCATACCTGAAGTCCAAGGTGAACCCTCTTCAAATGGACACACAGCCAGACTCAGATTGTGTCCACAGCCATTGCTCCTAGTGTTGTCTAAAATACAGACAGTATGGGCAGTGGGGTCTTTCCAGCATGCAACATTCTTGTTGCTCCACAAGTCATGTTCGAGGCGGTGATCTCCAGCTATGCATGTGCTTCTGTCATGGCCCATAATTGTGTCTGCTGTGCACGAGATGGTCAATACAAGCGTTGCCTCTTGCAACACATTGTGCATCTGTTTCACAAGCAAAGCTCACAGCCGCAATTGCTGCCTACACATGTGGATGTGTCTGTGCACATGAATGAGCATCTGCTGCGCGTGGGCGGGCTAATTCAAGCGCTGCCACTTACTCATGTTGATGGGACTTGACGTGCCTCAGGGAAGCTGGGGCGAAGCTGCCAAGAAGCTGGCAGCCGTGGTGGATGACGACACCTTCAGAAGCTTGGAGGGAAAGTCCAAGCACCAGCTGTGGCTGGAGCTGTGTGACATCATCACGCGGCATCCAGATCTGGTGCGGGGCATGAAGGTTGACGCCATCTTGCGGTCTGGCATACGCAAGTTCACTGATGAGGTGAGCATTTGCTGCGTGCCTGTCACACAGCACACTACATCAGAATGATAGGCATAGACAGACAGACGGATGACTGAACAGCTAGACAGACATGCAGACAGAAGCACAGACAGACAGACGGATGACTGAACAGCTAGACAGACATGCAGACAGAAGCACAGACAGACATGCAGACAGAAGCACAGACAGACAGACAGACAGACAGACAGACAGACAGACAGAGACACAGATATAGGGTGCTTCGACGGCTACAGACCATACAACACAATCTTTGTCAACATTGTGTTCAGTGGAAAGTGAAGCCGTCTTATGCTGAGGACTACGCAGCGATGTCTACCAACAAGACGCACCGGCCTCAATGCACCGCCACAGTTGAATCCATACTAGATGAATCAGTGCTGCTACAGCATGCCAGCTCTCCCTGAGCTGCAGCAGCAGTATTGCCCGTGCTTGGTAACTGCTGCTGAGTGGTGCCAGACATCCTCAAACAGCATGCAGGGCTGTCTCTGAGACTGCCTGCGCACCGGTCAGCAGTTGTCTGAAAAGCAATGGCGCTGCTGCTGCTGCTGCTGCTGCTGCTGTTGGGCGTGAGCTGTCATGCTGCTGTCTGCTGTCTGCATTGATGCATATACTCCATATGCTGTTCATTCACATGCTGCATTGCCTGGTTGGAATTTATTTTGCTGATGCCCCTCACAGTGTACAAGGTGGCCAAGAGGTTTTTCCCCCCTCAGAACGTCCTTAAGTACTGTGAAAAACGCCAAAAATATGACTTGAGACAGTCAAATCGTTTTGTTTGGACTTTGATCAGCAAAGTTGGCCATCACATATACGCTTCTTGAATGCAAAGCTGTGAATCAGCCTCTGCTACTTGCTGCAAACCCTGGGGCTCTTATGTCACCACAGAAAGGACAACTTGTACTGTTGCTGACTTGAAGACACACCGCGTCAAGCATCAGATTGCTGACAAAGCCACCATCAGTACATTTTAGGAATCATCAAGCCCTCTAGCCAACATAGCTGACACACTGCTTCTTCTGTTCAATTCTGCTGCAAGCTGTACAACCAGAAACAAGACATGACACCATCAAGGTCGGCTGATCACCATTCTTCTGCTTCACAGGTGGGAAGGCTGTGGACCAGTCTAGCAGACTATTACATCCGGCGGGGACTCATAGAGAAGGCTCGTGACGTGTATGAGGAGGGACTTACCACCGTAACAACCGTCAGAGACTTCAGTCTCATCTTCGACACTCTCACACAGGTGCTGTGCTGCTTTGTACGCACAGACATTGATGCAATTGCTCACATAGCTGGTGCTTGTGGGTAATGTGATATACGCTGTGTCCACCAAGTAACTGTTCTTGCGTGAAGTGACCTCAAGGCGCTGGGAAGCTGTCTGGCAGGCAGATTGGCTGTTGTGCTTCTATACTGTCGCCATGAGCTGCCACAGCTGCTTCATGGTCACACAGCACTGCTTTAGAAACAAGCTGTCACAGTTTGCATGTAATCACTTATATGCTGCCAGCTGTTGCCGTCATGATTGCTATCTCCCAGAAGAGGCTTGTATTGACACTTGTGCAAGGTCATGCCTTGCACGCGCTCTATACCAATCTTGACAAATCGACGTCAGTGATTTGACCATGTGCATGCAGTTTGAGGAGAGCCTGATCGGTCACAAGATGGCTCAGATGGGTGATGAGTCAGAGGATGAGACACCTGACAACGAAGAAGATGATGGCCGCAACTTCTTGTTGTCAGATGATGGCAAAGACATCGATCTCAGGTACATACGTCAAACCCTACACCTTGCCCCTGTAAACCCTAGATCATAGCCCTTCAAGCCCTTAACAAAACCACATTTCATGCCCCTGAAGCTCATGATGTGCTGCCCTGCATGATGCATGGGACTTATGGCATACACTCAACAGCATGCACATGTGCCATGTCACGACTCGGCCTTATTGCTCTCGAGTCAAAATTTAGAGACCAGAAGAGAAAGAACTATCAGGTCAAAGCACTTCTAGAGGACAATGTCGCCTACCATCGAATCATCAAATGGGATGGGATGTTTGAACAGCATGGGTAGATGGCTGCACACCCCAGCTGTTGATTAGTATGATGTTATGCGCCACATGCAGTTCACAGTGCAGACAAGAGTGTGTCAATTTTGTCAAACTTATGAAGTAGGTGCAACGTTTTGCCAACTTTGTCAAGTTTGTGCAACAGCGTGTCAAATTTGTGCAACAGTTTGCGTGCTGAAAGCTGCTTACTGAGCTGCCTGTCTGTGTACATCTGCATGACTGGGGCACTTAATCTGAAGGGTCTATGGTTGAGGGTTTATGTGCTCTGATTACATGTGCTTAGAGTTCACTTTTCAGTATGTGAAATCAGAGTCACCTACCCAAACCTTAACACCAAAGCAACACCCTCAATTCTTGTTCCGTTTTTGTTGTCAACACATAAGCCTTCTGTATCTGTACGGGATTGCACGGTAGGAGCACTTTTGTCAACACATAATCCTTTTTTACAGGATTGCGCGGCTGGAGCATTTGATGGAGCGCAGACCTGAGCTGCTGAGCAGCGTGATGCTTCGGCAGAACCCCCACGCTGTGCATGAGTGGCACAAGAGGGTGAAGCTGTTCGAAGGCAACCCCACACGCCAAATTCTAACCTACACTGAAGCGGTGAAGACCGTGGACGCAGAAAAGGTACATGTCTAATTTGGAAGCAAGCAAATGTGCTGTGGATAGTGGAGGCAGCAGTCTGAGACCATTCTAACCTACATGCAAGCAGTCAAGGCTGTTGATGCAGAAAATGTAGCTTTTTGGATTTGTGGGCAAGCAAATGTGACATGCTGAAACAGGCTGAGTGTTGCTGCCAAGAACAAGAGCAAGAAAGAGAAATACTGGATGTGCAGGCAATGAGCTTGTAGCTTGACAGACGCCTGCAGAAGAAGGGCCAAAACAAGCACAACCTTGCCACCTGCAGATCAATCAGCAACGCAATCACGTTCTTGTCATGACACACCTTTTTCCGAACAAATGCGTAGTAAAGAACACATGTACAACACAACATAGAATATCGCAATATAAGGCTTATACATGACTCTGTCTGTAGGCTGTGGGCAAACCTCACACGCTTTGGGTTGCTTTTGCCAAGTTCTATGAGCGACACGGCGATGTGGCCAACGCACGTGTCATCTTTGACAAGGCAACACAGGTGGAGCTGAAGTACATGGAGGACTTGGCGACAGTCTGGTGTGAGTGGGCTGAGATGGAACTCAGGCACAAGAACTTCAAGCGAGCGCTGAGTCTCATGCGGCAGGCCACTCAGCCGCCGGCGACGCTCGGTACTCGGCAGGTGGGCGATGCTCCTTTCCTCGTTCTTATTTTCACCCATCCTCGTGCCCTCCTTCTTCTTCCTCCTGTAACTGGTTGAGATGTAGGAAGTGTTTCACCTTTGACACATTGTTGACCATGGAATCAGGCGCCTCCTGCATCACAGTCGTGTGCTTTGTGACCTCAACTCTGAAGCTGATGCTGTTACATCTTATCACACCAGCGGCTGTGTGGCAGTGTATGCTCCTGACGTGACTGTTGCTATAGCTCCAGCTGAAACCTATGGACAAACCTGACTGCCTTTGATACGACCACATCATCTTGTATCTGTTCACAAGTGTATCCACAGCCCAACATGCATGTTCTGACCATTGTGGACTGACGGCCTTACACAAGCCTGCATCTAAAAGCATCTGCCCACAATTGTACCCACAGCGCAACATGCATGGTCTGACCAGTATCCTGCCATACAGGGAGCTACTCAGGACTGTATGTACCAGATTCACGTATTTGTATAGAACTTAATAAATATATATGTAAATATTGGTATATGTACGCAGTACTTTAGAACAATAGTAAAGCACTTTATAGTATTTATATAATTGTATAGTACTTGTCTTGTAGGCAAGACATGTATGCAATGAAGTGATGACTGCAAAATCAAATGGACAAATGAGTGAACAATTGATCATGTGTCACTATCAGGCTATGGGTGCGGCTGAGAGGGAGGGCCCTGTTCAGGGCCGGCTGTACCGCAGTCTCAAGCTGTGGACCTTCTACTGTGACCTGGAGGAGAGCTTGGGCAGCCCAGAGTCCACCCGGGCAGCCTATGACAGAATCATGGAGCTCAGGATTGCTACTCCCCAGATCATCCTCAACTATGCTGCCTTCCTTCAGGTTCATCATAATACACAAAGTCACTGTATACACATATTATGCACATATAATGTTAAATAGCATACATATCTTGAAATATATTGTTATGCTGCCTTCCTTCAGGTTCATCATAATACACATGTCACTGTATACACACACTGTATACATACATCGTGCATGTATTCTTATGTTCAATACCATACACATCTTGAAACATATTGTTATGCAGTATAATGTGTACAGTGCTGAAACTGTCACAAGTACCTGCTGATTTATCTTGCTGTGATTGTCAACTGACAATTGGCATAATCATACGCAGCTTGAGCCCAGCTTCCAAGCTCTTCAGCTTGCATACTCGTGTCTTCTAGGGCATTCAACTTTCCCAGCAGAAAACCCTCTCCCCCCCTCTCTCGCTGGACTGCAAAAATGTGCCTTCAGTGTGTCGCTGCGCAGATCACGTCTATAACATGGCAGCAGCAAGCAGTACACAACTTGCATGAGGGTCTGAGCATGGTGCCATAACTGTCTCTGAAAACAGCACTTCCTGAGTCACTCTGCACCTTGAGACTCTGTGCTTTCAAGCCTAAACATACTAATGTGCAAATAACCTACATATTAATAGAGCCTATACACATAGAAATATTTATGTAAGTGTCTATACTCATATATAACGTAATATAATATAATATGCATATAATACACAAAAGTATACAGTCTGGATCTTCACACTTCACGCTGTCACACACTGTCTTCCCCTGCAGGAACATAAATCCTGGGAGGAGTCCTTCAAGGTATATGAGAGAGGGCTGTCTCTGTTCAAGTGGCCGCACGTGCAGGATCTGTGGCAAACCTACCTCTCTCACTTTGTTCAGCGCTACAAAGGCACCAAGCTGGAGCGAGCCAGGGACCTCTTCAGACAAGCCATTGACTCGGTAAGCAAGGCTACTTTTAGGGTTTTATGTAGGGTAAGCATGGCTATATTTCGGGTTGGCTAAGGGTGAGCAAGGCTGTATTTAGGGTTTGTTGTGGGAAAGCAAGGCTACATGTAGGGCAGGCAAGGCTTGAGTTAGGCTTGAGTTGTGTGCAACTTTTTCAGTGCCAGCGGTTTCTTCAACTGTTTGCCGTACTGTAATGCGATGCCGTGTACCACATGTCTGGCGTTTTGGCGTAAGGCTGTCTCCAAGCTGATAGCTGCCTGCATCATAAATACCCAGTCTGGTTTTGAGCTGACATCTGCTCTGATCCCTCCCCATTCCGTGTCACATGATTTGGCATCAAGCAGGTATTCTTTTTCTTCATTTCTCAGGCTGCAGCTGCAGCATCACACCTTTGTCCATACAATGAAACAGCACACTCTGCTACATCCATCTGCACAGATATTCTCATCCCCAAACAACTCTGCAACACGGCTGAGCATGGCACCAATCAACTCCCCTGAGGGGCTCTGAGGGGCTAGTACCCTGTGCCTTTTTGCCACCACGGATTTGCAACCGGCACATTTTAAATCCGCAGCGGTCTAAACTATAGCCCTATGACCCTCCCAAGGATAGCAAGCAGCTCTTCCTGCAGTAGCGCAACCCTGCTGCACGTATACAACTGGTTTACAGCACACTTGAAAGCCTACAGATGGCTGGCTTTGAAACCCTAGTGCTGACCCATACTTGCGATGCTGTGCAGGCCCCTCCCAAGGACAGCAAGCAGCTGTTCCTGCAGTACGCAGCCCTGGAGGAAACGTACGGCCTGGCCCGTAGCGCCATGGAGGTGTATGACAGAGCTGTCAGAACTGTTGTCGACAAGGAGCGCCTCGAAGTGTATCACCTGTATCTGGCGAGAGCCACCCAGTTCTTTGGTGTTGGCAAGGTATGCACTTGTGCTGCTGAATTCATACTCCTCAATCTGCTTACCTGTAGATTAAACCTGCCGTTCAGCACATCGAAAGGGCAAACTCCGTGTGTACCAGCTGTAGACCTAACCTGCCCTGACCTAACTGTCCCTGATCTAGCCTGCCCTGACCTAACCTGACCTGCCCTAACTTGACCTGCCCTAAACTGACCGGCCCTGACCTGACCTGCCCTGCCCTGACCTAACCTGCCCTGCCCTAACCTGCCCTTACCAGCCATAAACCTGACCTGTTTTTACCAGCTGTAGACCTTACCTGCCCTTACCTACCAGATTTACAGGTAACCTACTGAGCTACCCTGGCCTCACTGATCTGACCTGGTCGTACCCAGTCATCTAAATTCTCATGTCCTATATTGCCACTGGTGTGTAGGTGAGGGAGATATATGAGACAGCCATCGAAGCTGAACCGCCGTATGGCCTTCCAGATGAAGACTGTAAGAAGATGTGCCTCAGGTATGGGAACCATCAAAAGCCTATCAATCAGCTCTAAACCCTGTAACGCTGTCAGCCCTGTTGTGAGCATAATGCCACATGGCAGGTTTTACAGTACTTGCGGCTTACGTTTGTCATTACGAATCTGGTACTTCAGCACACACATTGTTTGTTGAATGTTGGCAGCTGTTCACGCCAAGTCCTCGGGCACAAGACCAACCAAGGTGTGTTGTCTACCCCGTTCATCTGTCCGCACCCTGCGTGCCAGACCCTCTTGCTGCCCAAGCCTGCAGTCCTGTTCAACTCCAATAGCAGCAGAATCTGCACCTGCCAAAAAGGGGGGAGGGGAAATGAAAACATACAGTTTTCTTGTCAATATGTTACAACGCTAGCAACCTTTAGTGTTTGCTGTCACAGCCATGCCACATCCAGTCAACTCTGCACACAACACATACCACACTCTCTGCGACTGTTTTCTACATCATCAAGTTGCGCCCTGCTGCTTCTATTGGCTTTGTGGAACCAGCCAAACCTCAATCACTCGAAGCTACTTTCTCAACATTTTGCGGTGTTGTTCAGATCTCATGTACTCAGCGGTGAGGTGCTCGCACGGTAAATTGAGGAAGCGGCCCCTTGTTGCCAGCTTGTCTAGAGCAGCAGAAACCTGCAGAACAGCAATGAAAACCTCTCTCATGTGGATCAGTGATTCAAATCCTCATCAACGTGTGTGTGAATTTAGGTACGCCAAGTTGGAGCGCGGTCTGGGTGAGGTGGATAGGGCGAGAGCTATCTACCTGCATGCAAGTGCCATGGCAGATCCTAGGAGGGATACCGGCTTCTGGGCTGACTGGAATGCTTTTGAGGTACACTCATCCTGCTGCTTTTGCTGTGCTGCTGTGCTGTGCTGTGCTGTGCTGTGCTGTGCTGTGCTGTGCTGTGCTGTGCTGTGCTGTGCTGTGCTGTGCGGCAGCACCTCACGTACGGAGCTACTCAGGACTGTACATCCCTGACTCTAGGGGAAGACGCTCATCAATTTAGTGAATAAGTGGAAACTGTGCTGCTTCTGCACAACAACAAATTTCTCTCTGTGCTGCTTCTGCACAACACTGTGTGCGTCTGTGTCTGTGTGTGTGTGGTATGACAGTTGCAGCATAGTTGGGGTGTACGCTTCCCGCTCACAGCTGTGTGTACTTGTTAAGGTGCACAAGCAGTCTACATCTGCGCTGCAAACTTCTCCTAAGCAAAGTGAACTGATAGCAACACATAGTGTAAAAGGGATGTGTCACGTCCGTAGGGTCCAATGCAGATACACGAATGTCACAGTTTGGTTCTGGTGCTACAGGTTGCTCATGGCAATGAAGACACCTTCAGGGAAATGCTGCGTATCAGAAGAAGTGTGGCAGCATCCTTCAGCCAGACGCATTTCAACACCACCATCATTGACGCAGCCACGGCTCCCGTAACAACAGGTCAGTATGTCCTTCAAGCATTTGTCAGCTTTCTTCCCATAGCTCTGTACCACATATGCCATGCTATGCTACATAGTCTTTGTTGTGCTGTGTTGTTCTGTGCTGTGCAATGCTGTGTTGTGCTGTGCGGTGCTGTGCTGCGCTGTGCTGCGCTGTGCTGTGCTGTGCTGTGCTGTTCTGCGCTGTTCTGCACACATATTGGTGTCCCATGCTGCGCTTTTTTTGCATGATGGCTGATTGCAAGTCTTGGTTGTATGTACAAACATGATGAATGGGTTGTGCATACGCATGGTGTATGCACACATACGGTGATTGGTGTATGCAGATCTGCCTGGCTTAAGCTGATCGGTGCCATGTACTGAATGCAAAAAGCCTCACCTGGGTTGCAGCACTCCTGAACTTCATTTGTCGCTCTGCTCCCTCGCACAATGCCCAGTCAGCTGTGTTTGGGTCAGAGCCCTTTTTTTTGCTTTGTCCTCACGTATACCCCTTTTCCCCTTTTGTTTGCCCTTCAAATAACGCTTGTTGGTTTCTCAAATGCAGGTACGGTTGAGGCCGGCGCCGGTGCTGGCGGAGAGGGCGTGAAGAGGAAGAGGAAGAGGAGTGATGACATGGCAGCGCTGGAAGCTGACCTGGCACCCGAGCCCCAAGCTGGTATGGCGCAGTCCCCACCTCTATCAGCAGTCCCCATCTGTTTCAGCAGTCCCCACCTCTATCAGCACATGCCCAGCCCATGAGTTGCATAGGCCGGCTTCCAATCAGCACCGCGTTTGCATATGCTGTTGGCACACTGTGAACATGAACTAAAACGAAATCCTAAATGCATGCACATGTCATGCTCATGAGTTGCAATGGCTGGCTTGCGATGAGCGCCGCTGTTTGCAAGTGCTGCTAGCGCATGTGGATGTACATTGCATGTGCATGCAGCATACATCAAGGTTAGGTGGCTGCTGTTGAGCGTTGCTGCTTGCATATGCTGCTCAGGCATGTGATCATAGGATGCCACTTCAGGACGCATGCACTTGCAGCGTACATTAAAGTTGAGCCTTGCTGCTTGCATATGCGTTTTGAGCATGTGAATGCAACATGAAGGCACATGCAGTGTACAGCAAAGTTGAGCTGTGCTGCTTGCGTATGCTGCTCAGGCACATGAATGTACCTTGCATGCACATGCAGCATACATCAAAGCTGCCCGGCCATTTTGACATGCCTCTCTGTATTTGAGGGTCTATGGCTCAGGGTTGGGACCCTAAAACCTTATTCCATACAGTGCCTTATCAAGCCATGGGCTGCACAAGTGATTTTGGGTGTTACCGCCAGGGTATGGCTTCATGATTGTTGTTGCTGACTGTGACTGCGTGTGTCTGTAGCTTTGCCGGGCTTCGTGAGCGCTGGTGTGGTTCAACAGTCAGACAACACTCAGACAGCTGCAAAACCCAAGTTGGCTGCGATGGCAGCAAACCCAGAGGAAATGGAATTGGACGAAATAGACGAGGAAGCAGAGGTGCAGGAAGGCGCTCAGCAAGCTCGGGAAGAAGAGGAACCGCCAACTTTTGGCGGGAGGGGCGAGGAAGTGCAGCTGCAGCAGAAGGCGGTACCGGCAGCGGTGTTTGGTGGGGTCAGGGAAGCTGAAGAAGAAGAGGGCGCCGTTGTGCAGCCGCCGACTTTGGGAGCACTGGACAGATTCAAGAAGAGGAAGACACAGTCTTGAAATTGCCAGATGATGTAAATCGTATAAAATCCAGAAATGGATCCAAAAACATGTAAAAGCAATATCAACTGAGCATATGCACAATTATGTTGTGTAACATACTATGAGATATCACAAGGTGAAGACACTTGGCAAATAGAATAGTATTGACAGCAAGCAATGTCTGCTGTGCTGGTAGCATCCAGGTTTTGGCAGTAACCCTTCATGCAACCCGACATATGATACTTCATGTTCCAACTCGCATGACATTGGTGCCACGTCAGCAGTACAGACACACGTAAGAGGATGCAAAGGCCGTTGCTATGTTATGTAAAGCTTCATAAGTATTCACTGATTTGCTGTTGCTATGACACCATCTACAGCTTCCCGTGTCGTATGTACAGTGTGCTGCAGTCTTTTACCTTGGTACCAGAAACACATGCAAGTACCCATTCCCATTGAAGGGTCACCAAGTATCAGGGAGGCAATCCAAACAGTGGGCTGTGTTGACGTAGCTTTATGCAAGTGATGCATGGGCTTATGTACGTCATGTCCATCGCGACAATTGGACAGGGATTGAGGCACTTGTCACATTCACACTCCGATGTTCTCGATCAACTTGTCTTAAAGACAATGACACTGACTGCAAGCACTTCACTGCTGCAGCACTCGAAACGACCTGCACGTGGCTTGCAGCTTTGACTTGGTGACCAGTACTCAAGATAAATACCACTCCTAAAAGAATTCAAACATGACAGTGTGTATCGTAAAGTCAGAAAAACCTCACTAAAACAAGCATTCGATCTCACACAAAGGGCATGTTGAGGACCAAACAGCATCATTCCAGATGACCTCATTTGTTCAACTTTAGTGTTGTAGTCACATATTGCAGCCTGGCAGGCAGTGCGCAAGACTCTCATAGTTTCTTCATCCTGTTTGTAAACAACTCTTAAAAGCTGACTATCTCCAACATCATGTGTGCTGGCATCATGGGCAAATCCCTGCACGGAGCACATTAAACAGTCAGTGCTAGAATTGCTGAAACCAGGGACAGTGGCTCATCATCCCTAAACTCTAATTTGGATCCCTAAACCCTAAATTGGATCCCTAAACTTTACGTGGGACCAGGGAGAGCTGCTCATCATCCCCAAACCCTGATCCTAAATCTGCTGGCACCAGGGAGAGCTGCTAATCCCCTGGGTCTAGACAATTGTCATGTATATCACGTCAAAATGAGCCAGCATTCCGTACATGTCATACTCAGACTTCTGTACACTGGACTTGTGTAGCCCTTCGCAGGCCTGGTTGGTCATGCACAAAAAAGTTGTGCTGTGAAAGTATGCAACTTTGCAGAAGTCACATGGGAAGCACTGACAAGGTGGTGACAGCTGACACATGCTACAGGAGTAGGATGAGGAACTGGATGAGGATTTATATCTTCAGCCAACCGCATAGACTGGACAGATGTGCCGGGGTTGTAAGTATGCTGGTCAAAAACCTTCAGTACTAAGTGTTTATCATGCCTGAACTGCATAGGGGCATACTAAAAAGATATGACCAATGCATGACTGATCACTTACAGCCAGCACATATGAAATGCATATCAGCAGCATTGTGGCTCCCTGACATGACACCATGCATGTTTCTTAATCGCAGACACGATGTATCAACACCTTTAAGTTCAAGTGACGCTTCACTGCCGATTCCATGTTTTGTTGACATGCTCCCAGTCACCGCTTGCCAGTTGCCCATCCTCTTCTTCACTGCCATAACCTCCCTGTCCACCTCCATACCCTCCTGCATGCAGAAAGCCTTTTCCGGTATGCTACAGACATGCAGTGGAATACACACCAACAGATATATGCTGCAGACACACGCACACTACCTTTGGAACCTTCTGAGGATAATGATGCAAGATGTTCAAGAACCAATGGCAAACCATACATGGAGTGTGAACTTTTGGCAAAAAGAGAAGTGATATGACAAAAAAAACCAGCCAAGGAGAAGAACAAGAAGCATAGGGTGTCAGTCATCAGCACCTGCATGGTGACTATATCCATTGGACTGTTGCATCCCTCCCGTCCTATAGCTGCTTGCGCCCGCTGGGTAGCCAGATCCGGATTCTGCCTCACGAACATTGTGGTGTGCAGGAGCATAACCATTTGACTGCTCCATCCCCCCCATCCTATAGGTGCTTGCGCCCTCTGGGTATTCAGGTTCGGTTGCACCAACAGCATGGTGGTTGGTACCATAGCTGTTTGTCTCCTGTTGGCTGGTGTTGTGCATGCCATTGGCTGTGTGAGGAAGCACAGGTGCATACTCCTGAGTTGTGATTCCTGCAGCAACATATGCGACTTCGTTCTTATTAATTAGGACTAGGGTAATTCGGTAGAACTCATCATAACACGGTAATAGTATGGGAATAATAGGGTAAGTACTGCGGTGATAATGCAGTAATGTTCATCACTACTACAGTAATACGGGATGCATGCCACTCAGCATGACCACAGCGCAAGTCTGTTCCTGAGATGAAAAGGTGACATTGTGCAATGCAGTGATGGTGATGCTGTGCTGCATCTGTCCAAAGACCATGCTGTTGTACGCCTCTAGCAGTAATCAGCAGCTGCTAAAGGGAACAGCTTCAGGGCTGGCAGATGCTTTGTGCACTGCAAACGCATGGGCTGCAGTACCAAGCAACACAGTCAATATGTCATACTTCTAACGCATGATACTAATGTATGATGTATGATATGATACATATATGCCATGTGTTATAGTGTATACATACGTTATATGTTAAACATTGTTGTGTTATGCATGTGGTTTCACAGCGCCACTCACCTACCAAAGTTGCAAGGAGCGTCTGCTGTACGATACCTTTTGATTAAGTGGTGGGCCAACAGCATATGCAAGCAGCTGACTCTTTGAAAGTGTGGCTTCCATGCTCCTTCAGATTCTTGTGAGTGCAGACAGGCAGCATGACAACAACAGAAGCTGTAATACAATACACAGGACAGACTGATGAACGATGAATTGTACAACATACATTTCAGTTTCAGTGCAATACCTGACGTTCCTGTAGCTTGTTGCGCATGCTGGACAGGCACATGCTGTGCTGGCTGTGCATACTTTGCCGGCTGCACATACTCTGCTGTGGGTTCCCTGCCCAAAACTGGCTCATCCTTCAGATCTAGCTGATCCACCTGATCACTCAGCTCAACCTCATCAGGCACAGAACTGCCCTTGCCCTTGCCCTTGCCCTTGCCCTTGCCTTTGCCCCCGACAATGACTGACTTCTTGGCTTTGCCTGATCCACGCATGAACATACCCTTGAATTTCCCGCCCTTTTTCATGTCAGCAGCCACAGCTGGGGTGACCTTGCCGTCAGCATTGTCAGCAGGCGATGTAGGGTCTAGACTAGGGTCTACCTCAACAGGCGCTGAGCTGACAACGGTACTGTCACCAGCTGGCACTGAGTTCCGTTTTTTCAATCCTGGCACGCTGGGCATGCTGGGCATGCCACGCACTTTGAACATGCCCTTGAATCTCCCGCCAGATCTGTCATTCGGCGCCCTGTTGGCGCTACTTCTGTCAACTGGCGCTGTGCTGTATCTGGTGGCGTTGCTTGTGGAGGGAATCTCGATTGGCGCCAAAGCTCTGGTGGCTGCACGCTTCTCTGGGGTATTTCGAATGGAATTCACTGCAGCCTTCTGCCGCTCTAGTCCAGCAGCAACCTCCTCAGGGGTACGGATGCGGGGTGCGGGTTTAGGGGGCTCCTGAACTGCCTCTATGGCACTGACAGATGTGTCATCTTCATCCTCTTCAGGTTCTGGTTGATCCTAGAATCAACAGACCATCCAAATTGGTGCACCCCAAACAAAATGTTGAGCACAGGTTATACAGTCTGCTGCACCATTTGATGCATATTGTCAGCATGCAGCCCTAACCCTTAACCCTAATCCTAAATATACAACATGACAGCTTTGCTACACGCACCCCTTTAGGGACTTGTACACCCTGTCACAGTGCTTGGAGAGTATGGGCCCAGAATTGGATAACCCTAAACAAGCTTGAATGTTCCAGTACAGCGCTTGGAGAGCATGGAGCCTCAGCAGCCATGATGATGTGTGTGTCTGATGGTGTGCGTGTGTGTGATGGTCTGTGTATCTGGTGACTACAGGTGTGATGCTTGCAGCTGGTATCACATAGCCATTCAAAATGGTTGACTCACTCGTACATGCTTTCGATGCAAAGCCAAGTCTGCTAGTTTGAAAACTGGTTACGTTAAGAGTAACCCAGTGCCTTACTGACCTTGGATTTCCTGCCAATCCAGTTCCTTTTGGGACCCTTCTTCTTCTTCTTTGGAACCTTCTTCTTCTTCTCCTTGGGGACCCTGTCACCAGGCTGGGGAGGTGGGGCAATGGGCCGATCGACCTGTACACAGTAACACATTCATTCCGGTCAGCAATACACACTGTGAGTGCATCTGCAATACTGCTTTTACTTGAGCAAGTTACAACAGGAGGGGAGGACCAGGTGGAGTGACATGCATCTTCTTGTACACAGTAATGATGGTGTTACAGTAAAGGTAACAGAGTACAACTAACAAAGTTGTTACTGCCAGCAGCCAAAAAGAGGAATGGGGCTTCCATGTCTGCTCAGCAAAAAGATGTTTGTCAATGAATGAATGAATGAATGAGTGAATGTCAATGCAATGCAATGAATCAATGGCAGTGACTGCACTTGCAATAAATGGCCAGGCCGGCAAAGTACGCTGACACAACTCCTTGCACAGGGGACCAAGGGCAAAGTTCTTCAAAAAAGGTTTTAAAAGGTATAGTTTTTGCAATACAAAGTATTCATGGAAGCGACAAAGGCAGGACCTGACCCTGGGTTTGCGCCCCATCCAGCTCTTCTTTTCGCCAGATAAGCCGTTGCTAGGCTGGGGAGCTGGCTCCATGGTGTACTCATCCTGTACGCATTACATACGCAGTAAACAAAAGGCTGTTTCATGAAGCACTCATTGTGCATGCTGATATAAGAAGATTGTTTCCATGACTGTTGTGATGTGAGTGTCGGGTACCTGTTACACGTCGTGTGGCAATGTTGCATGCATGCCACATGCGTGTTGGATGTGAACTCTGGTACTGCGTTTGTCTGACATGCTTAGGTACTGCAAGAAGCGATGCCTAGCAGTTGTACTTTTCTGGCGGAGGACTAAAGAAGCAGCTCGCAGAGCTGACGTGGTCTTACACGGATGGACATGATGTAGTCGCAGTGCCTGCAGGAATTGCACTCTGTGCAACACTAAGACAGAGTGTGCAGACAGTGACAAATTGTGCAGACAAAAGTGACAGTTGACAGAAGCAGTGCAAGTTTTGGCAGTGATGCTGTGTGCATGCAATGCACAGGCAACATCAGGCCGTCTAGCGCATTGGTGGTTTGGTTGACTATGTGTGCAGCAGCAGGATGGATTTGCGACTCAGAGTCTGAGATGGGTGAGACTTGGTGCAAAACAGAAGCAAAGGAATGGAGCCTCTGTAGACTTGCCAGCTCAGAAATGCGCAGTGCAGCTATGGTGCGACCTTATAGAAGGCTGAAGTTTGGCCTGTACCATCTTGCAGGGGTGAGGACTGCATACCTGGAGTGGCTTAGATGTGCGTGTAAACATCCCCTGCTTCTTGGCTTTGTTTAATGAGCCATAGTCTTGCTCTGGCTCAAGCCCGTCTTGTGCAGGTGCCTGGGGCAGAGACAGCAAGCATGTTAACGGCTGTAGACGTGACCAGGTGCCGTAAAGTGCAGTTTGTGTAGACCTGTGTATGGTCCTTAGGGCGCTTCCGCAGCGTCATTCTGCTACGTTGGCTCGCGACAACTGCTGGCTGCTGGTTGCCGTCAGGAATGTCGCTTGTCTGCACTGCCTCGTTATCTACGCCACTGTTTTTCCTCGCGAACAAACCCATAGTTGCAGAAGGTAGCAGAAGCGAATGGGCGTCGGGGTACGCGGTTCACGAAGAGAGCGTGCGCACGAGTCGCAACGAGGCGTGGAGGCAGAACAGCGTTATTGCGCTCAGTCGCAAGCAGTGGTAGCAAGGTAGGCAGGCGACAACTGCTGCGAGTCAACTCGACGGTTAGTGACTTCCGTCAGCACCTGGTCACCGACGCCCGCTTGCTTGCTCCGAAACCAACGGTATGTGCGCAGTAATGTACGCACCTGCGGCATCGATAAGGCGACCCTGCGCCATATGCCCCGGTATGCACACGCATGCAAATGAGGGCTTGTCACCTTCGACACCGACTCGGGCTCACTCCGGTCTAAGCTGATCTCTAGTCTAGAACATGACTCACCCTTCCGCCGGAGAGGACTTGCCTAGGGTGCTTGATGTTTCCCGCTTCGCTGCCGCTCGGGAGGCGGAGGTAGATGGTGACCGGCTTTTTTGTAACGATACACCCCGCAGACGTAACTGCAGCTCGCTCGTAAATATTTGCAGATACAAGCCCTGTGCTCTGCGATCCAAGACCCAGGCAACAGCAACAACTTTGGCATCAATGCTTTGCCGAGGCATTTACGAAGGTTGGAGCATGCTTGCTGATGCGCGAACATAGCCTTGCTTCAGCGTGAGTGTGCTGAGCAGACTTGGTAAATTCGCAGGCGTGCCACCAGTCATAACCCTTACAAGCACAGGCGAAGGCCCAACAAGAAGCTGCAGCAGCTGTATGGATCCACACTTCAAATACCAGCACAGGTAGAGCCGCATTGTGCAACTTCATCTGCTTGCGTGACAGCCATTCCAGCATTGCCCTGTGTGGATTAGCACAAGGGCGTCCTGCACCATTTGTCATGTTAGTACACTGCAATAAGATGAAGTGCATGAATCTCCAATCATGAGGTCACCCAGACGGTTGAGCCCAGACTGATGTGTCAATACACGGTCAGCAAACCTTCTGCCCATGCCTTCACAGGCGCTGATGGTGCTTTGGTACCCTGGCACAGAATACTAGGACTGTTCCTGCATTTTAGAAATCTGCCTGTTCTGCTTTATCATGTGGGACCTTCAGAGGCCATGTGGAGAAGCCTTTGCTCTTTGTTTTACAGTTTCATTCAAGACCAGGATCAAGCAGCATGCCAAAAGCAGCTTTGCACCTACCATACTTCCCTTGCATTGGCCCATGCAGCTTCTTCTTCGTGCAGGAGGAGCAAGGGCAGCTGCAGACGCCCCGCCCCACCAACAGGGCAATGCGGCGCCGCCCTGGCCTGCTGCAGGCAGCCTGCGAGGGCAGTTGCTGTGAAGACTTCCTAGGGTCTGCCTCTGCATCCCTAAAGCCCAGGAGACTGGAAACCCATACCTGGCATGCAAAGCGCATGCAGATGATGCACAGGTAAATGAATGCAGTGCTGCTGACAGAGTATGTGCACAACAATACACTTAGCAAATGCAAAACAGCTCGAAATGCTCTCAATGCATGCTGTGTGACTTTAATATCTGGCGCTAGTATACTCAAAGTTGATGCAGCTGAGGGCTTACACTGGTGTTGTTCAAGTCATAGACCTGGGCTGAACGTCCTGGCTTCTGTTTTCTCACCCTGCACTTCCTGTAGTCTTGACATTCCAGAATGGTACTGAACAAGACGTCGCTCATGAGTGTTTCAATCAAAATAGGTGCTGAGTAAAGAAGCCAGGTGTGGTCAACAGACAAGGCTATTTTGGCTGGATTCCAGGTTGGCCCTGCTTGGCTGATCATGGTGCTGTCACATGGATGCAGATGGGGCCATGTGCTGGCGGATGGGGCAGTTGGCAAGGGCCATGGCAGCAGGGCCCTTCTTCATGCCCTCAAGACCAATTTTGTCATGCATGACTCATCATACAGCTGCCCAATGCAGTTGACAGGCAGCAAAGCATCCCTAATGCAGCTTGTCAACCAGATCAGGTGTGAGTCATGCTTTGCATGCTTTGCAAGCAATACCCAAACATGTCAAAACTGTACAAGAATTGTGCAACAGTTCACACGCATTTGCATTTGTTCAACATGCATTTTGAAAACTTTTTCTCTGAAAAGAAATCAAAAAGAAAACAAACAAAACGGATCCATCAGTGCCTTGTGAAATCAAGCTGTCCTGCTAAAGCTGCCCAATCCAAGCATAGATGGGCATTCATGCCTTGTTTCTGATTTGTCAGAAAGTCTAATGTATGGTTGTGGCATGTGCAGCGACATTGATGAGGGCTGCCTTCCACCAGATTCCTGGTTTAGCGGATCAGAGCTTTCCTTGATGTTAGTCCACCCGGGACCCAAGCCACAGCGTCCAATTGCCCCAGTTACCTTACAGACCCTAACAGCCACCTTACCCAATTTGCCAGACCCTAAGGCAACAGCAGACAGCCAATCCTTCGACTTCTGCACTGTTGGTAAGGAAGCTACTGTTCTGCAGCAGCCAAATCCCTGGGAAGACACCTCACTTTTGGGGACAGCTACTCAGCACCAAGCTATGCAAAATGAGGCTCAAAAAGTGGCTGGTGCTGAACCAGAGGTGATGCAATTAGCAGAGGATGCCCAGCAGAAGGCTTCAGACACATCAGCATCTGCAGCAGCACAGACAGATCCCACGGCAGGAACTCCCGAGTTAAGAGCTGATCTGGAAACCCTAAGAGTGCTGGTGTGGGTCCACCCTGCTGCTGCCAAGGAGGCTTGGGCAACCCTAGAGAAATTTGCTGCCAAGGAAAATGTGAAATGTGTGTCCAGGTAATCTGGCAATCCAATTTGGCATGTTTCAGCCACAAAAATCAACAAATTTCCTCTGGCCATGACAGTTGTTGCAGCTGCGTCCAACCAGAGAGGAGGTCACTTTTGTGATGTCCCCTCTGATAAATGATGGGGAATGTGCATGTTGTGATACAGTGGCACATATGGCACATTCCAGGTTGGTGGTACAAATATTGGCAAGGAGAAAGCTGGTCACAAGCTATGGTGACTGCTCTGATGAACTAATACATACAATGCAGAAGCTAATGTGACTACATCAATACAAATACAGATGATAACGACTGACTGACTGAAAACCCTAACTTGCAATCATCTGGAAGAATGCGCATGCATGACCTAAAATGCAGGCCCAAGGGACTGCTTTCAGTTGTGATTTGTACATCAAACCATCAAACGTTTGTTCATTTGCTCACTCTGTAATGCATGCCCTCACTCACTCACTCACTCACTCACTCACTCACTCACTCACTCACTCACTCACTCACTCACTCACTCACTCACGCACGCACGCACGCACGCACGCACGCCCTCCCCCCCCCCCACCCACCCACCCACCCACTAGTGCCCTGCTTGAGGTCCTGTTGTGGCCGTCAGCGTAACAACAATAACAATACCGCTTGCCATGGACTTCATATCAACCAGGTCCATCTGCAGACGTGTCCAGAAGCCAGTGCAGATGAACAACGTCAAAAGTGCCTGAGTGATGTTAAATTGGGGACGATCGCAGTTACTGCACTGGCTGATCATGTACGCCCTTGTCTCCTGAACTGGCAAGCTGCCAAAGTACCGTTGTACCTGCAAAGCAAGCTCCGTGTGTGTCTTATTTTAGCTGTGACAGCATGTGTCATGACCTTTGGTCGTCATGCACCATCGCCGTGCATGAAGTTTCACGCCAATACGGTGGGCCATATTGGACAAGACAAGGGTGAGGTCAGACAATGAATGGCCTCATCTATAGTCTTGTCTTGTCCAGCATGTCTCAACGTGTTGACGTGAAAGTCCATGCAAGTTTTGATCAAAGTTTTAGGGTTTAGAGTTTAGAGTTTAGGGTTTCCACTATTTTCAAGTGCCTTTGTCACTGAGATTTAAATTTAAGTGCAGTGCAGCCACTCAAATCTAGGGTTTACTGAAATCGTGTCCACTGAAATCCCAAACTCTCGAAGTGAGTTACAGGACTTCGGAATATCTGTACGGCTTCTCATGGAATTCGGGTTCCTGCACAAAGGGTACTGGAGTTGTGAATTTCAGGCAACATTGTTTGTCCATGCACATGTGTGCTGATGCACTGTAAACCAGACTGAAAAGGTTAGTGAGGCATCAGTCAGTCATCGTGGTTTACAGCCTACATCTTTGCAGTGTTTGCTATGCATATATATATTTGTTGCTAAATTCACATGTATACATACACACATGGGATGACAATAAGAGTAAGACACAAAACTGTCATCGCGATAACAATAACAATATATAACAAGGATAATAATAATGAATAGCAACAACAACAATAACAACAATTATGAAAAGACAGCAATAATCATCATGATAATGAAAACAACCAATGATAATGATACTGACATTAGTAATAATAACAGCAGTAATAGTAATTTTAGTAAAACAATAACACTGCAATAGCAAATAAGCGAATAAATCATCGAACGCATGAGTGTGATATGCAGGGTGCCTGATCTAAGGAGATTGGAAGTGCGAGGGCCAGGCTCAGATGCAGCGTTGGCAAGCATCCTTGCTCTACCAGATGGGGATGAGAGCAAGAGCTTGGCTGCAGAGGTGTGGGGACACATGAGCCGCACAGGTGACGTATATTCTGATGCATTTTGTTCATGTTTTCAGGATTTAGGGTTAGACATTAGACTTTAGGGTGTAGGTTGTGAGCAGGTTCATCAGCAGATTCATCAGCAGTTTCATCAGCAGATGATAGTGTGGGGCGTGGAGCCAGATGTGACTTATCAGACAGCCTGGCTTGGAGGCACACTGGTGATTTTTGACCTCCACATCTGGCTGTTTGCCTTTTGTGTCTTGCAAACACCGTGCTCTTTATTTCTTCCCTTTGCCTTCTGCCCTTTGCGTTTTGCCGTTTGAGACTTGCCCTTAACTTTTTGTCCTTTGCCTTCTGCCCTGCGCATTTTGCCATTGTGCCTTGCTTTTTGGTTCAGCCAGCAAATGCCATGCTGTCAAAGGGCTCAAACAGCTTCCAGACTTGTACTGTACTATGTGAGGCCCCCACAAGATCTGATGTTGCAGCTTATGCACCCACAGAGAAGCTCTTCCCACATGATGGTCAACAATGCTGGGTAGACAAATGTGGGCAGATTCTGGTGGGTGGACAATGGTGGGTAGACAGCACTCGGTAGACAGTGCTGAGTAGACAGCACTGGGTAGACAATGCTGAGTAGACAGTTCCGTGTAGACAATGGTCAGTAGACAGTGGTGGGTAGACAATGCTGAGTAGCTTCCATGAGGAAATTTTGCTGGACCCCTAACCCTATCTGACAACCCTAGCTGGACAAGCTAAGGTTTGTGAACCCAACATTGCCCATGCAGGGGGTGTGGCAGCACAGGTTCTGCCAGGGGGGTTGGCCTTAGGGTTGAGGGTTGCAGACCCTCGCTTGCGTCCCATACCTGCCATGGGAACCAGTGATGGAGCCATTCTGCCGCCAGGTACCGTGAGTCTTCTGCACAATGCACATGCTTTGTGACAGTTCTCAAAGGCAATTTTACGAATGCGCAGAAAAAGCGCAATAGGGTTCAACACTTACAATTCAGGATTCTCAAAGTTTTCAAAACCTCATCAAACGAAGTGCATATGGTCAGCATGTGACACTCATCTCATACAAGCCTTCTAATTCTTGTCAACAGAAGTGCATATGGTCAGCATGAGAAGCTCATTTCATATAAGCCTAACATATGTCATGCATTCCAGCTTTTCCCACAGATCAACCAACACAGGCTGATGTAGAATACAGAAAGCGAGACTTGTGGCGCCCTTGCAGATGTAAGGAGGGCTGCTACTGATGCCCTGTTTGGCGTTCAGCCCTGCCCTGCTCTCCTACAGTCAGCCCGCCAGCTTTGGCAATTTCAGCAAACCCCATCTGAACAAATGTTAGCTCAGCTGGCCCCATCAGAACAAATGCCAGCTCAGCACAGCAGTCCTGAGTCTCATAATCTGCCTCAGCCAGATTCAACTCAGCAGCAAGCTCAGTCTCAGCAAACCCTAAAATCAGCAGGCACTCAGTTCCAGCAAACCCTAAAATCAGCAGGCACTCAGGGCAATATTCAGGACTTTTTGCTCCCTCCCTTGCCTGAATCAGGCATCAGTGCCCTGAGGCAACAAGCAAGACTCACGAGTCTCCACCTGGGAGAAGAAGAAGGCCTACCAATCTTCTCTGGTCAGGAAGAAGAAGAGCAAGGTGTAGATGCTGATGAAGGTCAGGCGGGTAGCGCAGCAGGCAAAGCATCAGCAGAGGTCATTCAGATTCCTGTCGAGCTGCAGGTAACAGCAATGATGTTGCCCTGAAGACGTGTTGACAGACTTACATGTTGGCTATAGGGTTTAGCTGTATATACAGCTTGTGCTGGGTGAGCTCTGTGCTGTGCTGTGCTGTGCTGTGCTGTGCTGTGCTGTGCTGTGCTGTGCTGTGCTGTGCTGTGCTGTGCTGTGCTGTGCGGTGCTGTGCTGCAATGTGCTGCAATGTGCTCCTCTGTTCTCATTGCACCCTGTCACTGGGACTGTACTAACAATCTCTAACTCCTGCATCATTGTGGGATCGTGTTGTTCAAACATGTGATCATGGTTTGTTATGCCCCATGCGTCAAGTTAACACATCCTTGTGAGAACATTCTCCTCGCTTTACTTTTGCAAAGGTCAAAAGCTCCCTCCCTTGGACAAGGGATTCATTATGTCACAAGCGTGCAGAGGTTAAGTGCGTGCAGCTTCATACTGAGATGTTTACAATGGAAATGGATAGTGTGATGAGACGGTTGCGTCAAAGACAGAAGGGCTTAGACGTGTACGTATTCTGTACATACATTAGGCTGGCCCTGCAGCCCTACTAGACTATGTAATGGTGTGCCAGGATGTTGATGGTGACAAAGGATTTGATCATGTAGGGCAAATACTCTGGGACGTGCCCCATCATCCTTGTGCGGCAGGGCAGTTCCCGGAAGCGCCCTCAGCTCTGCGGCTGGTCACTCGTCCTGCCAGCCCATTGGGTGCTGCCCTTCTGGCAGGCGCTAACTTATAGGTAGGGTTTAGTCCAATTTGCATGATCCTTGGATTGACCAACCTTTGAGGTTTAACTTTCCCAGAGATTTCCTGAGAAACAAGTGATCCTATGCTGAGTCAGCAGCTGTGCTGGTCTGGTGATGTTGAGCCCCTAGTCTTTTGTCATCCACATAGTAAGACACCAGGACTATGGGTGACACAAAGGAAACCCTAAGCTAGATCACCCAGCTCAGCCACTGGAACCCTATATTGATACAGGGGTGGCAAGGTGGCGGGACAGAGGGAATGGGGATGGGTGAACCAACAGCTGGGGATCCTCAACTTTCCTCAGGACTTCCCAGATTGCCCAGCTGCTGCTGACCTGGCACAGTTGTTGGCTGCTGAGCAGGTCAGCCCTGTTCTTCTGCTTCTTCTTGTCGTGCTCCTGAAGTTGCTCTTTGTCTTTTCAGCTGCGTTTTTCTGCTGTTGAGAGCTGTCATTCTTTCTCTCTGTTGTGCATGTCTTTGTTAAAGCTTGGAACCTGCTTGATACCATGCAATTTCACCATCTACATTTCATGTGCACAACTGTTGCGCATTGAGCATGCACATATGCAGCTTTGGACAGGCGTTCTGTGCCCACATTTCTATGTATAGACTTTTTATTCACCTTTGGCTCATCCTAAAGCAACTTAAACATCTTTGACTTGGTGATGAGAGATAAGCTCTAGCTGCAATTGACAGCATTGGCATATGTGCACCAGTGGCTATACTCACTCATCAGTGAAAACAGGATCAACTACAGGTTTTGGTTGTGCTAGTAGCTGTTGTCATTTGAGGGCTTACTTGGTTCAGCCTTTTAGCTTTTCATCTAGCTACAAGTCTTATTCTGACACCAGCATTCCCCAGAAATGCAACAAGCTGACACGCGGTTGATCATGATCTGGTGCAGGATGCAGCACAGCAGAAGAAGCCAAAAGGGAAGAGGGTGCCTGCAGGCAACAGCCCCTGCTTGTGGGGCCTTCTGGACAGGGCCTTTGAGCATAAGCCACACAGCAGGGCTGCTGAGTCTTCAGCCAAACAGTCGTCTGCGGCTGTTGCCAATCCCAAAATGCAAGTCCATGGTGATGCTGGGGATGAGCAGACACTGTCTGGGGGTGAAGTATCAGGGGACGCTGTACAGTCAGCTGACACTTTGGCCCTTGCTGAGGATCAGCTGGTAGATTCTGGGGACATGACTCAAGATAGGGATGGCGCAAAACCACATGCAGATGGCGCAGCTGCATTTTTGGGGGATCAACAGATCCCGGTGGCACCTACAGCAGGCTTCGGTCTTCTTCTTCCAGGTTCAATGATCACTAGTTATTTTGGAATGCTATTCTGTGCATCCTGATTTTGTCAAAATGCAACTTACACACATCTTTGCTGCTGGTGCTTGTGTCAGTTCTTGCCATTGGATATGCTCAAGTGGATTGATGCTGTGCAAACATTGCGTCGTTTCACTCCCCTGCTGATAACGTCACACCCAATATTGAGCAATGCCACTAGTTTTCTTCTGTATTTAGTATAGGCATGGGCAGCATGCCTGCCTCATATTGTCTGTCATCAATCGACATCCAGCTGCGACATTTCTTTGCAGAGCTTTTCTTCTGTATTTACTGTAGGTATGGGCAGCATGCCTACCTCACATTGTCTGTCATCAATTGACATTGTCTGTTATCAATTGACATCCAACAGCGACAAACGTTTGCAGAAAACAGCAATGTTGCCTGTAATAGCTGCATTCTGTTGTGGGCTTGGTCGAACGTGGACAGCCTATCTTGGTCTGTGTCACATCTGCAAAAACTGAACAGCATCCTGATCAGAATACATCAAGGTGCAGCATGAAATCTACAAGCGTAAACCTTGTTTTTTATTGTGTTGCAGGTTGGTGGGTTGCACACTCAGCAGCTGCAGTTCAGCAAGTTCTCAATGAGTCATCCATGCTATCATCAGCAGCCACACGGCCTGCGGCTGCTGCAGAAGGGCTTCCCCAATCAGCCTTGCAAGTGCACCTGCGCGCAGCCCTGCAAGGGCTGCCTCAGACAGCCCTGGATAAATGCCTTGTCCCTGTCAGGCTACAGATGCTGGGCAAAGGGGTTCCTGAAGCAGGAGCAGCCATTTTGATTCCCATGAGTCAGCATGAGTCTTCTTCACATCAGCCATCTCATGCAAAGGAAACTCAAGCAATCGCGACTGATCTGAACAGTGAGCAAGTGGCTGCTGACAAGCAAGTCATAGATCAAAGGAATGATGCTGAGATAAGTAGTGATGACTTGATGGATGTTCCACAGCCTGTCGACAAGGATTGTGATCATGACCGGAGTACAGTTGAGCTTGAGCATGAAAGGCAAAGCGCAAGCAAGAGAGCTAAGCTTGCTGACAATGTTTTAGATGAAGGCAAGCCGCAACCAAACATGACGGCGCAAGCTTCTGACATGACTGCTGTGGTTGACAATGAGGCATCAGCAGAAGCAGAAGCAGCGGCAGATGCTGAGGGTGTGTACACCAGCGTGGCTCATATGACTAGTGATGACACACGTGATGAAGAGGAGGAACAACATCGGAAGAGACATCATGAAGCAATGAGTAGTACTAGAACAGTAGACGGGCAGCAGATAGTGATAGGTGTTGTGACTACAGAGGCACCTAGGGGGGTGTCTGGTGTGGCAGGGCCCAGGGCAATTTGCAGCCTTGCTGCCCTAACGCATTTGTATGGTCAGCAATTAGCTACAAGGTTGATCCGGAGTAGCCATCACGGCATTGTGGTGCAATGCCAAAACCAAGGTTCCACCAAGCACTCCAGAGCAGCCTTGCACTGTATGTATGACATGTGTTGGCAACACTTGCTTGCGTATTGAGACCAGTAGATACATGTACATTACAAGGTGCTGCTTGAGATCCGTAACGCCAGGGAGCTCATTCTGCTGCAGCAGCTCCATGACACATTGTGCTCGAATTCACAACACTCAAGCAAAAGGTAGTTAACATCAGCGCGGAGCACCTCAGTTTATACTATACTGCCGACGTCGAGCAGGCAACCTCGGTCTAGGCTGACAAGCATGCCTGATCAGCCGTAGCCACGCGGACTTGATGCAGTCGCGTATTCTGGCCTAGATGTCGTAATCTCTGCTTTGATACCAAGACTATAGCTGCAGCGGTCTACACGATTTGGCTCTGAAGTTGCCCGTGTTTTGTTTCTGGACAGGCCGTTTGAAAGCTGAAACGATTTTCTGAACACCAGTGCATCAATATCATCCGCAATACTCCACAAATGCTGACTCTGAGGGTACCGCAAACCTTAGCACAAACAGACAAAAGGACGCCAACGGCAAACAGCTTCCCTGGTCTTGGGAGCACTCGGCAGTCATATTGCTGCACCTGCCATTTGGTGTATCAGCAATTGCAAGCTAGGCAGCAATTGCAACTGCCTAGACTCACTGCCTATTGCCATGTCAGCAGCAAGTGTCCACCTGCCCTACTGGTGTTAGGCAGAGCATCTACACAGAGCACAGCAGCCAAAAAGCCAATGACTGCTCAGCCAGTTGGGCATGAGGACAGAGAAGTTCATGGCTCTTCAAGAGGTGCAGAGAATGGCAAGCAGAGTAGTCTCCCAAACAAGAGTCAGAAGCGCAAAAATGGGGTTTTTTTGACAGAGAATCAGGATGAACTCAATGACAAATGCAGCCCTTTGGTCCAACCGCAACAGGCTGCCAACCCGGATAATGCTTCAACCACAACCAAGCGGCAGAGGTACAGGTTTGTTGAGGGTATCCTTATTCATGTGTTTCATGTCAGTGTATCGCTGAGTAAGTGTATTGTTGTGTAATACTGTGTAATGCTGTGAACTTCTTAAACTGCTCACCAACCATTCGGCTCATACACTTACTGAGCACTTGTGCTGTGTTGCACAGGCACAAAGGCGTCCTTCGAATTAGAAACAGATTCCGGGCTTACCTCAAGGTGGATGAGCGCCAGGTCTCGTTGGGATTATATTCCACAGAGGATGAAGCTGCCAGAGCGGTTGATGAGGGTCACATTTTCCAGGTATGCACTTGCTCACACAAGCGGCAATGGCAAACAGTAGCAAAGACAACACAATGATCGTAAACTTTTTTATTCAACTTGAAAAGAAAGCTTTTTAAAGTAAATCCATGAGAGATCTTATTCACAAAATTTAAAAAGCATTGCAGGCCCTTGCGCCGGTGAACTTCAAGAACGAGCCCTACCAAGATGAAATCGCATGTGTCGCTGACAATGTAGACCAGTTTGCAAAGCTGAAAAGGTGCCGGCAGTCGAGCCGGCAGTTGAGCAAAGCTCCATCAACTAGCAGGTATTGGTCTTCAGACCAATGTCACACAGAGTGCGTCGTTGCCACTCACAATACTGCAACATGCGATTTTGAGCCCCACATGTTGTTGATCCTCAAGTAAACCTTGGCCTAACATATTTCAGCAGGGTTGACAACAGAGTGACATGAGTTTGCAAGTATTCAGGCAAGGCAAGTCCACATCATAAGACTCCATGTAAGAGACCAAGCATGATGGCAAATGTCCTATGGCAAATCACAGCAAGTCATGCACTTGCATTGGGTAGAGCTGTTGGCTTACCACTGTTGCTAATCACTATTGTCCTTGTGAGTGTGAAGGTTCACAGGAGTGCGCTTACGCTACGACAAATGGCAGTGCTACATGTGTTGGAAAAGGCAAGTTTCACTTGGATGCTATGGAAGTGAAGAGGAGGCTGCTATGGTGTATGACCAAGCTCGCATATACCAGGTCAGTATTTTCCGTGTGTACCAGGTCAGTTATGACCGCATTTACCAGTTCAGCCCTCCCTGCATGCATCCCACCTCAACAACCTTGCCCCTTCATCCTTGCTGAGTCATCATGATCATGCACTTATTGCCTCAGATCGCTGTTCCATGTTGCTCAATCAAACATACCTCAAGAAGGTTGAAGCACAAAGGCAGATGTGCATGACATGCTAGTTTCTTCATGCTATGAATGATTGACATGTTGCTTGTATGCATGTGCAAATATTAACAGATTGTCGTTGCACAGTAACAACCGTTGCAAAGCCACCTTGTCTCTATAGTTCGTCACGCGTTTGCTTTGCATCTGTTGGCATGGTTACGCTTCTTGCTGTCACCGCTTTCAGCCCGCTCATACAGTAGGAGTTTGTGCAGAACCTAGCCCCTGTCAACTTTCCAAACTTTCCTTACAATGAAGAAGAGATACGGCAGCCTACCAATTTCGGCAAGTTCATTGAGCAAACGCGTAAGCAGGCTATGCAAGCAACAAAGGCATGTCAACGCACCAGGTGAGGTTTGAGCACAGGCAAACAATCGTCTCATGTCATTGTGCAGCAGCCGCAAGCAACTCGTTTGCAAGTGTCAGGAGCATGAGACTGTGTGACTGAGTACAAAGCACACGTACGCATTTTGTACAGCCCTTCAGGTTCAATGGGGTGACATGGTTGCAAAATCGATGGGCGGCTTACCTCACCATTCCAACTGAACAAGCTGGCCGTTCACCTCGTGTATTCCTTGGCCGCTTTGATACGGATGAAGAGGCAGCTAGGGTCGTAGACAAGGGGCGTATCACGCATGTGAGATGCCAGAAGTTTGAGATGCACACGTGGCATTGTAATGTCAGTGACGCCTTGTAGATGCACAGTTCAAAAGGTTTTTGAAACATCACCAACGTCTATGTTTGTGCAGAGTACTTTGCATTGCTTTTGCAAATGTGCCAGAGCATCTTTTGTAGGGTGACAACCTTCATTGGTTGAGTTTTTGTTCCTCATGGAGATTGGCCACAAGCTGTGCAAAGACATGACAGAATGTATGGTGCAATGTGTTCTTGTATCAATATGAACCACTTGTACTGGCATAAAATCTTATGATACTTGCTGATGCAGGGTTTAAAGGCTGTCAACTTTCCTGAATCTGAATATGCCCATCATCAAATTAGTCAAGTTGCATACTTTGGTGAGCAGAGTCGCGCAGAGGCTAGGAGGACGATCAAAGCTCGTCAACTCAGCAGGTCGACAAACAAGCGTTGCCATCTGCATAAATGTTCATGCATGACCACACAGTACACTTGCATGAACAACATATGTTTTTGTCATAAAGTTTCTTTGCCTTCAATAGGACAGTGGTATCATTCACAGTCTGCAGTCATGTAGATGAAGTTGTATCATCTTCAACAAACAGTTAGGGTCTTGCTTTGTGTGCATGCACAATATACTGACTGCATAAGATTCAGACCATGTAGATGCAGTTGTGTAACAATGTTGTTTATGTGAAGTTGCATGCTCCAATTGTTGCGTGGAAATTTTCAGGTTTACAGGAGTGACATGGAAGAGAGAGCCAAAGAAGTGGGAGGCATATGTGCATGATTCTTACGTGAAACCCGATCAGAAAAAGGGCTTCAAGAAGCGCATTCTAGGTTATTTTGCAAACGAAGAAGATGCAGCGAGAGCAGCTGACAAGGGCCGTATTCAAAATGTAAGATGGCATGATCAGCCTGACATCACGAGCAGCATTGTGGCCATAAGAGTACTTAGTGTATATCCATGCATCGCACAATCACACATACGTCTTTGTCTCTTGGTCACGCTGTTGTGATTCACATGCACAAATTCTCAACTTATCAATCAAGGACCTTGTCCCTTACAATGTTTTGTGTGGGGTGTGTGACAGGGTCAGAAGGCTGTGAACTCAGAAGAAGCTATGTATAACATAAACTCATGATCAAGCTGAAGCAATGACGTGGTAGACAGTTTCCTATGTACTCACAAGGCCTGACCCAAAGTTGGCAGATAAGGGAGTTGAAGCTGTTTGTGCCAAGCCTAGTATCAACAAAGTAGTGAGAATGCTTTAGAGCACATGCGCATGTTGTGGTGACCACAGCATTTTTTAGTTGTCTACTAGCTATCCAGTGTCACGCACTGTTTCTGACTCGACCTCTGTCAATGGCTATAGCCTCTCCTAAACAAGGCCATGACATTGTCTGCAGCCGGCTGTTTGGCATCACAGGAGGCCAAGTCACGCGAATCGGATGCAAGATGTTGCTTGTTGACCTGGCTGCAGTTTCAGGCAGCAGCTTTTGCTCAGTAACTCTTCAAACATCTTTTGTCTGTCCAAACCTTTCTTGTGTGCTCACGACAGAGTAGGCATGTCAGCAAAGCTGGAGCAGGTCAACTCTCTGAGATCAGCTGTGTGGTGCCATTTGGGGACACTCTGTGGCAGACAGGTCATCAGTTTCAACGAGCAGTGTCAGCAGCAGCAGCAGAATTGACAGTTTCATGCAAGCCTTGCTACAAATGCAGGGCAAACTCACCGGGTAGGCCAAGGTTTCAGTCAACCAACTATACTTAGCAGTCTACATGGCATCAACAAACTTTGTAGCTCGACATGATTGTGCTTCAACGTCAGCATCCTGGCAATTTATCTGGGGGCTCGTTGTTGGTTGCGGGTGTGAACCGAGTTGCAATTGTCTCTGAAGTGATTAGATGAGAGAGTCATGGCTGAATGATTATTATATTCAGCCAAGCATGAACTGTCATGAAGCTCTCAGCGGGTCTGCCACAGGCATTACGGCCTATGGCGACCAGATATTGACCACATGCTTTGCCACCTAGGGCCCAAAAAAGGATGAAATAATAGGCCACCAAAGAGCAGCAGAAAGGTGGCTGTTGTTGCACATGCAATGCCAAGGTGCAGGTGGTCAGGCATGGCTTGAGGCCAAACAGTAGGATGCAAGT
>JAABUP010001379.1_pt1 | contig 50920 bp, 32 predicted proteins | sample 5559201 | NCBI WGS metagenome assembly JAABUP01 (sample SAMN10711887, study PRJNA513373) | rock metagenome | isolation source: Antarctica rocks | place: Antarctica | reverse complement strand
CTAGGATCTTACTAGTAACCTATTAGTAATAAGATAGTAGTAACTTACGTTTCTAGCTTTCGTAAGCGGATACTCTAATAGAATCTTCGCCTTCTTCTCGGCCTTCTTTAACGATTCCTATATAAATGAGTAAGTAATAAAATATTAACTTATTATAAATAAATAATAAATAAATAACCTCGTTAGGTGCTTCCGGCTCCGAAACTCCTTCCTCAATCGTATTAATAATTTCTTTCCATCCTTTTAGCAATTCTAATTAATTATTAATAAATTAGAAATATAATAGAAACCGAGCCGTATACTATTAAGAGTAAACTTAGCTATACTAGTTATCGGACTAGAGGCGGACGCTGTAATCTAGGGCTTCTATCTTAACTTATTAATAATATATTAGTAAGAAATAAGTAAAATACGGGGCGAACCTCGCTATCGTAGGTGTGAGATAGCTTTATATAATTCACCACACCGCCGCGATCACGGAAAACATGCTAATAAGTTAATAACTAATTAGCATTTCGGGTAAGAGATTTACTTTTACGGCATAGATGGTAGGATAAGTATCGTTATTATCTACCTCTATATTAAAACGGCAGTATCGCTCTACGCTATAAATAATGAATTTAAGGTTATTCTATTATTAACTTATTAATAATAAGTTAGCGAGAGAAGAAATCCACTATACGCACGTTCCGTTAGAAGACGGGAAGCCCGTTAGAGCGGTTAGATTTACTAGCCACTAATTCCTAATACTAATCTATATTAACCATATCCTATTAGTAATATATTAGCATTAGGAGCCCGATTTAAAAAAAAACCTCTACGATAATAAGATAATAATATATTAGGCTGAGAGCCCGATTTTTTTAAAAAAGAAACCCTACGATAATAAGATAATAATATATTAGGCTAAGAGCCCGATTTTTAAAAAAAGGCCCGATCTTAATAAGTTACTAACTTATTAAGATTTTTGCCCGGGCGCACAGCCTAACTTATTGCTATATTATTATCGTGCGAAAAGTAATGCGAGGGGTCCAGGGCCTTAATTGGTTAGTAATAAGATAATAGCGATTATGTTTAGAGCTTAGAAATTGACTTACCGATGATTTTTTGATAATTTTGACTACGAACTAATACTAACTGGATAATAAAGAGTTAATAGAGGTTTGAAAATCAAACTGTGGGAAGACCCCGCGTGGCGGGCGCTAGGCTACAACTATCTTAGTCTAAGGTAATCCGACGTTTCTCCGCCCGGACCGAAGGCACTCCGAGTTTTAGCGTAAGGCATGCCGACCTGTTCGGTCCTGCCGACTGCCCATGCTCTCCACGCGACATCTGAGCTTTGGAACTGAGTCCGTCCGCCGCCCTGATGCCGGGGAGTGTGGCACTCTGGGTCCCGTTTCTTTTTCGGTGGACTCGAGAGATTCCATAACCATAAATGCTCTGCCATTGCTCATGGCTCCATTCGGGCTGCAATGGAGCCGTCCGCCGTCCGTGAAGATGCGGACAATATCGCCTGCGCCGCACATGTAAATGAAACATTGTAAGTTCGAGCTGGCTTTCTATTCTAAAGCAAGGCATATGCATCGCCAGCCTTGCTCGATCTCCGCTGCTGCCATTAAAGCCAGATCTCTGCATATCTAAATCGATCTTCCTACCACCATCGTTTCCAGTCAACACCATGTCGTCTTCTACCTCTTCCCCCCAATACAAAATCGCTATCATTGGCGCTGGTCCATCAGGGTGTATACTTGCACGCCTTCTCCAGCGCATGAATGTCAAGGTCACCATCTTCGAAAGTGAGACCTCGCCTAACGCTCGTAGCCAAGGCGGCACCCTCGATCTTCATGATGAATCTGGACTCCTAGCCCTCAAAGAAGCAGGCCTGTACGATGCATTTCTCAAGCTCGCTAGGTTCGACGGAGATGGTCTGGCCGTGTGTGACAAGAATCTGCTCTGCTATCTGAACTTGAAAGCTACAAAAGAAGGTAGTTGGTTCTCGCAAGGCAAGCCAGAAGTTGATCGCGCCCTGCTGCGTCAATTGCTCTACGACTGCCTCCCGGAGGAAACGATTCGCTGGGGCTGCCGTATGAGGACCGTCGACCCAGAAGACCTCTCGCTGAAATTCGATCATGGTGTGGAGCGAGGCTTCGATCTCGTCATTGGGGCCGAGGGCGCCTGGAGTAAGACTCGGCTGCCACTCACCCAAGAGAAGCCATTCTTCTCGGGTGTTGGCGGGCACAACTTGATTATTCCAGACGCTGCGAAGCGATATCCCGATCTTGATAAACTCGTGAATCGAGGATCAATCTTTTCCTTCTCAGACGGCAGCGTGGTCATGGGCCAACAGATGGGCGATAAGAGCATTTATGTCTCGGTCTGGGGCGTTCGTAGCGAAGCCTGGATGGAGGAGGCTGAATACGACGTGCATGATGGAAAGCAAGTGAAAGCACACTTGGCCGAGACGTATAAGAATTGGGAGCCCAAGGTTCAGAAACTCATGCAAGCTGCGGACGACGACTCGGTGATTTCAAGATCACTCTTCATGCTGCCAGTTGGCTTCCGATGGGACAACAAGCCCGGGGTGACCCTACTCGGTGACTCGGCACACTTGATGACTCCTTTCATAGGCGAAGGAGTGAACACTGCAATGCGGGATGCTGTGGAATTGGCGAATGCCATCGAAGGTGCGATCAAGAGTGGAGGAGGCAAAGCCAACCTCGATCAAAGGATAAAGCAGTACGAATCGGAGATGTTTGAAAGGGTGGAGCCCATCACACAGAAGACCGAGGATATGATGAAGTTGATGCTGTTCACGCAAGGAGCGCCGAGAACGGTGATGGAGAGATGGTGCATCAGGGCTCTGCAGGATGAATTGAACTCGTTTGTGTTAATGTTGTTCCGCCTATACGTCTATACCAATTTCTTTTTCTTCAAGATATTCTGGTAATTATTCCTGCATCATGTCTGCAGCTTTAGCGGTCTTGTTTGATGTGAAAAGTCTGGTGTCGGAGTATCGATAGGCGACGATGCAGTGTAGGATGGAAGCGAGCGTACCTGTACTTAACTTCGAACTCTCTACTTGCTTTGCCAGTCCCGCACGCTCATACCGAACATCGTGAAATCGCTGTCAGTCCCATAGACCAATGCATTTCAAAGCGCTGAATGACCACTTCATGTAAGATGCAGACGGTTATTGACATACTTTCCACCGCTGTCGTAAAACTGTACACTCCCATCTGATCTGTAATCGTCCTTTCAAGCTTTTGTCCTTCTCGAATGTATCGACCAAGCAAGAACGTTCATGCCTTGGCGTGCAACAGACCCTTGTTGCTTTGTCAACAGGCGTCTTAGCACCTAGGACCAGAATCGCTGATGTCAAATGCCTTTTCATTGCGATAAACATACATAATAACGTGGATCGTTAAAATTGTAGGACTTGGCGTCTTTTCATATGAAAAACAATGACGTTGACGATTGTTGCCATCACAAAAGTGGTTGGCATTAGTTGCGTTAAGCATTGCGGAGCACTAGCTCGATTTCAGCTTTCTGTATCTGTTTGCTCTGATGTTTTCGTGGCTTTTTGTCGCTTCTCAGGCGTCCTCTCCCAATCCCATTCCTTCTGACGCTTCAAGAACTCCTTCTTCATCTCTTGATATGGCTCGTAATTCTTCGCCCTCTCCCATGTTTCCTTGAAGATCGCACTTGCCTCTTCCTTCTCTCTCCTCCCCTTCCACTGCTCATCCGAGCCAACACTAATCACCTGCCTACCTCGCCCCTCCTTTCTTTCCACATCCAACTCATATTTTTTACCACCCTTGTGGTTCGCATATCTCTTCGCGCGCGTCATTCCCATCTGAAGGAACTTCCGGCTCATGTCCATGCCTACAAAGTCATTCTGCTTTTCGTAATCGAGAAATGCATTCCAGAGAGCGACAGATGAAGTCCTCGCTATTGCAGGTGTGCGGAAGCGCCATGATGAAAGTAGAGCGGATTTGTATGGCTCGTATGTCAAGACACCAGTCTCACCGCGGCCAATGCGGTAGTTGGTGTAATCTAAGGATAGAGGTGACGAGTTGGTTCCAGGCATGCTTTCATCGTAGGAAAAGTTCCAATGAGTCGTGAGAAGCACATGTGGAAATTATGGACGCTACGTGTCACCTTGCTCTTGAGGATATCAACTACAAAAATAAGGAGAAAGCTACTTAGGACGCCAAGCTTAATTCGCCCCACAAGGCTTATCGATAACATTTTTATGGAGCATCGGAACCTAGTCGTCGCCTCGACCCATTTTCTATTCGCGAATTGGGCGGTCCTGGTCCATGACTCTTCGCCAAGCAATTTGAGTAGCTGCTCCAATGGAAATCGCGGTGGTTCATAGCGTCAATTCTCAAGACCTTGAAGTCGTCCGTGCCCACTTGCGTTATTGACCATTCAGTTTTACAAAATGTCCAGAGCACCAATACAGAAAAGGCCCAAGGGCTTTGGGGCCTTCAAGGAGCAAAGGATATGTAAGAAATGGCTTTGTAGAGGGAGGATATTTACTGAATCTCCTTCTAGCCGATCCGCGATTCACCAATGTACAGACAGACCCTCGCTTTCGACTGCCATCAAAAAAGAACACCCATGTTCAAATTGACAAGCGCTTCGCCCGCATGTTGCGCGACGATGACTTTTCTAGCAGAGCCAAGGTCGATAGATATGGGAGAAAATTGTCAAAGGACGCAGGGAGGGAAGAACTGAGGAGATATTACAGGATTGCTGAAGATGATGAAGAGAGTGTGGAAAGTGAACCCGATGAAGACGTGAAAGTTGGGCGGGAATTGGGCCGATTAAACGCCGAAGACAATGAGGCATCCTCATCAGATGACAGCTCATCTGACGACGAAGATCTGGACGATGCGGAGGAAGAAGAGGTATTTGGCTTACTCAAAGATCACGAGGGTGAAGATGGTATACCAACAGGTGAAGTGTCGTCACGGATAGCTGTTGTGAATCTAGATTGGGACAACATTAAGGCGCCAGATCTGATGGCCGTTTTTTCAAGCTTTGTACCGACCGGAGGACGAATAAGGAAAGTTTCAATTTACCCCAGCCAGTTTGGCAAAGAGCGAATACAACGGGAAGAAGTGAATGGACCTCCAAGAGAAATCTTTAATTCAGGCAAGCAAAACGGTCGTCAGACTGACAGCTTGAGGGACTCTGGAAAGCACAATGAAGAGGAGGAGGAGGAGGAGGAGGGAGAGGATGACGAGGAAGACGAGGGGGGACGTGATGAGGCAGAAGATGAGAGAATAAAAAGCTCAATTCTCAAAGAGGACCAGGGTCAAGAATTTAATTCTGCAAAATTACGGCGCTACCAACTCGAGAGATTGCGCTACTTCTACGCTGTACTTGGTTGTTCTTCGGTCTCTGTGGCCCAAGCTATCTATGACGCAGTCGATGGCACAGAATACCTCACTACAGCCAACTTCTTTGATCTACGTTACATACCAGACGAGGTCGGATTTACCGAAGATGAGCCTCGAGATGAGTGCACACGGATACCAGACGGCTATCGACCAAATGAGTTTGTTACGGACGCGCTTCAGCACAGTAAGGTTCGGCTTACCTGGGATGCCGATGACGGATCAAGAAAGGAAGCTCAAAAGCGGGCCTTTTCCGGTTCCAGGGCAGACATCGACGAGAACGATCTAAAGGCATATCTTGGCAGCGATAGCTCGGATCAAGAAGGACCAGAGCCTGTCGTAGTCGATGCAACAGAAGATACTCCGAGACAGGCTCCCGAAAATGCAGAAGGGAAGGTTGGAGAGGCAGGACCTAAATTATCCAGAAAAGAAGCTGAACGACAAAAAATGCGAGCACTCCTCGGCCTGCGTTCCGAGCCCGAAAGTAAGAAAGGAAATGAGAAAGCCGCGCCTGTCGGAGACCTTCAGGTGACTTTCTCGTCTGGACTATCATCAGACCCAAAGAAAAGCTCAGTATTCGAGAACGAGCCGGAACGAGATGAAACCACAGCCGAGAAATATGTCCGGAAAGAGAAGGATCGAAAAGCTCGGCGCAAGGAGAAAACTAAGTCCTCACGCAACGGTACCGCACCGGTAGAAAACTCAACGGAGGGAAAGGGAGAACCCAAAGAGCGATCGGCTAAAGATGATGAAACGGTACAAGACCTCGGCTTCTCAGACCCATTCTTCACAGCACCATCACACGACAAAGCCAATACCACAGCCCAGCGCAAAGCCGACAAGCTCAAGAGACGAGAAGAGCGCGCCGCCGAAGAAGCTGCAGCCGCAGCAAAGCGAGCTGAGCTGGAACTCCTCATGGTGGACGACAAGACCAACGCAAATGACATGAGTCATTTCGACATGAACGATATTGCCAAAGCCGAAAAATTCTTGTCCAAGAAGAGGAAATCCAAAAAGAAGCTGAGTGAGAGGGAGGCCCAAGCGTTGGAGGCGAAAGAGAGCGATCGTTTCAAGATCGATGTAGGTGATGAGAGGTTCAGAGATGTTTTTGAGTCCAATGAATTTGCCATTGATCCGAGTCATCCACGATTCAAGGGGACGGAGGGAATGAAGAGGCTATTGGAGGAGGGGAGGAAGAAGAGGAAGGTGAGTCATGGTATTGGAGGAGGGGAGGAAGAAGAGGAAGGTGAGTCATGGTATTGGAGATGGGGATGAGGAGATTCCAAGGGAGGGAAAGAGACGAAGAGCAGATGTTGAAGGTGAGGATAGGGACTTGAAGAAGCTGGGAAGACCAGCAAGCAAGGGAGAACAAAAGGTACATAATTCTACATCACTAGATGAAGTCTCCATGAAAAAGTAATTGCGGTCAATCCACTGCAAAATATCTGACGTCCTGTGTGTTTTATCGACTAAATTTGCGGTTTGAGATTGACTTCCTGGCCGCAAATCGAGCTGTGAAGCTCCCACGAAGTAATTTCTTCCAAGTTCCAAAGAGGGTGATCGTGTCTTCTTTCTAGACGACTTGGAAGATCTGATTCAAGGAAAAGGGGAATGTTGGGTCCCTTCGTATTCCTAGCAACCATTGTTTTGACTCGTTGGGCACGTCCACGCCAATATTGTCTCATTATTTCCGCAGAATTTCCCCCATGTAGGTCATCACTCCTTACATACCGAATATCAAAGCCCGCCTCCAAGATCTTGCCCTTTTCTACGGCGCTCAACAGTCAACTCACAAACCCCGAACAGGACTAGCGCGGCGCAGCATTGCACGCCTGCTCTGCGAGCGACCAGAGCCGTTTTCAGAGCACCAGTCAAGCTCATAAGATTTCAGGGATCAGTGCTGATGTTCAGATCAAAATGAATTGATAAATATGATACAATCTAACTTTAAAGAAATCTATCACATCATACCTCCGTAAACTTTTCCAACGCCGCATATTAATCAAACCCGCTATGACTATAAACACCAAACGTTCAGTGACGCTCCATACCCAATTACACACGCCTGCTCCCAGATGCAATGCAAACATACTGCTGGGCTTGGTCCTCTCCCAAAGACTGCTTCTCCAGACAGCATGTAGCCGAAATCAAAACAAAACCGCCGTTGAAAATTTCTTCCATCACATTTGTCACCTAGAGAGTATGTCAGTATCTTTTCATGTACGCGGGACAAGGTGAGTATTCACTATGCAACTCTCTTCTTTTCGCTGATCATCGCCTTGAGGTACACCTCATCCACAGGCGGGCAGCTTTCTGAGTCATCTCCCATTGACTTCAAAGCCGCCTTGGTGGAAGTTGTGTCTAGTGAGAACATGGTATGTCCAACATCGACGAACTCCTTGAAGACAGTCCATTGGATCTGCGCTTGCTCTTCGTTTCCACTCTGGTGTCGCATCTTTTGTGTCCAGTCTGACATGGGTATGAGAGACCCTGCCGCGCCATCCTCTCGGATTCTGGTCATCAAGGTCGGCAGCGATCGAAGAGGCAGAGGATTGGGGTTGTTGATGTGGTAGTAGGAAGCTGTAGCCTCATTGCTGCGAGCGATATCGCCAGTCGACAAGCGAGCTAGAACCCCAACAAGATAGTCAATGGGGATAAAGTCGATGGTGTATTCTGGACCTGCAATTTCGACGTCAGGAACAACGCCAGTTTCGATCATGCCCAAGATCATGTTGTGGGTAAAGTTGTCGTCCGGAGTTGATACGCCACCCTTTGAACTGGCTGTAAATGCGGAGGCGCGGTAGATGGAAACGGGAAAGCCTCGTTTGGCAGCTTCATTTAGAAGCATTTCGGCCACCCAGCGTGATTTGAAGTATCCCAAGCTCTCACCGCCTCCAGGCTGGAAATGCGAGGGACTTGATTCACTGACCTCGACGTTGGAGCGGCTGCGCTTAGTGTTTGACCATGACTGTAGATGTAACACGCTCCAAGTTGAAAGATAGTGGATTTCCGTGAGATGGTTGCCATGTCCTGCTAATTCAATGAGGTCGAGCGTGCTCCCTACATTCGGGCGCTTGAGATCGTGGTATGTTTTTAGTAAGGAAACCTGGCCACCGCAGTGGTAGATAGCCTGTACACTCCTTCCGAGATCGTGGAAGATCTTATCGTCCAGGCCAAAGTGTGAAGATGTTAGTGTACCTGGCACGCACCGTGTCCTCGTCCTCAATGTTTCCTCGGTAACTGTATCACTGAAGAGCTGCCAGTGCTCGAAAGTTGCTGACAAGTCGAAGGGTATGAGCTCTACCTCGGAGCCCATGACGTGGAACTGTGCCGAAGGGCATGTGTGCAAGAGGGTTGCAAGCATGTGACCACCCGCGAACGAATCGACACCTGTGATGAATACTCCTTTGATGTCAGATCGAGGGAGTGGTGCGAGGTTGGAATTGACTTGGTAGCGACTGTCCGTTGGTAGAATAGCCTCTGTCAGCCAATCGATGCCTTTGTCGTTTGACTTGGTTGCCAAAGCCTGTTGGTTTCCTTCATCGGGTAACCCAAGGACCTTTTGAGCAATACCGAGAGGCGTGGGGTACTGGAAGAGTTCAGGCAGCGACAGGTCGGCGTTCAACTTGCGTTTCAGTACAGCTCTTAGTCGAAGCAAGAGAATGCTTTGGCCACCCAATTCAAAGAAATTCTCTGTCGGAGCAATTTCTCGATCAGCGCCAATCTTTAACACGCTTTTGAAAGCTTCGATCACTTGGGTCAAAAATTCGTGGTCTCCTTGACTGTCCTGCACGGCCGTCGTGCTGGATTTCGGGCAGACGAGATTGTGCTGGCTTTTCATCAGCATCTGCTTGTCGTGCTTCGCGCTAACCAGCGAGGTCAGAGTATTCATGAACTGGTATCCGCTAGGAAGCATGTAGTCGTTCAAGCACACGCTAATGGCCTTATGCAAGGAATTGACGACCATCTGTTGCTCGCTCGTGGTGCACGCTTTATGGAGCACAATAAAGGCAATCAGTCGACGATCATCGCTCATTCCTGGCTCTGGGTGGGCAGGATCACATGGCAAGACGACCACATCCACAAGTTTCTGTCCCTCAAGATGTTGAGCAGCGTTGAAGATCTCGTTTTCAGTTTCCGCTAGGTCAATGCGGTAACCTCGAATCTTTACCTGCTTGTCGCCAGATATGCGACCCTTGAAGTCAATCTGTCCGTCGGCGAGAAAGCGACCCTTGTCTCCCGTTCTGTAAATTTTCTCCCATCCTTGGGCGCGGAAGCTTTCGGAAACAAAGCAGTCTTTCACGAAAGTTTCTTCTGTGGCTTCAGGTCGATTGAGGTACCCGCGGCCGACTTGAGCGCCACCTATGCAAATCTCACCGACAACACATGCAGGGACAGGATTTAGACGACGGTCGACAACATGATGTGAGCAGTTCTTGATGGGAAACCCAATTGGAAGATTAAGATCCCCTGGACCAGGGTAAGAGGTCTTGTGGTAGGTCGTCTGAGCTGTAGTTTCAGTGGGACCCCATTGGTTGAAGACTGTCACTGGAGTTCCCAGGTCGTAGATGGCTTTGACCAAGCGTACTGGTAGATATTCACCTGCGAATAGAGCCTGACGATAGCTCAAGCATTGTCTCAGATCTTCGGAGTTGTGCTCCAACAATAAGGCGAATTGTGTTGCTGGGATGTACGTGATGGTGACAGCTGCTTTGCGCATGAAGCGTGCCAGCTGGACAGGATCCTGTCTTGCTTTGGGACATGCAAGAGCCATGGTAGCCCCAGATGTCAGCGAGCCCCATATTTGAGCCACGGACAAGTCGAAAGACATCGACGAATGGGCAAGAATGGTGTCTTGTGGGTTGAATCCGTGTACCTTGTTATGACTACTCAACATGTTCTGGGTGTTTTCGTGGGTCAAGACGACACCCTTGGGCTTCCCTGTACTCCCCTAAAGATCACTGATTAGCTTGTATAAAACACAAAGGATTATATCGAAGTACCGAAGTATAGATCACATAAAATGGATCTGCAGCAGCCGCTACTTTGGGAGTCGCAAATTTCGGCTCATGGGAAGCCGAAGCGATTGGAATCACTTGGGCCGACATTCCATGCGCCCCTTGAAGCTCAGCAACGAGGCCGTTCATGCCCTCACCAGTCAGAACGACGGAGGCCGAGGAGTCTCGGATCATATGGACAAGCCGCCCTTTGGCAAATTTGGGATCCAAAGGTACGTAGCCACAGCGCACAAAGGCGGCGCCCATCATAGCTATGACCATACCGATTCCAGGTTGAGTTAGGATCCCAACACATTGACCTGGAATGGCTCCAGCTTGTGCAAGTGAGTTGGCGATTTTCTGGGCCTCGACAACGATGTCTGCGTAAGTAATTTCTTCATCGTCGGATGTGACAATAGCAGTCTTCCGAGGTTGAGTTTTTGCGAAACCCATAACCTTGCCAACCACGGATTGGTTGTCCCAGTCATTTCTCTGAGCGGTGCCGGCCCAGCATTGAGCTTTGAGGTATTCTAGCTCTTTTGGTCCACACATTGCGATCTCATCTACTGGCTGTAGATGATCTTGTACGATGCTGCCAATGAAAGTCGTGAAATTCTCAAAGAACCGGTCCATGTCTTGCGCACCGTACAACAATGAATCATATTCAAATCGGAGCTTCAATCCAGACGCTGGATCCTCAGTAGCTTCCAGCTGCATTTCGACAGCAGTCGGAATATCTTCAACGCCAACATCTGAGATCTTGAAATCTGCCGTCTTGTATACAGGAGGTTTACCGTACATCTGATAGTTGACGACTATTTGGCCGAGCGGGAAATGGCTCGAGTTGATTTCCTTTTTGGCAGCTTCGACAATGTTGTCGAAGGACACTTGACTGTGGGACAGTGCTTCGAGTGCTGTTTCTTTGACTTGACCCAGGAGCTGATCGAAGCTAGTCTCGCAGTCGTTCTGGCATCGCAAGGGAACCATATTTACAAAGAATCCGATGACATCTTCAAGGTCCGGGTGCGGGCGATTGCCATCAATCATCAAGATGGTCAAGTCGTCCTCTTGCGTATAGCGGTGGATGAACGCACGGAAGGCTGTGAGTAGGAATTGGAAGGGAGTGGCATTCATGCGAGCGCAGACTCTCTTCATTCGCTTGAGCAATGGCAGATCAAGCGTTTGCCTCAAGATAGACCTTGCGCTGCTGCGCTTCGCGGGGCGTTGCGATCTCGCAAATGGTAGGAGACTATTGGCACCTGGAGCACCGTTGAATTTTTCCTCCCACCAAGCCATGTCATCTTTGAGGTGCCCTGATCGCATGTGCTCATTGTGCCAAATGGTGAAATCCGCGTACGAAAGCTGTGGAGCAGCCACGGTGGAGACATCCCTCTCAGCCCGATAAGCATCATATAACTCAGTGTATTGGTCCATAAAAGATTTGGTACTCCCACTGTCAAGCGCGATATGATGATAAACGATGACTGCAGCATACTTTTCCTCCGCCATCCTCACCAAGGTCATTCTCATAGCTTCACCGCTCTCAATATCCAAGGACTGTGCCCGTGTCTCTGCGGAACAACGTTCAAGCGCTCTTTCTGGTCGAGGGTCATTCGAGACGTCAAGGAATTGTGTCTCGGTGGTAGTTTCCTCCCGGACAGCTTGCTCAGCAAAGTCTTCTCCCTCAAAGTATTCTGTCCGAAGAATGTTGTTTCGACGGATAGTCTCAACAAGTGCTTTCTGTAGTGACGGGAGATCCGGCTTGCCATCCATGCGTGATACTATCACAAAGTTGAGAGCACTCGGATCGTCGAGCAGATTGTGGAGGAACCAAATACGATTTTGGAATGTTGACATGGGGATATTTTGTGGTTTCTTCATGAGCTTCACCTCCTCAGCAAGAGCCTGCTTTGGTTTCGAATCGGCTTCGCCTTCGGTTGGCTTGGTATCTTGACTGACTGTCTTTGGTTTCGAAGTAGCAACGGGCGCCTCTACGGCAGTCGACACAATTTCGCCATTGACTTTGGCTACTAACGCTTCGATGGACTTTGCGCCAAGGATGTCAAATAGTGATACTTCGACTGCGACTGTTTTCGAGAACCATTTCCGGAACTCGACTGCGACAATAGAATCCAGACCATACGCAGAGAGCGGGTTTCCAGGCTGAACAGTAGTAGCAGGAACTGAGAGAACGCTGGCGATTTTGTCAATGAAGCCGCTCATCAATAGAGTGGCTCTTTCTTCGGGGTTCGCAGCGTTTTGTAGCGATTTTGTCAGATTAACGGCACCAGGAGCGCTGGTAGAGGTAGCTCCGAGGTCGAGATTGGCATAAATGTTGCGGAAAAGAGGCTTCGTAGCCCAGTAAAGATCTTTTCGAGACATGTTAAGACCAGTGATGAGCTGATGGTCGTCAACTCCCCCGAGTTGATGTTTTGGCGATGTCTGGGCTATAACAGCCTCCTCGATCTGATAGAAGAGCTCCTGTTCGCTTATAGTATCGTAACCAATGCGCTCCATGATTTTACGGAGCACCTCGTCTTCCGCAACAGCGCCAATACCTCCAACAGCACCGACATTCATGGTGGTACCAGGGAGCCCATTCTGTCGGCGGAAACGCATCAACGCGTCGATGTAGCTATTGGCAGAAGCATAATTGGCTTGCGCCATCGCACCGACAGTTGCAGAAGCTGATGAGAAACCAACGAAGAAGTCAAGATCCACGTTCAACTCTGTTGTTGCCTTGTGTAAATTGTACGTTCCCGCGACTTTGGGAGAAACACAAGCCTGCCATTGCTCATGAGTCATTTCAGCGAAGGGCACGTCTCGGAGTACCATGGCAGCTTGGAAGATTCCACCGAGGTTGTTTCCAAGAGTTCGGACGCACTCCTGCACGGCGGTGTACTTAGCAACGTCTCCGGCGAATACGTGAACTTCAACACCTCTCGCCTTCAGCCAGTTCACTGTATCTTTAGCATCGTCGCGCTTGGCGCCTGAGCGTGACAAGAAGCCCAGTTTTCGCGCTCCTTTACGGAACATCCATTCAGCCAAACTGCGTCCAATTCCGCCTAGACCTCCTACAAGCAGGTATGACTTGGCAGGATCGAACAAAGCCCTGTTGGTGTATGTGGGAGGCGTGACCGGTACAACGTCTTTATCTCCAGGAACTAAGACGACTTTTCCAAAAACCTTGCCCATCTGTAGTAAACGAAAGCCCTTCTGTGCTTCAGTGTAAGACACCTCAGTAAGAGGGCCTGGAGGCTTGATCTTGCCGTCACTAATGAGATCAAAACAATCGCGCATAAGGCGGGCGAGGACCGGCTTATTGACTTCGAACATCGTAATGAGATCAAGGGAGGCATATGTGACGTTTCTGCGGAACGGGTCCATGTCTAGTTTCGTGTTCTCGTGGATATCCCTCTTTCCGATCTCGACGAGTCGACCAAAGGGAGCGAGGCAACCCCAGGTGGCATGTAGAAGTTCTCCTGCCAGTTGATTCAGAGCAACATCGCAACCCCGTCCACCAGTGACTCTCATGACTCCCTCAACGAAAGAGGGATCGCGCGAAGAGAACATCATATCTTCCTTTAAGCCGAAATTCTCCTTTAAGAAGTTTCGCTTGCCTTGAGAACTGACGGTTGCAATGACCTTCGCACCTAGCATTTGGGCGAGCTGGATAGCCATCTGTCCAACTCCTCCGGCTGCCGAATGGATCAAGCAATACTCACCTGGTTGGAGTCTTGCGATATCGACGAGGGCATAGTAGGCGGTAGCCAAGACCAGCTCAAAACACGTTGCAGTCACGAAGTCCATGTTCCCAATCTTCTGGCAGAGTATCGCTGGATTTCTGACTAGGGTTCGGTGAGCACCTTGACCTGGTCTAAAGGCGAGCACACGATCTCCAGCCTTGAAGTCGGACTCCTTGACGTTGCGACCGACACGTTTGACGACGCCTGCACATTCATCGCCGAGACGGTAATCATCGATGATCCCCATAGCTGCTGCAACATCTCTGAAGTTCAATGCCGAGGCTTTGACCTCAACTTCTATATCGTCATCCGCAAGCTTGGGGTCTGCAACAAATTCATCGTCTTCATAGACCAAAGAGTCTAAAAGGCCGACTCTTCCAATCTTCAAGCTCAGGTTTCGTGATTGGCGGAAGGGCTCCATGCGGGGCTGTCGTTGGCCTCCATGCGGAAGTTTCCTGTTCAAACCGTCGTCCACAACAAATCGTGGGATGAGCAGGAGCCCATCACGCTCCGCAAATTCGTCTTCCGTGAGCGTGGTGCTGAATAGCTCAACAACCCGCTTGCTGCTGCTTGAGATGTCGGATTCAGTAGAGAGATCCAAAGTTACAAGCCTTAGATCCTCGTTTTCACTCCGAGCTGTTCTCGCAAGACCCACCATCATGGCCTGTGCTGGATTGGAACTCTCATGTGTTGCTCCTCTCAGGACCCACATAACAGTCTTGCCAACACTTTTCATTAGGTCCTGAATGATGCGGTAACGGTTCGAATCGTCTGGGGTCTGTTCGTAAAAGATGTCCTCATCCAAGCTCACAAGAGAGACAATGTTCTTGCTTGAAGGCATGGATTTGAGTATGTCAGTGATGACAACCCTGGTCACTTTACCCGAATACTTCGCTTCGATATCAGAGGCGAGGGACCTAGTTTGATCGGAGATCTTGGTGGAGACAACTATTGTCAAATCTTCTTCGTTGACTGGTTTTGCCTCTGACTTCTGGTACGAACTATATTTGCCGTCTCGGAAAACCTCAGTCATCCCGAAGGGGTTGAAATCCATGCCATCGCTGATCACGAAAGCGTCGGGCTTGAGAAATTCCGTGACATCATAATTGACAGGCTCACTAATGATGACGAGATCGTAGTCATCAGTCTTGGGCTCATCCAAATCAATAAGGCCGCCGCACTCGTCAACAAGTTCCTGTCTTGATTCCAGGAAGGTCTCCGATTGCGAGTATGGAGTGATACTCTTGAATCGCCGTTGTTCGGTCTTATGCGCTCCTAGAGCGTGCAGAACCTCTTTAGCGCTGTCGAGACTGGAAGTGAGATGAAGTATCTTGGTATCAGGGAATTGGTGGACGTAAGTGTCGAGTACTTGCGCGATGCTGCCAAAAGAAGGTAAGCGGCCGTTCCTTCCAAGGCATTCAAATACTGGTGCCCAGTCGATGCGGAAGAACAGGTTGCGCTTAGTCTCTTCCTCTGCCGAAACATTTCCTAGGGCGGTCACCTCAAAGCCCTGCATGTCGACTAGAACATCATTCGAGAGGTCTGACTGAACAGATAGGTGATTGATAGCGACACGAGCTCCAGGAAGAACCGTATCTGACTTGACCCAAAAGTTTTGCGGCTCGGAATCATATCTCCTCTCGTTGAGAAGGCCGGATACTGACATGCTCTTGATGAACGTAGGAACAAATGTCTCGTCCAGTACCTTTCCTGTTTGAGTGGTCTCAACGGCAGCGAAAATAACATGCAATGTAGCGTCCAAAAACGTGGGATGTAGCATGCATGTATCTTGAGGTAGGCTGACAACGTTCGCGGGCTTGAAAGTGAGTGGAGCCATTGCGAAGCCGGGCCCACTCTCTATATCACCAGAGATGAGTTGGAAATCGTTGTTGTAGTCAATCCCCATCTCTTTGAGCTGCCTGTAATATGGTGCCGGTGGCCTAGATCGGTTGCTATATTTCTGCGACTCAACGAAGCCATTCTTAGCTTCATCCAATGTAGCAACAGTGGCTGGAACACCCTGTTCTGCGCATATCAATCCAAAGCAATGCTCAACGGTCTTATGATTTTCATCAAAAGAGCACAGAAGGAATCTAAACCATTTGCTTGACGAGCTTTTAGCGGACGTTGGAAGGGGATGAAGCTCAGTGATGACCTCAGAGCCACGTTCAGCGTTGGATATTTCTAGTGCGGACTTGACGACGACATCCTTGAGTTTGATATGCTTGAAGGAAGGAGACAGAGTCACAATAGCTTCGATAGCCATGCAGATGTAACCTGCAGCTGGGTAGATGACCTTTCCATCCACTACGTGCTGTTCCAACCAAGGTATCTCGCTTTTGCGGAGGTAATTCCGCCAGCGAGGATGAGTGCCTAAGCCACCAGGGATAGGAGCACCCAACAAGGTATGGCGGTGCGATCGAAGCCTGTTCTCTTTGATCATTCGTGTCTCAGCCCAGAACTTTCCATGCTTCCAGGCATAGCTGGGCATGTCCCGGAGTTTCTTGCCAAGAGCCACCTGAGTAGCCCTGCCCTTATCGTCGATTGAGAGGCTGTTATTTACCGCAGCCAGATCGACCGGGTATCCGAGCGAGAAGAGTTGACCCGCGGTTGCCAGAAGAGCTTCCAATGCCGGAGCTTCTCTAGTCAATGAGGCGATGTAAGGGATCTTCAAGTTCAAGGCCTTCATAGTTTGATTTGCTGGACCTTTCAACGCAGGATGTGCGCCTATTTCAATGAGAACATCGACACTTTGTTCATCCTTATCATCCAGGACTATGCCCGTCAAAGCATCAGAGAAACGGACCATGCCAGTCATGTTGGCAGCCCAGTAAGCAGCGTCAACTTTCCTAGCACTGGAGTCCCGTGCAGTCACACTGGAGTGGAACTTGACCCTGGCGTTTTGACTTTGGAAACCCGGTGTACCAGACAGAGCTTTCTCAAATGCTGGCGAGAGTGGTACCATGTGATGCGAATGGAACGCCTGCTCGACCTTGAGTTGGCGCGCAAAGACTTTCCTTGCTTCGAGGTTTCCTTTGAGCTCGACAATTGCATCCTCGTCGCCAGACAGCGTAAGACTGGACGGACTGTTAATAGCCGCAAGGGCTATGCGTCCTTCATAGGGTTTGAGCTCAGCTCGGCCCTCAGTCTCCGTCAATCCTACGGCCATCATTGCTCCTCGAACCGAGCTTCCAGCGCCTTTGGACATATACAGTCCTCGATAGTATGCACAGATGATGGAATTCTCGAAGGAAATAGATCCGGCAGCATACGCAGCAACGATCTCGCCAGAGGAATGTCCGACAACAGCAGATGCTTCAATGCCCCAGGCTGTCAGAAGATCAACGATTCCCAACTGCAAAGCGGCGCAGAGAGGTTGTGAGAACCGACTTTGAGACAGCCGAGAATCTTCGGCGGACTTTAAGAGCTCACCAACGCATGACCAATCTGGAGAATCCGGGAGGCGTTGTAGGATTGCGTCACACCTCTCCAATGTCTTTCTGAAGAGCTGTGACTGCTCTATGAGTTGTCTTCCCATAGCGTGCCATTGAGCTCCTTGGCCTGTGAAGACAAATCCAATCTTGGGCTTTTCCTCCAAGGCTTTAGTCCATTTAGCAATCGGCTTTGGCTCAGTCAGGTCTTTCAAGATCGATTCCGAATCACTTCCGATGGCGAATGAGCGATATCGATGCATCGAACGCTTGGAGCTCATGCTGTGCGAAAGGTCGGCGCCCTTGACGTAAGGGTTCTGTCGTACATAGTCGCCGATTTTTGCGACCAAGAGTTTGCCCGCATCTTCGTTGTGCGAAGTCAAAGGCACCAAGAAAGATCTCTTCTCAGCCTGTGTTGGCGCGAGCAATTTCTTTTGATGGAACGCTCGAAGTTTCGGGCGATAGTTCTCGAGGATAACGTGTGCATTGCTGCCACCATATCCGAAAGAATTAACGCTTGCTCGGCGCACGCCGTTTTCGCTCTTCCAATCCATGAGCTCGGTAGGCACTCTGATTTTGAGTCCCTCGAAATCTATCTTGGGGCTGGGAGTATTGAAGTGCATATTTGGCAAGATCTTGCCATTGTCGACACTCAAGGTTGCCTTGATGACGCCGGCAAGGCCAGACGCACCTTCAAGATGGCCGACATTTGACTTGATCGAGCCAACATAAAGTGGTTCGTCTCGATCTGGCCCAAAAACACTACCAATGGCTCTAGCCTCTCGAGGATCTCCAGCTTGTGTGCCAGTGCCATGTGCCTATCAAGGGTCAATATGTCAATTTCGCTCCCCTGAAACAAAGCCACGAAACCTTACCTCAAAATAGCCAGTTTCAGCTGGGTCGAGACCGGCAGCCTTGTAGGTTGAACGTAGAAGCTGCGCTTGGGCGACATCATTTGGCACAGTCAGACCGTCTTTCCAGCCATCGTGATTCGCGCCAGTCCCGCGAACAATCGCTTTGATCGTGTCTCCGGCCAACTCAGCAGAACTCCTTTTCTTCAGGACGACGGCGTTGATACCCTCGCCCCGAACGTATCCGCTACCATTGGCATCATACATACGACATCGACCATCAGTCGACAGCATTTGGAAGTCGGTCATAGTGATGAATATGTTAGGGTCAAAATGGAGGGCAGATCCGACTACAATCGATATGTCGGACTCTGCGTTTTGAAGAGATCTATTGCCAAGATGGAAACAGACAAGTGAGGAGGAGCAAGCCGTGTCCAACGTCATGCTTGGCCCGTGCAGATTGTAGCAATATGAGATACGGTTAGACAGGATCGCGTTTCCGGTGCCAGTCACCGAGTATTTAGGATATTGGGAGAGATCTTTTATGATCATCGAGTTGTAATCGTTCGTAAAAGAACCGCAGTAAACTGAAGTTTGGCTTCCGCTAATCTCATCAAGGGTAATTCCGGCGTCTTCGAGGGCTTCGTAGACTACTTCGAGAAGAAGGCGTTGTTGAGGGTCCATCGATTCCGCCTCCTTGCCAGAAATTCGAAAGAACTCGTTATCAAACTCGTCGAGTGGCTGATCGAGGAAGTATCCGTATTTCGCGTTCGTTGTTCCTTTATTGGTTCCGTCCGGATGATAAAACGCATCAACATTGTATCGATCTTCGGGCATCTTCCTCTGAAGATCCCTCTTCTCTGCGATGACTTTCCAGAGCTGGCTCGGATTGGTGGCACCAGGAACCCGGCAAGCCATTCCCACAATGACCGACGGATCTTTCACCGCTGGCGTCAGAGGTACGCCTGGGGACTCATCGTTAGAGTCTAGCGAAGACTCGCTCGATGATGAGAGCTGAGGAGATGGTGGTGTCCGGCCACCATCAACGCTTGTTGTAGATGATGAGGTCGCTGCCGTCATCGTGGGAGTAGAGGCCATAGTGGAGGCCATAGTCTATAGAATATAAGAATTGAAAGACTGTAATGTGGAATATGCAGGGAGTCGCAGAATAGCCACAAATGCAAGGAAAGTCTAGTATAGAGGTAGACTGATGCAGAACAAGCACAGAATGGGAGAATTCTGTGTCAAGTATGCAAGGTACGAATAGCTTCAAGGGTTGCTATATTGTGGTACTTAAGGGAAGGGGGTGAACATGGCCTCATAGGAGTATAAAAGATTCTGCCTTATGGAAGTACTCCGCCATGATGAGATATGACGTCCGACCAAAAACATGGTCTTCTCAATCCGAAACGAGACGGCGGAGAATAGACTACGGAGAGAAACCGCCAACGAGCTGAATCATGTGGGTCATACATGGGGATCCGAAAACACACGGAAGCAGATCATGGGAAAGTGAGATTGGGAAACCTACACGGCACGCACCATTTGTGGAGCATGCATAAACATTGAGCACCATTGGGGGCGTCTTGACTAATTGCAACGACAATTCACGGAGTCCAAGGAGTCCGCAGGCGATAGATGGAGGCGGTTGGAGTGTTACGAGTTAAGACGAAAAATGTTCCGCGACTCTTCGGCGGCGTATGAATGATTAGAATAAGAGATGACCTCTCGCTGGAGTGCCATCAGAGACTTCCACGGCCATTCTTGACTTGGAGCAAATGACAGACTTCATCATCAGATAGTGCCGAGTAGCTAGGAGAGTCTTTGCTCTCACTGCTGTCAGGTCCCACGTGAGACTATAAGCTCTGACTGTACTTGCCATACCAGACTGGACTCTTCAGTACAGCAGATATGAAGCCTTCAGGTCGTTGCATAAACGTGGCACAGCTTTGCACTAGTAGGGCTGACAAGGCTCCGGACGACGGCTCTCGTGGCTCACCTGTTGGCTACGTCAGAAACATAGATTAGATTTATTAAGAGGTGGTATGGCAGGATTCGACGAATCATCAGGCGTCGGCGTCGGGTGGTCTCGTCGAAGAATCTGGGGGAAATGCATTAGTTGAGATTTGTTTCAGATGGAAGAGATTGAAGGAACTAGGCCGCTCAGATTGAGAAGGGGTGAGCCAGCCAGCTGGCAGATGGGAGTAGAAGCGTTGCACTCGTCGCCCCCGCCTCCCCTCAACTAAGACATTAGGGATATTGCTATTGCTTGTGCGACCACCCCTTCGCCCGGGTCACACGTTTGGCGCTCTACCCATGACACTGATGCGAACGCAGTGTGCACAGCTCATGCAAATTTGAGACGCAGGGCACGGATAGGGAATGTTGGCGGCGAAGGGAGTGATCTCGTTTGCTAATCTGGGTTGATCGTGTTCGACATCTGGATAGAATCTGACACGGCGCAGGCTTGACTAAGCCCAGCGGAGAGATGTAAGCGAGGCCTGGGTGGCCGGGCGGAAAGGTAGGACAGGCAGATGGAAGCCGGTGGATGCCCAGTGGGCATGGACGCCAGGTGGTCGGGAATTAGAAGAGGCTGTCGAGGCCGCTTGGCAGGCCGCGCGGCAAGAAGTCCGCTCTGTGAAGTAAAGTAAGTCGAGTAGGGTATCGTAAGTAGTAAGGAAGGTTGCTCCGATGGAGTGCGGGTGGGTCTGCTGGCGCTAAACCCTTTTGACGGAGAACCAAACTTCGGAGAGATCCGATTTCCGAACTCGCCGAGCCACGCGAGCCACGTTGTTTGCCTCACCATCTCATGTTTCCGGCCCGACGAGATGGAGGATAGACCAATGAGCCAATCCCATCTCGTCGGTGGAGAGCCCACGCGGGCCGGCTGCCTAGCGGCCGAGTGCAGAATGCAGGATGCAGGATGCAGGATGCAGGCAACGCTGCTGCTCCCCTGCTTACCCCGTACCTGCACGATCCACGCCCTAACTGTTTAGTCTCAGGCGCTGCACGGTGACAGCAGATCCCAACCCCGATCGATTGGCGCAAGCCTGCCGGAAACTTCCCGGTGCTTATAATGGCCGGTGCAGCCGGTGCCGATGTCTGACGTCTGATGTCTGATGTCTGATGTCGCCCATGCAACCTGCGGAGCCTGCAGGATGTCGCCAATCTAGTAATCTATGGCGAATCTGAGAGGATCTGCCTGCCAGTTCGGTCTCCTGAAACCACGCGGTCCGGGGCCCGTATCTGCACCACGTACCCAGATGCATCTCGGTCACTCATCCGAGCGTGCTGCACGACTAATGCCTGCCACACGTGTTAAAAACCGTCATCCCACACGAGACACGTAAGAGGAAGTCCTTACCGAAAGTCAATCGCCTGGGGGCCCTACATGTCTGGGATATCGGGGGATGTCAGAAGCGGCAGTCTGCAGACGGCACATGGTGACATGGTTCCAACATCGGTCGCTAAGCATGAATCCCTCTTGGCCTCTCAGCCCCCGTGAACGTGATCCGAGAAAAGATCTGAGTTTTCTTACTTTTTCGCTTTCTGCTGGAGCCAACAGCGAGACCAAGATTTATTGCGTCGCGCAGTCCAGCGTGTTTCCTGTCCGATTTCATTGAACCTCTTGCAAACTCATTTTCTCCGTACCGACCCACGTGCTATGGCTGGTTTCCACGTGCGTCCCGACGAGATGATGGCAGACAATGCCGAAGCAGGCAATACGCCGGCAATCAGGAAAAGCTGCCATTTTTGTCGATCTCGAAAGATTCGATGCTCGGGGCAACGAATGTGTGCTGCATGCAGTGCCCGCAACCTCGACTGCGTATACGGGAGGGAAGCTTCGAAAGGTCGGCCTCGAGGCTCGACGGCATCTTCAGGTAAAGGTGCTTCAATGAAAGACTCCAAATCGGCATCTCGAAAGTCATCCCTAGATACGACTCGTCGTAATGATGGAGCTACATCCGCCTTCGCAGACTCAATCCTCAGCAAGGAGCACTCGAGAGACAGCTCTCCTGCCCTTAGCAACGGCCTTTCGTTCAAGTCGTACGGAAGTCCGGGTACGCAAGACGAGCTCATTTCTACCGAATTGGAACGTTCGTTTCGCCAAATCTTTCCCGACCATTCCTCTCCCCTACACGAGTCAGCACTCGGCAGTACGCTGTTCCCGTCAGAGCCTGAAAGAGCCATTTGGGAAGCCGTTACAAATGAAGATCCTATACCGAATTTTCAAAACGACTCTGGTGCCTCAACGCCGACAACAGCAGGGACGGTGACCTATAAGAAATTGTTTTTTGGACTGGTTCCAGGACTCGTAGAACTGGTCTCATCTCGCTTCGGCTCCCTTGGTTTCTGCCAGTCCGATGATACCCTTACTCAATACTTCGCTTCCAGTCTCGCTCTGGATAAGACTCGGACCATGTTTGACGCGGACATTCAAGCGGAGGCGCCTCCGAAATACAATGATCACCAAGTCTGTCAATTAATTGAACTGTGGTTCTTCCATCACCCTCTGTCGTTTATCGTATCGAAAACACTGCTTCTTCATAGCTATCGCAGTGGTACTCATGACGAAAGTCTCCTGGCAGTAATACTGGCCGGTGCCAGTTTCGCTTTCAATGAAGGAGCGTCTAGACACGGACAGAAGCTGTTCCAATGGGCTCAATCGCGATTATGCCAACGGAAAGCGGGTTCTTTGCCGCTAGCATCGATCCAATCCCTAATACTTCTGGGTTGGCATGAACTATGCCTATCCAGCGCCCGTCGGGGATACTGCTATCTTGAAATGGCGCGGATAGCGATCATTGAGTATCATACTCGTTTGAGTGAAGTACCCAGAACTGAAGTCGACTGGATTAACGGCGTTGATGCGGGCAAGGTGGAGCTTGAGTTGAGTCAACGGATGTATTGGCTTACCTTTGCACTTGAGCTGTGGGCTGCTTTGCAAAAAGACGTGCCATTCCTTCATCCCATGCCACCTGATGTAGAGGTCAATTTTCCACCATTAGACGAAGCTGCTTCCGCGGTCCTGACTCTGGACAAAGAATCTGGTAATATTGCTACCATCGGTGCACAGGAAAAGGCAATGCGTGAGCTCTGGCCACTGAGCCATATCGCCTCCACTGTCGAGTCCATCTACGCTCTATATCCACGGCAGACTGTACTGCCCGCGTCTTTTCCGGCTTGCGGTTGGGTATCGCAGACATTGCCGAGACTTCGTCATCTCCTCGACAGGCCTAACAATCTCTCGGATGTTTGCCAGAGGATTCGCGATATCTTGTCCGATGGGCTCGACAAATTCAGAGCAGGGATGGGTAATCATCCTGCGGAAGTTTTCACGTTATCGGTTTATCGCACGCTCATCATTCACCTGCTCTTCCCTCAACCAAACCCAGGAGACTCAGGGCCTCTAATGACGGAGACCACCTTAAACGATACGGTCCGCTTCGTGACAGCATTCAAAGATGTCGTACACAGCCTAAATCAACCGGCCATGGCTCACAATGTCTTAATCGAGTCTGCAGAGCCCAACAACGCCTCAACTCTAGTACTCGGTCTTGACACCTGCAGCAGAGCGCTCTATCAGTTGTACTCTCTTTCTAAAGCTGGCTCACCGCTCGATCAGGAAAGGCTGATGTTGCGGCAAGTTGAGCTTGCGGAGCTCGCACGCGACCTGCACGCGATCTCGAAACACCCGAGATTGCGTGCCGTACCGACCTTGTCAATGGTCAAAAAGAGCCTGAAGTGTGTGAAGGAGTGTTTCGAACGGCAAAGCACCGGGTTGACGCCACAAGTGTCCGACCACGACCCATGGGCGGCAAGTCTCTCTTCAGGAGGAAGTTCTCTGACGTCACTATCAGATCCTCAGCTGATGTCGATGATGGGGGGTTCTGGATTTGAGCTTCCATCAGACTTCATGTCTAACGGTAACATCGTGAATTGGACCGAAGATGAGTGGTTTGGTGCTCAACCTCGAATGACACTCACAGGACCTGCGCCATGCTAGACCAAAAGCTTATTAGACACGGGAAAACTTGACTAGAGGTGGGAAAAGTGCATTAGACGGGGGTTGCTTAGCATTTTCAGCGGGAACAGCGACAGGATCATAGAGATCTTAAATGTTGGATGATAGAGATGAAAGACATGTTATGGCCTTGTACGTTAGAAGAACAGGAGAAGGTTGCTTCAAAAACCATCCGCTCATTTGTACAGGAAGTGTCGTACGACCACCCATCCGGGGCGATAATCGACTGTTGCCATTCGCACAAAGGCCAACATCGTCCACTCAATTCCTGTACACAGAAGCTGGTCAGCCTGCTTCGAGTCGGTGAGGCGCATAGTTTCCGTTCGCTGACGGAAGATGACACCAGATGGCATGACGCGGTGGGATGTTCCTCCGACCGGTATTCGAGGATATGCCTTGTCGATCTGGAGGTATAATCATAATTACGCGTCGTCGCTTGAGGCAAGCTCAGATTCCTGAGTATCTTTTGGACATGTATATATGTGTGAATGTATGTATACGTGTCACGACTCACAGGGATGCTTCTTGCGCCGAAGAGGTTGGGGAGCCGCGGGGATGGCAAACCTTCAGAAGGGATAGCGACGTCCAAGTTTAGGGTCTCCAACTTTAGAGAATATAGCTATTGCAAGTTGGAGTTCCAGGGTTCAAATGAAGCCATGTTGTAAGCATGTCTTTGGGTCTTGGATCTGCGGACCTTATGAGATATTCAGATCGCCTATCTAATATTAGCATCAAGGCAAGCTACGAATGCAAAATTATTTCTCTCATGAAGCATGTAGCCCAGTACCGATGGCTGGGAGCTCTGCAGAGATTACCTGGAGCCAGCGTTATTGCATTTCCAGAGTCCTTTCAATAGGTACATGATGGGTCGTGGATACTAGAGTGATGACGACGTTGTTACACCATAGTGTTTCTTACAGATTCAGGGGAAGCAAGTGCTAGTCGAGCCAGTGAAGAAATGTATGCGGAAACGCCGAGGACAATAAGGACACCCTTACAGTTGTTTTTAAAAACATTGGCGCGAGACGGGAGCGGGAGCATATTTTTCATCGCGATATGAGAAATGGTTAAAATGGAACTGGCTATCCCTTTCCTTGTGTACGGGAGGTAAACGCTAAACACTAGCGTATCCGAAGCAATCTTATCTCTCTAATTGAATCACTCGGCTCTTAGCAGAATTATCAGTCATCTGTAGATCATGGAATGGATGAATTGGAACATCAAGATGTCCTTAGATACGCTAAAGCTTAGCGTGTACCTCCCGTACACAAGAAAAGGGTAAGTTGATAAATAACGCTGCGTACGTTATAATTAAAGCTGTTTTCGATAGGCCTCGTGTTATGCTATCTATCCTACTACTGTTTATATATTATCCCGTGGAATTTAGTATTATATGGTGTAGTCAACTTTAACTAATATTTTTACGAATCTAGCCTTAGAACTACGGCTTAGCAAAATTCGAAATTTTTAACGTAGGCTAGATAATGCTACACTATTGCGTACTCTACGTAAAAATTTACTATTCTAGTAATAATAGAGTATATAAGTAAAGCCCAGTTTACTATATAATAAATGTAGCGTTAGTCATCAACTTATAGCCAGTTCCATTCTGACCATTTCTTATATCGCGATGAAAAATATGCTCCCGCTCCCGTCTCGCGCCAATGTTTTTAAAAACAACTGTAAAAGCGCCAAGGGATTTTCCCTCGTCCCTTTGACCTGAGTGACACAGAAGATTGTAAAGTCACGTCGTCAAATCTGAGGAGGGAATGTTCAAAGTCCGAGAATGACTTGAACTGTGGGAGGGTGGATGGAAACGAGAAGGCAATGAAGAACAGGTATTGAGGACTGTACGAAGGAAGGATTCGACAGGCCTTATGTTTTGTACTTTACAGCCTTTACTTTTGATGGCGGGATTCGGTATGCAGCAGGACTATAAGGAACTTGAGTCACATGTGGTAAAGTGCGATGAACGGCAGTCTTCACGACCTGGACACTCGTATAGGATTTGCAATTAAAAGTAATGCTGTATTCGACTAAGAGTACTCCCTGCCCAGACCTGGCAGGTTATCTACAGGAGAGCAGTATGGAAGCGAATGGTCTCAGCCAACGAGTAAAGCGCCTTTGCCTTGGTGAAAGCCACATAACGCTGGACCCCTGGCTGATATCGCATGTGAAGGATCCCTGTGCGACCAAGGGCAAGGAAATTGGGTTGGGAAAGAGGCGTGGTGTTGGCGTGTGCCAGATCTTCAAGATGTGACGCAGGCAATGATTTAATGCTCTCTAGTTGCATGATCTGAGTACGATCGAAATATTCAATGGACCGCGGTTGCCGTACGAGGACCCCAAGCGGGGCGATGCTTACCCTGCTCTCCTCGAGGAGGCAAATGATGTGAGCCACCCTGTGGTGTACTGCTGGTAGGTGCACCTTGGCTATTTTTCGGGTTGTTTCCATGGTTTCCCAAGCTCTCGCGAGACTTGTAACCCTTCGTCGGCTTTGCATTCCCAGAGTAATTCCGCTGACGCGGAGATCCGTTTGCGGTATCTGGGGCATTCGAGCGCGGCATAGGTACGGACTTGGAGAGCTCCATTCCCAACGTCTTGACAAATATCAAGATATTCCCATTCACCACCATCTCTTTCTCTACAAGAATGTCCTTGCTAGCAGCTTCAACCTCCTTACTTAGCCTTGAATGCTTAGACTGCCCTCGTTTGGGGGCCTTTGCATCGATCCACCCGACTTCCGGGGCTTTAGATGGAATAGCCACGGCTGGAAGAGATCCAAATTCTCGGTTCTCAAAAAGCGCTTCTTCATCCTCAACGCATTTGGAAGCTGGGTCGAGTGCTCGGCTTACAGGCTCGCCACTTTGAGGAGGCAGTGAAACAGAAGCAGACAATCTCACCGGAGGCAGATCCAATGGCACCTTCGTTGAGGAGAAGCCATCGGCAACTTGTACGAACTTCTTCTCTGGCGAGGCCTTCTTAACCCCTAGAAGTCCATTGAACCGATCTTGCCAGGATGGATTGTTGACCAAAGGCTGCGAAGCCGCTCTGAATGGGATTGCTCTGACCTCAGAGAGCTGAGGGGATTGCACAGGGGTAATGATCGCGGGCGGTAATCGGACCTTGGGTGTAGTGTCTTCTGTTATCGAGTCTGCCTTCGAAGATGGAAGGTTCACTAGCGGACGGGTTGGGTCACGAGCATAGGCTGGGTGATAGTGATCTTCTGGTGGGGGAGGTGAAGAGGATCTACGATAACCTGGAGGGATGCGCAGTGCATTTTGATATGGTGGCTGTAGGCCGGCACCAGGACTTGGGAAGAAGCGCGACCCACGACCAATGCCACCAGCGGTGACAGGAGGTATGCCTGTTGAGCCCATGAATGAAGGGCTTCTCATACCGCCACTGGCTGGGAGGTTGACTGGTCGATCATGGGTGTTTTGTGCTCTAGAAACTCCGATGATGTGACGCTGAGAACTATGATCATCGATCTTGACCTGGCGCCACGTCTCATTCATAATCGGCAGCTGTGGGACAGGCCTTTGTATGCCATTTCGGGCATCCTCTGCAAGTCTAGCAGCATGTTGCTGTGCAAGTTGACGGTTTCTCTCCTCTTCCGTGACCTTGAAGTTGCCCCAAGCATTCAGAGTTGCCTGTTGCCGGTCTAGATCGCGCGAAGGTCGCTCAACGTTGTTGACCTGTGATCTTGACTGTGCACCATGAACAGGTTGCGATGGCGGCACCTGGTTGCCCACGCTCCCTGGTCGGAATATGAAATCAGGTCTATTGGATGAGGGTGTAGGTGTCTCAGTAGGAGGGAACGTTGGAATAGTTTGGAAATCCTCAGCTATAGGTGCTGGACTGATGTCACTGGGTCGCGTCTCTGGCGTTTCACGTGGTCGCTGTAGATGCCTCGGAGGGCCTATCGGCGCAAGAGCTGGGGAATTGAATTGGTCTTGAGGTCTTGATTGAGGCCGCTGTACGCTCCTGTCGAAAGTCCCATTGCCGAGGGCTCTTAAGTGAGATGTAGGACCCCATACACTGTTCGAAACAGACTGGTCTCTCGGGATAGCTTGCCCATTCCATCCGTAAGCAGTTTGATCTCTCTGTGAGTTGTTCCAAGGTTGCTGCCTTGACTCTCGACCAAGATTCTGGGTTTGAGTGTCCACCGCCTTGTATATAGGAGCATCCGGATGTTTCTGGTGGGTTGAAACCCCATTAACCATAGGAGAAGGTAAAGGCTCAATCGCTTCACTTTTGGGTTCGAGACTTGGTGGCGAATTCTTTTGACCTTGAGGCTGGGTCTTAGATTTGTCGACCGCCGAATGCTCGCTGTTAGGTTGTGGCCCGGTGCTTGGATGTGCTCCATGTACTCTCATCATGCCATACTGCTGGGAAGCACCCGAGGCGTCCGGCACAGGGGGTTTTGGCGGTGAACGCGAAACGGGATCAAGCAGTCCTTGAGGTTGCACCAAAATTTGGGAGGCATCTGGTTTGATATCTGGGTTTTTGGGTTCCTTTGTCTCCGATCGGACTTCCTCGACCACTCTCTTCTCAATCTGCTTTTTCTCTAGCTCTTTTTTCTCCTTCTTCTCTTCTAGGGGAGCCAAACCAAGTTTCTCCATTTTGATTCGAATTCGCTCTTTCTTTGCCGCCTCTTCTCGCTCTTCTTCCTCTTTCTTACGCTTTATAGCTATCTCACGTTTCTCTTTCATGAGAGCTTTCTGAGCGACTAATTCATCGCGCTGAAGAGATTGGGCGACTTCGGTCGCAGGTACTCGACTTTGATAGGGTGATGCGGTAGCAGAACGTGCTTCCTGGATCATTTGAGAATGATGCATCGCAGGAGATGGAAGAGCTGATTGTGTCTGGTGATCGACTTTAGAGCCAGGGGTAGATGGTGAAACTAGAGGTTGTGATTCTCGGCGCTGTTGGAGCAGATCATTTGGAACTCGTGAGAAGTCTGATCCTTTACTCGTAGAAGCTCGTCGACCTTGAGGCCCACTCTCTCCGCTGATGGTAGAAGATCCTCGTCGAGTCCACGGAGGATGGTCCTGCTGACCACCAGCACGCTGAGTCTGAAACGAAGCTGACTGTTCTGCAGACCCTTGCTGGTCGTGTTGTGAACCTCTCTGAAGCAAAGATGGCGGTCTGAAATTTTGATCTTTGCGAACTGACCCTCGGCGACCAGCGTTAGCAGGCTCATATTGGCCTGATTGCGCATTGTATAATTGACCAAGGTTTCCATTCTGGTTGTCTCGTCTAGTCCTGGTGAAGTCGTCCGCAGCAATCTCCATTGCTGGTGGCGGTGGAAGAGCAGCGGCCATAGTATTACTCAAAGACTCATTCTGTGGCGGTCGAGGCGTAGATAGCTGGGTTGGGGGATTGATATCTACAGGAGGAACCTTTTCAACTGGTGGAAGGGATGCCCATGGAGACCGCACAGGAGTAGGCGCGGCCGGCTTTGCGACCAATGTAGGCTTTTCCGTGGATGCCTTGAGAACGACTCCACCCGTTCTTGGTTGTGCAGCGGAGCGGGGCTTGAGGACTGTCGCATTAGGCCCGACGGTAGTTGTAGATTTCTGTTGCGCAGCCAGCTTGGACTTGCGCTCTTCTTCTTGTCGTTCCTTTTCAACCATAGCCCTTGCCTGCTCCTCTGCGAGAATCGCGGCTTGATTGTTCTGAGATAAGTCTATCTTCGTACCATCATTCCATTCAATCGTTTCCGGCGCCCAATCATCCTCGTCATCGTCAATGTCCGCCCATTTAGACTCCTTACCGTCCGCGTCGGCCTGCAGCCGTGTGGCCAGATGTATGCCATACTGCTGCTTGAGCTCTTCGTCGGTGAAGTGTTTTGGAGTTGGTTGGGGGGCCGCTGGGTGGCTGTTAGCTAGGCTAAATCGCCCGTACTCAGATGGTGTGTACCTCGATTCCTGTTCCACACCTGCATTGGGTCTGGGCCCGAACCTCCATGCCGCGCGAAATGTGAGGACTTGGGTGTTGAGGCTTTGCTACCACTTGCGGTCTTGGCGACAAGCCGAGGTCTAGGAGCTGGGGGGATGCTGGTTCCAGCGGCCGTGGTATTTGTAGCTATCTCTCATTAGCCTTTGCCGTCAGCAATCAGCTAGAAATTTACCATTCTCGCCATTGGTTTTCGGTGTAGGCACAGTTGGAGTGCCCGCTTTAGCGAGGAAGTTTTTGGTGACTGATACTGCCTTGAATGTTGTAGGCTTCTTGACGGAGTTGGAGCGAGCATGGTGTGGAACGTCAGACTCCCCCTTACTTGCTGTGTCTGACTTCAAAGGTCCGCCAGTGTCAGTATCCGAGCCAGCGCTGCCATCGACTGTTATCTGCTCTGCCGGTCCTTCGGCTGTTTCCTGCTCGTGAACATGGTCGATAGATGACATACGTATTCGTGGTGCAGCTGTGGGTGGGTCCTTGAGAGGATTCGAAGCAAATAGTCACCGAAGGTATCGAGAGTGTTCGCCTTACACGTATAGTGATACGGATGACTCGAAGATGTTGATGCTTCTCCACAAGAGGTCGATGAGAGATTGATGGATAAGGCTTAGCGTGGGCGGGAGATTCTCCTAAGGGGCGAAAGACTTCACGATAGCTTCAACACGATTATTATTCTATGTAGAGAAGGATCAATTGAGAACGCTTCAAGATAGATTAAATCAATCGAATTCTCCGCATTGTCCTCATGTTAACAGTGAGACCATCTCTTCCAGCAGCGCCTACATTCGAGTAAAGTACATCGTATCAGCATGAGAACAACCCCCCACAGCTCGTCGGTTAGCGGTACGATTTGAGTCCGTACTATGATTATAGACACTCTGTTGGCCCTTATCGTTTTGTTTTGCATGCTTTGACGCCTCCAAGACATAGCGAGCAACCCTGTTGGTATCGAATAGTCTTGATAGAGAGCAGTTCCCAGTTCCCTTTCCCTCCCCTATAATGTTTCAGCATCATTCACGGCTTGCTCACTCGTCAGAAAAGCCCTGATGATATTCCAGATGAAATTATGGTAGGCTGTTCCCGCCTCGATAGCTGTAGTGAGCCGCGAGACCCATACAAAACTTCGCTCTAAGTTCCACTCAGCTTGCTGCGACGGCCAGCCGAGAACCTAACGCCATGCTGCACTCCTGTAAATGTACGATCGCTTGCAAAACAACCATATAATGCTAGTAAATCTGGTATCACCTTGAATATCTGTTATACAGCTCCTTCACCTAGGCGAGTCGCGAGTCTGGTCATCATCAGCTCCTAGCAAGCACACCCTTCATTACTTTCCGGTTTAGTAGGGTTGATATTGACATCGATCACTGCGTTGTATCAGCAGAGCCTCACCGCAGAAAGGGTAAAGGGAGCCTACTCTGGCTTTGTCCCTCTACCCCACCCCCTTCACCCTCCATTCCCGGTAATGCCTGCGCAATTCGTCTGAACAGGGACTTTACATTGGCTCCGACCTTCGCACTTGTCTCCATAAAGATGGCTCCGCTTTTCCTCGCCTCTTCCTCACCCATCTGGCTGCTGACCTCTCTCTTGTCCCCTAGATCGGTCTTATTTCCCACCAATACGATGATGACATCCTGTCCTCTCTCCCCTCGTACATCATCAATCCATTTTCTCGTATTGTGGAACGATTTCATATTTGAGATGTCGTAGACGACGACAGCGACGGAGCTGTCGCGGATATAGCTTGGTATGAGACTGCGGAATCGCTCCTGCCCAGCCGTATCCCAAAGTTGAAGGCGAACAGTGCGGTCTTCGAGATACATTGTTTTGGATAGAAAATCAATACCGATGGTGGCTTGGTACATGTTGTCAAACGAATCGTACATGAAGCGGGTGATCAGGGATGTCTTGCCGACTATGCATTGTAAGCTCGGAGGTACTAGGATTCACCCATCGACAGCCATACCGCTCTGCTCTCCCAGGAAAACCAGTCTGTCTTCGTGTTCAGTGATTGATGCTTTCGAATGCTCAATAGGCAACGGCATCGCTGTAGCTTACTTGAATTTCTTCAGGGGATTTGAGTATGACCCCACGGTCGATTGTGCCGCCATGTTATACCACTTAGTTGAGAACGAAGGTGAAACACAGGGTTGTAACAATCGAAAAAAAAGGTAAGAAAAGAATATGCTCCCTGTCAAAACGACATTGATGTTCTTTCTTCAGGAGACTATGCCGAGGATTCGACATACTTTGCCAAGACTAAGGGCATATCGGAGCTAATCTGGAAGCGGGGTCCCGTTTAGGGAAAGTGTGAAATGCGGCCCACCACAAGAGGAATGAACGAGTCAGGGATTTTATTCATTTTGGCAAATGAGCACCAGAAAGAAGATCGTTGATGATGGAGCGATCGATGCAGCCGCCGCAACAGCACAAACAACCCTCTCGTAAAGGTAAGAAAGCTTGGAGGAAGAATGTTGACGTCTCAGACGTGCAATTGGGACTTGAAGAGGCACTAGAAGAGCAGATCAAAGGGTAAGCTCATTCAACCCAGAGGCAAAGCCACCTCCTGACAGCGGAGGGTAGTGGTGTGATTGCTGAAAAGCCCTCCGATTCCCTCTTCGTCCTCGACACTTCCGGCTCTAGCTCCATTCAAAAATCCTACAACAAGATACACAAACCCCTCAAAGCCGACCAAATTCTTAGCCAGCGCTCCGCAGTTCCTGCTATCGGTAGTCATAAGAGATCAATTGGAGTCACCGATGGCGTGATCGAGCCCAGCAGTAAGAAGCGCAAGTCCAACGGTGTCAGTCCAAGGGAATATGAACGACTGAAAGCTGTCGCCTACGGAGGCCAAAGCGTCCAAGATGTCATCAAACCGGATGATGCACCGGACTACGATCCATGGGCTATGACCAAACCCGAAGAAGAGGTACAAGATCCGAGGTTCTCATATTTAGAGAAGAAAAAACCCATCCGAGCACCACCTACAATACGGGAGGCCCCGATATCTCTCGCCGCTGTCAAAGGCGAAGTCCCCGCTATACCAGCGCCGAGACCTGGAATAAGTTACAACCCGGTCTTCCAGGACTGGGACGCCCTCATAGTTGCAGAAGGCGAAAAAGAAGTCGAAGCCGAGAAGAAGCGACTGCGGGAATCCGAGATTGAACAAGCTCGACTTGAACGTATCGCAGCAGCTGAGCACGAGCGCGAACGCGATGATATTCAGACAGAGGACGAATCCGCATGGGAAGGCTTTGAGAGCGATTGCTCAGGCGCTGAATGGTTGAAGAAAAAGCGGCCGGAGCGGAAGACACCTGCTGAGAGGAACAAAATCAAGAGAAGGAAAGAGGTGGAGAGGAAAGAGAAGTGGGGAAAGAAACACAAGGAGAGGGAACGGCAGCAGAAGCAAATTGGCGAGATTATCAAAAAGGCAAAAGAAGAGGTGAAAATGAAAGCTCAGGCCATGGTGAAGGCTGGGGAAGGCATGGATGGAGAAAATGCAGAGGTGGATGAGAGGTCGCTCAGGCGACGAAAATTTGGGAAAGATCCGTATGTATTACTCTTGAGAGCATCGGCAAAAATCGACTAAACCTTTGCGTAGTCTCCCAGAACCAGCACTAGAGCTCGTCTTACCTGATGAGCTACAAGATTCGCTGCGTCTGCTTAAGCCAGAGGGTAACCTACTGAAGGATCGTTTTCGCAGTATTCTGGTGAGAGGGAAGATGGAAACTAGGAGACCGATACAACAGCCGAAGAAGAAGAGGAGAACCGTGACGGAGAAATGGTCTTACAAGGACTTTGCTATCCCTACTTAGCGAGCCCTCTATCTTCCAAATCAATCACCTGTTGTCTCACATGGTGAATTGATATCTGCCTTGCCTGCAGTACTGGTAATAAGAAGAACCAGCTCGCCAGACTCCAAGAACGCCGCTCAAATGCAGTATCATCAAGAGAGCACCCGTCTCGGCGTCAAAGGAGCGCGAATTAATCCTAGCCTTCCCCTAATTTCCATCCCTAACCTCCTGGACCCGTAGATGTTGCGCTTGGCCTACTTGTAACTGAGGCATCGGGGGTGGTGGACCCTGAGACGGTTTATATGTCAGTCCTGTATACCTTCTCAGCAGAGGAACTTGGATTCAAGAGGAACACATACAGTTCCACTCCTCCTCCTCCTTTCCCTTTCCACAACCCCTGGCGCCTCATTCTGAGCCCCCAAAGGTTTCCGTATCCTCCCCATGCCCAACTCCTCGTTCATCCACAGATCATCTCCATCCTCGCTCCCCAACCAATAACCCCTTCCCACACCGATCATAGCCCGTCCCACCTGGCCTTGCCACCCTCTCCCCTCCGGCAAATGTACCGCAAACGGATTTTCAATAAAGCTACTCGACTTGCCCGGTGTGTAGAGTTGAGTGCTATTTCTCGACATGTTGGCGATATGTCTCCTAAGCACCAATCTCACATAGCTCATGACGACGAGACACATGTAAATTCGTATCGCCCACAGCGCACAGATCACCACGATGCTACTGACAGATTCCACCTGTAATACTCCATGGCCCAAACTCGGCGACGCAGCGGTCGAAGCTGGCGAGCCCGCGACACCGGAGGTGATGGCTTCAGCTTTCTCTCCAGGGATGCCTTGATCCGGTCCAGCCGCAACGACGACACGACTGACGTTGAATTCAGGACTCGAATATCCCCCCGTATCGCTCATAGTCTGTCCACCCGGTCCCGGCGGATTTCCGCCCTTTTCATCAGAGTGGTGTTGGCTAATGACCAAAAACCACGTCACGGCAAACGCAGCCGTATACGCCGCATTGATCACGCTGTCCAGAACGTAGAATGTAGCGAGCGCGAGACAGTGGAAAGGAGATTGGGTGCGTATGTGAGGGGCGAGTAGGACGACGATGGCGAGAGCGATAATGCTGTAGATGTACATGCTCAGCTGGAGGGGGGAGAGGTGGAGCCCTGTCAGGAGGGCGAGGAGGCCGTAAAGGCCGGAGACTTTGTTGAGAAGGAGAGACAGGGTGGAGAGTTCGGTGCCGGTGCGGAGGGACATCAGGTAGAGGAATGTCTGGTGGAGGGTCGTTAGTTGGGAATTTCATGTTGGGAAAGAGAGGGTTGCTGACTTTGGGCCGCGGAATGCGGAAGAGTCGTGAGGTGATGTCCATTATTACGGGAGCCTCTCTATGACCTCTGGCAATGGTAACAGTTCTTGCGCTCGATCCCGCATCTATTGCGCCTGAGTTGGCGAAAGAAGGATGAGAAAAACGGATGGAACAAGAGTTGCTCTAGTTCCGTCTTCGGGAGCCCTCGGCTAAATTTTATGCACGGAGACGATGTGCACATCTCGCCTGAAAGTATGAAAATATGTAAGATGAAGTAGTTTATTAAGTCATGTTTCGGAAGCAGAAATTTTCGATATTAAATTACGCTCAGTGCCTAATCGCCATCACCTCGAAATGTCCAAGGCTTCGATTGCTCCCTCCCAGCCAGAACGCCGAAGAACCTAAGCACCGTGACAAGGCAGCCCGATGAACTGAAGTTAGACGCCCAGATGCTCGCAAAGTAGAAGCGCTGAGAAGTGAATGATAAGACTAGATTAGAACACCAGATGCACAAGATGCATTTCCCCTTCCCTCACCCATCACTACGTCGTTTTAGATCACAACAATAAGACGACGGCGGCCACAATAGAAATGACCAAAGCAGCGGGTGCATTGTGGGTATTGACGGCGGCTCCTTTGAAAGCCTCAGCGGATGAAGAGGGCGATGAGGAAGACTCTGTCGCCCCTGCGGTAGCAACGGCTTCAGAGCTTTGCTCCGCGGCAGCCGCAGCAGCAGCGGAAGCAGCCTCTTCAGGAGAGACAGCCGCTGGAGAGACTGGAACGTTGCCGGCTGGCGTGGGGGCTGCAGCTGGATTGGCAGCTGGATTTGCAGCAGGGTTAGCAGCGGGATTCGAAGCAGGGCTTTCAGCGCCAGGTGCTTGGGTCGCTGCTTCTTGGGCAACAGATGCTTGTGAAACAGCTGCCTTCTGCTCGGAAGTGGCCTGGGATACAGCTGCCTCTTTTTGGTTGGTATTGGTGTTGCTTTCGGGAGAGGTACTCAGGGTCTGTATAGAGACCTCACCGTTGGTGGCGGTGTGGCTCACAAGGACTGGGGCTGGGGTTGAAGTTTCGACAAACGCTTCGCCGCTAGAAACCGTATTGCTTACGACCTCAGGAGTAGGAGTGGAGGTCTGGACGACTACCTCGCCGCTGGAAGCGCTTTCGCTGACGATAACTGGTGCGGGTGTCGAGGTTTCAACGGTGACTTCTCCATTAGAAGCGGTGGAGCTAATCAGGACTGGAGCAGGTGTCGAAGTTTCTACGATGACTTCACCGCTAGAAGCTGTGTGGCTGACTAGCACCGGTGCTGGGGTGGACGTCTCAACGGTGACCTCATTGCTGATGGCAGTGTGGCTGATTAGAACGGGGACTGGAGTCGACGTCTCTACATTAATTTCATTCCCAGTGGCAGTCTCAGTGATAGGAACTGCCGGAGGTATCGAGGTCTCCACAACGACTTGGCCGGCAGACGCGGTCTGGCTGATAAGGATAGCACCGGGAGTTGAGGTCTCAACAGCCACCTCACCATTGCTAAGGGTACTGCTGATAAGCACGACAGGAGGAGTCGACGTCTCGACAGCGATCTCGCCATTAGTTGCAGTGTGGCTGATGAGTACAGGGGGAGGAGTTGATGTTTCAACAGTGACCTCGCCGTTGCTTTCGGTTGTACTGACGAGGACTGGAGGTGGGGTGGAAGTCTGAACAATGACTTCACTATTACTCTCGGTGGTGCTGATGAGGATTCCAGACCTAATCTCTGCGAACCCAGTAGAGAACCCTCCAAACGAGAGGGGAACTTCCAATACACTGGTGACATTCTTGTACTGAAGCGTCTCCCCAGGAATTAGAGGCGTGTGTGTTGCCACCTCTGGGGTTGTCGTTGAGCTGTAGTCAATGACAGTGACTGGAGGGCAGCTTGGGCAGAGCTCAGTGACTGTGAGAACACTGTTCGTGCCGGTTGATGTGCCGGGCACAACGGGAAAACAGGTCGCGCACTCCTTGGTAACGGTCGCAGTTGATGTCGCTGGGGTTGTAGTCGTGACTGGGGGGCATGTCGCGCAGAGCTGTGTGACGGTTTCGACTGAGGGCGATGCCGGTTGAGTGATAGTGACAGGGGGGCAAGTAGGGCAAGGCTGGGTGACGATGATCCTTGCCGTAGATGGTGACCCCGGGTTTGTGATGGTAGTTGGTGGGCAGGTAGGGCAAGGCTGGGTGACCGTAACTCTCATGGGTGGTGATACTGGGTTAGTGATGGTGGTAAGTGGGCAGGTAGGGCAAGGCTGTGTAACTGTGACCACTCCAGTTGGAGAAGCCGGGGTAACCAACGGGCAGGTAGGACACGGTTTTGTAAGTGTAACAGTCAAGCCTGTGCCTATTGTCGTGACCGGTACAAGGGTCACAGGAGGGCAGGTCGGGCAAAGCTGCGTGACGGTCACGGAGGGCACTGGACCCACCGTAACAGGAGGACAGCTTGGGCAAAGGCTTGTGACGGTGACCTGTGGGCATCCTGGGTAGTAAGAAGTAGTGAGAGGTTTGCCTGGCTGACTGGTCGACAGAGGAGGGAAGACGCCGGAGCTGATAGATCCGCGGCTCGTCGATCGCACGGAAACTGGGGTTGTGGAGTTCTTTAGGCCTGTAGATATCGGACGAGCCACACCAGAGCTGAAGCGGCCAGTCGAATTGGGACGGCATGAGCTCGTGCCATTGTTATATCTTCCAGAGCTGGCGGAAGATAGAGGAAGACCAGAGCTGACCTGACCAGATGGCATGGACATCGACGACAGGGCTGGTTGAGTGGAGGTCGCATTTCGAGATCGCCTGCTGCTGCTGTAGGAGGACTGGGACATCCCCGTGGGAGCTGTGACACCGGTGAGGTAGCCTGAGCCCAATGCGAATGACGCAGGGGCGATGACCATGGCCATGAGGGCCACCTCCAAGGTGAAGTACATGGCTGCGAAGGAGAGTGTCAAGTAACGAGTGTGTTTCGTGAAGCAACGAGTGTATGAGAAGGGAGATTGTCAGAAAGTGAGCGGACACGATGGAGGATCTTATAGATGTCATCAGGGATAAAAGGCTATTACGCTAGTCGCTAGCTTTAGAAGATGTTGGGAAACAGTGGACTTGTTCTTTCAAACAGGTGTGTATGTTGACAGCGTAGGAAAGCCATAGTGAACCTTCTCAGCGGCGACAGTACCATAACTTTGCATCCACAAGGCTTGTGGCTTTAGCCCTCAGTACAGCCTCCAGCCTTGGGTGCGACCTTGGCGCGTAACACGAAAAGAAGGTGTAGACCTTTTCAGCCGTCGACCCACCCGTGGTGAGAAAGACATTGGTGCTTGATACGAATGTCAAGTCGGAGAGTGCCCATTGGCCAGCGAGTGTGGATTCATAAATCCGAAGACAACCGTGAGAATAAAGTCAAGGTAGCCCCCGAGCTCCACCCAAGGTGCCACAAAAGTGAAAATTTGACGAACGGTTCAGACGGTATACGCTGAATGTTCAATAGCGACGAGGCAGGAAGAGCCGGTTGGATAGCACATCGGATCAAAGGGCTGTTTAGAAATCTGTCTTCTCGACGATGATACACCTGGGTCGCCACCACGTACAAACGAAAGTAGATCCTACCGTTCGACTGCTCTTGCCGCAATACGAGGGATGCTCCAATTGGGTCGACGACCCGTCAGGTAAACGATGGCATTTTCGTTCAGAGCTCCAAAACCTTATCGCTCGGCTCAAAAGATCTTGCCATAGCACGTATGTTTGACAGTGGCGCAAGCTCTTGCTTACCTATTGAAGGAAGTCCATCCATGACTACAGTCGTTTGAGACGCTGTAGGAAAGTCTTTGCTTGCCGAAGCCCCAATGATTGAATCGTGAGCAATGTTGATACGGTAGGCTCAACGCTCGCCCAAATTTCTGACCAGAGGTCGAGTATCGCGAGAATGCATTATGGTCGTTTACAGGCCACGAAATTAGCACGACCTCTGCTTGCCTCTGGTGGAGAGATGTTTTCTGAATCGCAACCTGGACTAGGAGCCCAGACCCTTCCAGCCATTTAGTCTGCTTTGTATCGCCGCTCCACCTCCTTGATCAAATCTTTCACTTCATGTCCTCCATCGCATTCTTTCCATGCTCCTCCATCTCTGACACACCATTGCTCGCCTCCCACACGTACTGTACAGCTCTTCTTTACACCGGCTTTATCACTCCTCTCCACACTCGCCTCAAGCAGGTCCAGCCCTTTGCCCTCCTCGCTTATGCATGCATTTAGGTCACTGAAAGGGATTCCATGCTCTAAAGCGCATTGCGTTACTAGGTCTCGGTCTGGTATGCGTTGATACGACATGATCAAACAAGTGCTGAAGCCTAGGGATATTTTGGTATTGTTTGGAAATAGCTCGTTCGCACATAGACCTAGCATGTTGCCTAAACATTCAGTCGAACCATGCTTGCAGTGGATTGTATCGTTTTCGTCCACACGTCCGATATACGAAAGTCGGAAGTCCACTTTATCAACAATCTGCTCCATTGCTGGAACGACCAAGTCTTTCAAGCAGTCCTTTGCATCTGGGCACTTCGACATTATGTGAGCTTCAAGGGGTACAAGACTCGTTTGGTTGGAAGCGGGGGGGTCGGAATGTAGGCTGGGTCTTCTAGCGGCGTGGCTTTGAAAATACGCAGGGGATATTAGAGGTGAGCCATATGTGATGATGAGAAAGATCAACAAGACGGCGGTAGCGTAGGTGACGATTGAGCGACGAGACCTGCCCCGACGTTGGCTTGGAAGTGAAGTAGATTTTGAGTCCTGTTTGTGCTCATGGTGAGTCTGGTATATTGGTAGAGGAGACTGTCGACGATGGTTCTTCTCCATATCAGCCTTCTCATCCATCACAAAACTTCTTGTAGAATAAATGGCGATGTTGCCGGATTCCAGACACTGACGAATGTTGTCGGATGCACTAAGCAAGATACTCTAACACAGGGCCTGGTATGTAATCAAAACTGTGTATCATTCAGCCCTACGTAGAAATATTCGATACCGAGGGTTGGTAAAAAAGATGTGGCCACGCAAAAATTAGATATTATAAATTCGCACCGTTTGCGCGCCCAAATTTTCCCTAAAAATTCCTAAACCTAGCACGGAGTTTATAGAAGCTACATTCGTAATTTAAAGACGTTAGATGTGGTGGGCAATTAGCTATGAATTTCTAAAAGTTAGGGATTGCGGTGGTTTGGGCGTCGATCATTGATTTTGCTTGGCCACCTCTTTTTCTTACCAACCGTCGTACGTTCCATGCATTCATTGTGACATAATCTTTGTTGAGGGGATCCTAATGAGCTGATTGGGACTCATTCGCCGTCAGAGAAGGGAGGTCCCAAGCAGGACTACTGAAAGCCCCTGCGTCACGCTGTAGGAATCAACATGGTAGGTTTTGAGAGGAGATCCTTAGCGCCAACATTGTTTGTCTTAGCCTGGCTCTCAGGCTTGACAGTTGACAGCCGACTACAGCTGCTACAAATGAGTAAAACAGTCCATCATGCGCTTTCATCTCAATGAGCTTCGATGGAATATCGAAGACTTGATTGCTAGTCTCGATTTGTACTGCAGAATCTTGACATAGCTGCTGTAAGGTACCTGTCGTTCCTCAGCTCTATTCTACGGTACAATAGAAGTGTTCAGTCTTCTTGATCTCTTATCCGGATTACTCTAGGGTTTTCTGCACTATAAATGACTGTAAAGCATGCCCTAAATTCTGGCTTCCATTCCAAGTGATTAGCTGCGGAAACTACCCTGGACACAGTAACGGTCTCTATCTTACCTTCGTCTCAAGGCGAAGATATTATAAAAGGTCTCACCAAGCACCTTCTATGCAAACTTTGATTAGTATACACTTATGAGACTATTTGTCCTTTGTGAGGGTCGTATTACTCTTCATGCCTTCCTCTGATACGGCCGTCGAATTAAACCAAACTCAGTACACCACTGTAGCAGGTTTCTTCCTTCAAGACGAGGCGAGCACCGACGCTTCATTATTCGACTACGTAAGACTGTTTTACCTATGCTTCATTTCTGAGGAGTCTGACGCAAATCAAGACAGCAATCAACTTTGGTCTGATTGACCGAAAATATGACTCTGACTCCGAGCACGATCCCGGACGTAAGAAGACGCAATGGCAGCGCTTCCAACATCACATCGCTTCCTTGAACAGTCAAGCCGAACAGTATATCCAGTATAAGCTCCTGTATCTAGTATGCCATTCACCCAATCTCATTGATTCCAACTCACGAATCGCATTAGGGCCGACATGGAGAAGGTGTACACAATGCAGCCGAGACTCTCTACGGCACCAAGGCTTGGGATGTAGGTATCATCCTTGCATAGCCAGCCAGCCAGCTATATAAGATCGCTAAAGCTCATTTGGCGATAGGAACACTGGTCAAAATTAGAAGGCAACGAAACTATGATCTGGGCCGATGCCCACTTAACCGAGAAAGGCGAGCAGCAAGCCCATACCGCCAATCAATTCTGGGAGCACATGATCACCACACAATGCATCCCACTTCCAGAAAAATACTACGTCAGTCCGCTCGAACGCTGTCTTTCCACAGCAAAATTAACATTCTCCAATCTCCCCCTACCGGCCAACCAGCCATTTCTCCCAGAAGTAAGGGAGCTTCTTCGAGAGACCAACCGTGTACACACGTGCGACCGCCGCAGTAGCAAAAGCTACATTGAGGCCCACTTCTCTAACTATATCATTGAGCCTGGATTCAGCGAAGACGACGAACTCTGGAGTCCTGACGAGCGCGAAAGCGACGAAGCTCAGGACGTTCGTTTGAAACTACTCCTGGATGACATCTTCAACCATGATGAGAGTACTTACATCTCCCTCACCAGCCACTCTGGCGCAATCTCCGCACTTCTCAGGGTCATAGGACATCGCGAATTCCGACCGCGGACGGGATCTGTGATTCCAGTCTTGGTGAAGGCGGAATGGAGCATTTCTGAGTCTACGTCTATAGGTAACGAGGCTTCAAGGACTGGCTGAACTTGAACGTTCTTAATTGTTTATTATCGACGGATCAGGAAATCCCTTGACAATGCAACAGCTCGTGAAGCTTTCCATGGCTCTGGACGAGCACGAAAGCTCAATACCTCGCAAACCAATCTCGGGAGTTGTAAATCCCGCCTAGGAACACTGCCGTGCGGTCATGCGGCCGAGTATCTGAAAACTCAAGAAATAGAGGGATCCGAGGATGCTGGTCAAAGACTCGTCAGACATGGTATTAACTTGTGATCTCGGAAGGAGCTAGAACGAAGCCTGGAAGACGAGACACAAATACCTGTTGTGGCGCGAGGTTCAGCATATGATCTAATTAGCAGGCAAAATAGGAAGCAAAGCCGACAAGCTAAAAGCCTTGAAGGTGTTGGTAGTAATTCAAGCGTCTGTTGGTATGTTGTACTGTCTGAACTGGCCTCGATGATTATGAAAGGCCACGTATCATGCCATTAAAGGTACTCAGAAGACACTAGGTACCTTATGATAAGCTTCCTGTGACATGTGCAGTATGCCGATTATTGTTGTTCATGTAGTCCCCAGTATTGACGCCATAATCGCAATAGAACTATGTACAATGAAATGGTGTGCATATCCGCATTAAAGTAAAGAGCCACCTCCAGCACAGTAGATAGGATATGTCCAACCAAATGTGCTACCTTCAGATTATTAAGCCTCCTCATCGCTCTCCGCCTCAGCAACATCATCGTGAAATGTCTTCCCCTCCGTCGTAGGCTTAATATATCCAGCTCTAATTGTCCAATCGCCAAAATGCTCTCCCTCCTCCCTCTCCAAACTATACCGCCTCAACATCCCCTTCATGATTTCCAATATCTCTTCCTCTTGTATCGAGCTCCTGTATAATTTATTCAATCGCTGGCCATGATACCCCCCGCCCAAATACATGTTATATGCACCATATGCTTTACCCACAAATGCGACTTCAGCCAGCCATGGCCGTGCGCAGCCGTTCGGGCAGCCCGTCATACGCATGACGATACTATCCTGTCGCAGACCGTTTTCTTCGAGGCAGTCTTCGAGTTTGGAGATGAGTTCGGGTAGGTAGCGCTCTGATTCTGCCATGGCGAGGCCGCAGGTTGGGAACGCCACACACGCGGACGAGCTCAGTCTCAGGCCGGAGAACTGGACATTGTCAAGTTTGTACTGCTTCATCATCGTTTTAATCTTCTCAAGATCATCGTCATGGACACCGGAGAGGCAGAGATGTTGGTTCCCAGTTAGGCGGAATTCGCCTTTATGCACTTTCGCAATCTCGCGCAAACCCGTCTTCATGGGAAATTCGGCTGTGTCTTCAATGCGGCCGTTTTCAACGAAGAAGGTATGATGGTTCATGCCGAACTCATCTTTTTGCCACCCAAATGTATCGATATTGGATTTGAACTCGAATGGTTTAGGATCTTCAAATTTGAAGCCGAGCAAGTCTTCGACTTTGCCTTTGAAAACGTCCACACCCATGTCATCTATAGTGTACTTTAGGCGTGCATGCTTGCGGTTCTTTCGATCACCGTTATCACGTTGAACAAGCATGATTTTCTCGCATGCAAAGTGGACCTTGTCGGCAGACATGTACCCTAGCATGCTGCCTGTTCGGGGATAAGTTTTCTTGTTGTTGTGAGTAACACCCATACCGCCGCCTGCTAAGACATTGAAGCCTTCAAGACGGCCGTTAGAGCCTTTGATCGCGATGAGACCAACATCATGGGCAAAGACGTCGGTGTCGTTGTGGGGTGGGATAGCGATGGTTATCTTGAATTTTCGGGGCAGATACGTTGGGCCGTAGAGTGGTTCGCTGTCGACAAGTGCATTGCCAGCGATTTGAGTTTGCTTGTCGTCCTTGTCCTTGAGCCAAATCTCATGATACGCGGTCGTTGCTGGGAGAAGGTGATCACTGATCTTACAAGAGACCTGATGGACATCGCGGTGATACGCTGATTTCGTTGGCAGTGTGCTACACATGACGTTCCGGTTCACATCACCACAGGCAGCAATAGTCGTCATAAGTGCTTTGTTGATACCTCGCATGGCTGACTTGAGCCTACTCTTGATGACGCCATGGAATTGAAATGTCTGTCGGGTGGTCATCTTCATCGTTTCATTCCCGTAAGAGCCGCTAACGGCGTCCATTTGTAACCACTGCGATGGTGTTGCGACACCACCATTTAGTCTGCATCTAATCATGAACGCATACGCTGGTTCCAAACCCTGAGCTTTACGCTCATCCCGGAGATCTCGGTCATCCTGCATGTACGTCCCATGGAATTTCGTAAGCTGTTGGTCGGACGCTGCTATTGCACCGGTGCTTGTGTCTTGAAGGCCTTCGGCAATGGTACCACGGAGGAAGTTTGACTCGATCTTGATATCTTCGTTGGTGATTGGTGGCGGCTCGTCCGGAATCCCTTCCACCTTGTCTACATTCAGAGCCTGCCACAGCTTTGGTTCCCATTCATTGTAGCCAGTCTGATAACTATCCGGGTCTTGATCATCTCCCAGGCCGATATCGATCAAACGCTTCCCACCGAGGAAGGCCACTCTAGCATCTAAGTCCTTGCCTGGCTTGTTGTAATAGATTTTGTCTTCTTTCCTGGGCCAATAGTGGCTGTCACCGAGGGCGAATATCGTGTACTTTATGGGAGAAAGATCTAGCTCGGCATTCTCTTTCACAGCTTCCCAGAAAGTACGTCCATTCTGAGGAAATTCCCCTTGCCCAGCTGTGCTAGTGATCATTACAACATTTTCTTCACCTGAAAGATCCTCTATAGGATAATCATCCATGGCCATAACCATTGTCTTGAGACCCCTTACTTTACCTCGATTGCCGAGCCGCTTAGCTAGGCTTTCAGCATTACCATTATCAGAAGCAAAAAGTATGGTCATTGGAGCCCCATACAGACTCTCAAGCATCTTATCATAAGCATCCTTTGCCTGTCGTTTCTGAAGCGCTCGTACCTCGGTTCCATATGAGTTAGAAAGACTCGGGGAGAAGACGGGATGTCTATTCATCAATTGTGTGAGGTGGTTGTCACGCCTAAGGAATTCCTCCAATTCTTGCTTGATACGCTCAGAGTCTAGAGAGAAATTTGCTTCGCCATGATCCTCATTGTTCGGGTTCCAGCGGTACAGCGGCCAATAGCCAAGGTCGACTGCTCTTTTGGTTTCTTGCAAAACGGTCAACGGCGAGTCGTTTTCCTTGTGGTAGGGAAGATATGCAACTACAACAGAGGGTCCATTGAACTGGTCTGCTTCGATCATTGCTTCAAGTACCTGAGTATACGAGCTGTACACTGCCACCGATGCAACGTAAGCGTTTCCGAAGTTCATTGCGTAAAGTCCTATGTCTTTCTTCCGTCTAGTCGCATCTGCTGCTGCCCTCTCAGACCATGGCTGAGAGTCAATGATCAGCATATTCACATTGGCTCCGGATGCAATTACATGATGAACCCCAGCATTGCCTAGATCGTATGACCAGGCATCGGATCCGATGAGCCATTGGGACTCCTTGAAAAACAGCTTCTGCGATGAAAGCAATTGCGAAGCCATTCTTGAGCCGTCAGTTCCAAGCCTTGCGATCACGTCTTGGGCGAGGTCGTTCGCCTTTTGAGGATCCTCAGCGCTCAATGCCCATTTCGACAGCCACCTTTGAGAGGCATCGGTAGCAAAGTCAGGAGACTGGGCAGCTTCCTGGACCTCTTGTATAAATCTATTCCTATGCTCCGTTCGTGCGATAAGAGAGCCAAAGCCAAACTCGGGACTTGCTGCAACCGAAGCGGATATTCCAGCATTCGCTGCGTCGAGGCGGTTGGCTATATGTAGTCTCTCCCCGAATACCTGGTCGAGTATCTTCATGTACGCCTTTTCAACCTTTGGCTGCTCCAAGCTATATTCATTTAGTAAAGCTCGAGGTCTTTGGTTCTTACCAACCTCAAGATTTTGGATCGGAGACGGCGATTTTAGGTTTTGGAATATACCTCGCAAAGCTTGACGAGCAGTCGCGGGTTCGAGGTAGCCCAATTGATGGCCCACAATCAATGGGGCGCCAGATGTGGATGGTCCCATGCGAAGGCTGGTTAAGATATCCATGAATATAGGTCCCCATTTAACCGTTTTCCTTCGTATTTGCTCTAGAACAGCGATTTTCTTGACAGATGGTGGTATTGATTCGGCCAAAGCGGCACCAAGCCAGGGTCTGTATAGGCGTGCAGTAATGACTCCGCACTTTGCGAACTCGTCAGAAGTCTTGGCTGCCAGAATTTCATCAATGAATATGCCGGTCGAGCCAAAGACAAAGAGTGCTGAGTCTGCATCCCCTGGCCCAGAATATTCGAAGGGCCGGTAAGTACGGCCAGTCGCCGCGCGTATTTGAGACCAGATTGCGCAGAGGAACTCAAGAATGTCCTCCGAGTTGACGGAGCGAGTTGTTGTTGAATTAATTGAAGTAGCGGAGGAGATTGTGGGCCGACTGTCCGCACTGCTATCCCGGGCAGATGACCCTACCGATGACTCTTCTCCATTTCCAACCTTGGCCTGGGCAACAGTGGTGGCTTCTTTAACCACCGTGGGTGAGACTGGGCTACGGCCTGGAGCAGTAATGCCATTATCAACAAGTTTTGGCTGCCTTCCCTCGTCGGCGTATATGAACGATGCGTCCGTTGAGGTGGGCTGGAGGACCTCTGCAGTGTTGACTCCGAAAACGTCCTGAATCAAACCTGGCTCTTCTACAGGTATCGGATCGTCGTAGCTTGAATTCGCAGGGTCAAAGAAATGTATGACGCCTTTTCCGGACTTGAAGGCCAATGCGTGCGCTGTTAAGGCAATGTCCTGTCCTTCTCTCAAGGTCTCTGACTGCAGGAAGATGAAACCACACTGTCGTATTGACGTTATTTCTGAGTAGTCGGGATACCCATATGGATTTAAGGACACATGGATGACGATTGGATACGGAGCCAATTTGTACAGGTGAGGGATGGAGGAGAGTAAGATGGAGGAGGAAGTTGTGACCGAGACGAATTTACCGGAGCGAAGGGGATCGAACGCAGAGAGGAGGGGATCCGCATTGTGCCTCAATGCTAGGACCTAGAAATACTGTTAGCTGTGCAGTTCCGTGTTTGTTGAAGCCTGCGAGCGTACTTCAGGCTTCTTGGCAAATATTCCGGGTGCCTGCGTCGACGCCAATGCATGTAAGGATTTTGAGAATTCAGAATCGTCGCCAAGGGCGGGTTGTATTGATAGGACGACATCACTGCATAGATATGCGATTCTCGCGACTGCAAATTTGCCAAATATGTCAGTCAGAAATATTTGAGCCGAGGTGGGGCATTGTTGGGGGGGACAGACCTGCTTCGCCGACAATACCAACCAAAGCCATCACGAATTGGCCTACACCTCAGCTAGGATACTGGCGACATGAAGAATCCCAAGTTGAGAGCGGAAATTGAAAAGAGAGAAGGCGACGACTATTCACATCATGATACTCAAAACTTCCATTTTTTGTTAGTAACAGCCCAGAGCGATTGGCCGCATGTCCCGGCGGAACCATCTCCGTTGAGCACGCAATCAGCTAGTGGAAGACGAAGACTTCTAAATTCCTGCTGCAGACGACGCATTATAGAGTCTGTGATGATGTACTGCAGAGGTTGAACCCTAGCTGCTCATCTGTCCTTTTTCTAGGACACGTCTTTCCTGTATGAGTTCACACCACACAGATCAACGATCCTATGCCCAAAGACCCGAATCATGTAAGCTAAGAAGCCGTTCAAAGATCCCTGGCAGGTTGGATTTGTAACCACAACCTAGGCTTTCGAAAGACCATACTACCAACGATCAGGCCAATGCTTGGAGAATCAAGACTCACCATTCGGAAGGTGCTAGTCCTGTCTGAGTCTCCAGGAGGATGTGATCATGCGGATTTTCAAGACCAACAATGTCAGAGACCTCTCAACGGAGCCAAAGGATGGACCCAAGCAGAGTAATCAAACCACCGGCGCACTGGATTGCGACGCCATCTACTTCACATGGTAGTTTGACATCTGCCAAAAAAGGGCAGGAAGCCTTGTGACGTGAGGTTCGGGACCTCGTGCAGCAGAAAGGTACTCTGGAAACAATAATGACTGAATCCGATTCACGAGCTTCTCTCGTCTCTTCTCTCATTGACGAGACCGTATTGCGCACGACCGAACCCTTCGTGCTTCAAGAACGATGTAGGGAGAGTATCAGTGAGCAGATCGATCTTCCGTTCCCGTAGAGCGCCAAGGAGTGGATCGACTTCGTATCAAAGTCTTCAAGATGAATCATATGCATGTAGTAAGAATGTTTAATAAAATGAAGGGAGAGGAAGGTAGGATATCGGTTGGGACCTGCATAACGGTTGCAACCGGGTCCCAGCTCACCGGGGGTAGGAATTAGCCGAGCGGGGGTAGGATTGCTATACCTCAGCGGGGGTACGAATCTACCCCTCCTAAGTCTACCCTCTTTAAGCTTCGAATATATGCTAAGTATAGCCGGCGCCCGCCGCCCACCTACGATATCTTAATTCTAGTTTTCTATCGCTTTCTACTTCTATTCCCTCTTACACCTTACTAATATAGTATATATACTACCTAATACTATATCGTCTTTATAAAGCCCTCCTACTTCTATTAATATAATCTCTCGATAGTTAAATAGTATATACGTACGTATATATTTAGTATATACTATAAATAAGCTAACTATCTTCTTAGCCTAATTAAGTAAGGCCTTTCTAACTCTATTAGTTTTATTTAGAATTAGAGGATTTAGGTAACGAAGTAAGAGATAGAGACGAAGGCGAAGAAGAGCTTATTAAGAATAAGATTCTAATTATAATAGGGTTAGATTAAGTACGTCTAGGTCTACTACTATAAGGTATATACTAAGTATAAGTAGAGTATAGTTAAAGAATATAGCGTACTAGTTACTATTAATAGTCGATCCCGGGTTACTACTAGAGAAGTCTAAGACTATTTTAATATACCTAAGTATCCTAATATAGATACGGATAGTATCTTATATTTTATTAACTCTAAATCCGAGTTTAATAAGAGTAATAAGGAAAGCGTATAGCGGGTAGTCCTCCGGTATATATCTAAAGTAAGTATAGTATATACTAAGTATACGTTCTACTTATACCTATTAGGTATAATTCGGGTTCTAAAAGGTTAATAAAGTTAAGAGTTAAAATATTTAACTTCTTAGTAAAGAGAAAAAGGATCTAAATAGTAAGGTTTAGCGCTAAGCTTTCTAATATACCGGAGTCCGATATTACGAATATACTTATAAGGCTATACTACGCTTATACCGAGTATATAATAGAGTAAAGGTTAAAGATATTAATAATCTTCGACGAGAGTCTAGCCGACTAACTATTTCTATCCTAATTAGAGAGAGGATTAAAGCTTATACTAAGGCGTTTTACTATAGGTATATATAGTACTAGTATAAGTATACTATACGCTATCTCTACCTAGGGTCTCGGTAGTTCCTATATTAGGATTAACTACTTCGAGTATTTATAAGAAATAGGGTAAGTATATACCGAGTATATACTAGATCTATACTAATATAATATAGAATACTTTTATAGGTTACCCTCGGAGTAGCGATATCGAGCCTTAGTATATAGTAAAGCTAATTATATCTAGAAGCGCCCGATTAAGTCTACCTTACCTTCGGATTTTAATAGAATTCGGAGTCTAGGAAGTAAAAAGAGACTATACGTTTATAGGCTATCTAACTAGAAGGAGTACGATATATAGTAAGTATATACTCTACTTATATATAGTATATACTAAGTATAGGTAGGGTTTAACTATCCCTAAGGATTAGGTATACTAAAATTATAACGCTACGACGTTCGTTTTAATATATTTATACTAGATAATTAAGACCGGTTTCTATTCTTCTATCTTATAACGCGCGGAGTATATACTTACTATCCGCTATATCTAACTAAATTACCTCGGGATATCGCCGACGAAGTAGTTACTACTATTCGTTAATATAACCTTTTAAATCTTATAGCGCGTAAGTAGAGTATATACTAAGTATAAGTTCTTTATTATATTAATAAGTACTAGGACGCTTTATTATCTCTCTATAATTAGGGTATTTCTATTAAATATATAGAGAGCTTACGCTAAGGACGATTTATCGGAGTCTTAATATTAAGGATCGTATCTACGCGTTAATTCGAAAATAGCGACTTCTCGAGTATTCTAAAGGTATAAGTCTAGCGGGTACTATAGCGTATACTTAGTATATACTAAGCTAATACTCTCTAGGTATTTAACGTAAATACCGC
>JAABUP010001378.1_pt1 | contig 50923 bp, 50 predicted proteins | sample 5559201 | NCBI WGS metagenome assembly JAABUP01 (sample SAMN10711887, study PRJNA513373) | rock metagenome | isolation source: Antarctica rocks | place: Antarctica | reverse complement strand
CGATGGTGGCTTGCGACATCAACGACCGACCCCGTAAGATCCACAATTGGAAGAAGCCCTCCGAGTTGTTCATCGAACTCGTCGAAGCAGATGCTTCCACCGCCTGAATTCGCCAAGAGCTGGTGCGGCAATGAGCACGAGAGAACTCGGCAAGAGGCCGGCGTATCATTTATACTTCCGTTGAGCGCAGCGACAAAGCGCTCTACTGCTGTTTCCGTGGGTGGTGTCCGGGGGCGCCGCGCAGGGTTAGCAGCGGCAGTAGCCGCAACGCCAGGGTGGCCTCGTCTCGGTCGTCGGCGGCGCCGATCGTGGCGCCGAGCAGGCCGCGGGTGCCGGTCTCGGCCAGACACATCAGCCGCAGCGTGGGGTAGCCGGCGAAGCCCATCCGGTAGCGGATGCGGCCCATCCAGCCGCGGTTGCGCTCAGTGTCGGGCACCTTGCGGGAGTTGAGGCCGTCGAAGGCCACCGTGCGCAGCCCGGTGAAGCAGGTCCCCGAGGTGCGGGGCTAGGCCAGCGGCCCGGCGACCACCTCGAACAGGGCCTTGAGCGGGGCCGACCCGAGGCGGCGGCGCAGCTCGCGCAGCGCCTTCTCCGAGACACCGCGGGTACCGCCAAGCCCGGCGCCGGCCAGGCCCGCGCACAGCTTGGCCCACACCCGGGCGTAGCCGATCCGCGGGAACAACCCGAGTGCGAGCACGAAGTCCACCCCCGTCCGCGAGGGCAGCTCTCGAAGTCGCCGCTGCACGATGCCGGTCTGCTCAAGCACATCGTCGACAAGCTCGAAGGGCAGGTAGCGGGTCAACTCGCCGAGATGGCCCGGGGCGAACACCCCGGCGGCGATGGTCACCGCCCGGGTCAGGGAGGTGATATTGCCAGACTAGGCTCGGCGGTCACCGTACAGCAGGTCCGCCTACCTGGCCAGATTCAGACGCCGCGCGGGAACACCAGCCACCACGGCGCCGGGGGCGACGTCTTTGGTCACCACGGCTCCCGCACCGACAAATGCGCCCGATCCCACGGTCAGGCCTTGGAGCACAGCGGCATTGCTTCCGATAGTTACGCCGGAACAGAGGTGCACGGTGCCCGCGACGTTCGCTCCTGGATAGATGGTTACGCGCTCGTCGAGGACGCAATCGTGCCCGACGGTCGCGTTGTAGTGCACCTGTCCGTGTCGAGCGATCGTCACATTACTCGAGATCACTACATTGGCCTGAACGAGGGCCCCCGGGGCGAGCAGGGCGTCCGCGGCGACCACAGCGCGTGGATGAACGAGAGAGGAGACGCGGAGGCCGCTAGCGTCCAGGAGGTCGCCGAGACGTCGACGTGCGTCCGGAGCTGCGATGGCGATCACGTACAACGCCCCGGGTTCGATGGAACGAGGAGAGAAGACCTCGTGGCCGCGGACCTCACTACCCGCCTTGTTGTCGTCTAGAAAACCTGTAACGACGCGACCCATGTGGAAAGCGATGTCGAGTGCCTCGCGACCCACGCCGCCGGCCCCGACCACGTAGAAGGACACATTCCAAGTGTCCCATACTCCGTTTCCCCGTCTCGGGTCAGGCATTGGCCGTAAGCATTCACGTCCCGTGAGGGGAGGCGTGACACTGGGCGTGGTGGTGGCCCGGCGGTTCGGCGCCGGTGGGGGGACAGGGATCGGGATCCGGTCTCGGGTTGGTGCGGGGTGGGTGCCAGGGGTCGCCGGTGACGGCGCCGCGCAGGGCGGTGACCGGCCCTCCACCAAACCGGGTCGGCCGCGCGCTGCGGTGACCGGCGGGGTGCCGGTCGGCGCTCATGGGGTTGTAGAGCCGGATGTCGTCGGCGAACTCGGCCGCGGCCCGGGCGGGGTCGCGGTCGCGGGCCGCGGCGCGGAAGCGGTCGGCCGCCGACATGCTCAAGCGCCGGCGGCGGGGTTGTAGGTGCCGAAGGACCACAGGTTGCCTTCGGGGTCGCGGGCGCTGTATTCGCGTGAGCCGTAGTCCTGGTCGACCAGCGGGCGCACGATCTGCGCGCCGGCGCCGACCGCCCGGTCGTGGTGGGCGTCGGGATCGGTGACGGCGAGGTAGATGCTGACCGTGGACGCGAACGGGTCCGGTGCGGTCCCGCCGAGCCAGCCGGTCTCGTCGTACTGCCCGAACATGACGGAAACCGCGATGGTTGCCGCCATGAGCCCGCCGAGCAGGGAGGACGACTTGCGCTTCCGCCGCCTAACAGACGGGGACGCACACGGCGGGATCGTTGGTAACGTCCCTCGTCCTCGCAGGGAAGACGGACCGACGTGCCTTCCAGCGAGCGGGGCATTGGGCGAGCCCTCGGGCAGCCGAGACGGCGTGATGCCGTCTGGGGCCGGTGAAGTCGCAGCGTACGGGTCCGACATGCCGTCGGCCCCCATCTCTGGTCACGGAGGCGGCCGATGTGGGGTGCGCTGAGCACGGCGTCGGCTCGACTGCCCACGCTCGTGAAGGTGCTCGGTAAGGAGACCCTACCGCTGGAAGGAGCAAACGGGTGCCGCCATTAGGGCTACCGGAGCAGCAACCCCCGCTCGCCCCCGTGAGTACTCGAATCAGAGACGCCTCCGGCACACAGAATGCTATATCCGGTCAGCCCCGGTAGGGGTAACGGCCACGGTGTGCTCCGATCTCCCGGAGATACCAGTGTCGCGAGGCCAGGAAGCCGACGATCACTCCGCCGGTGAAGCTCCCTGTGGCCAGCAAGATCATGAGCAGGGCGCTCACCGGGCGCCGTGCAGGAGCCGGAACAGGGCTTGCTGTAGCTCGACCCAATCGGCGCCGGAGACGGGACGCGGGTAGCCATGGGCCGCGAGGACTTCGGCGACGTCGTGGAGCAACCCGGCGTTGAAACGATCTTCCTTCTGGTCCGGGGGTACCGGGAAGCTGTTCGGTCGATCTTTAGGCGCGCTCATGTCCGCCACCGAGCCAGCTCCGTGCCGCCAACCGATCGGGCGAGATGGTCCCCGTCGTGACCGAGCGGCCTGGTGCACCGGTAGAACCCGCCGGGAGCCAGCGGAAAGGTCGCAAGGCAGGGCTCATGCCCGGACTCGGACTCGGGAAGGTCGCCGGTGTCCTGCACCCCCACAGAGTGCACCAGCGTTGTGCACGATGCACCACGAGTGTGCACATGCGAGGGTCCGGCTCGTGAACCGTGAGGCCGCCCGGTCGCAGCTTGACGCAGCGGTGTGCGAGCGTGATGCCGTCAAGGCAACGTTCGACATGGCGGACGCCCGGCTACGGCAGGCGATCGTGGACGCGGATGCGGTCGGCGTGCCTCACACCGAGATCGCAGAGCGAACCGGCTTCCATCGCAACACCGTCCGTCGGATCGTGGAAGATCACGACCAGCGGTCGCCCTGACGGGTAGCTCTACGAACGCCCCCGACGCTACCCGAAGTTCTTGGTCGTGCGCAACCTAGACCTCGAGTGTGGCGTCGCCCAAAATCAATAAAGATTGAATCCCGAAAATTGTGGAAAAATTTTGGAAGAGACACTATAGATTGGTGGTGCAGAACGAAGATTCAGTTCATCGGACACGTTGACCTATGTAGCGCACTGACAACACGATGCTACGATGAGCGATGGCGCCGACCGAGAAAACTCGACACTGATCACCAGCGTCTCGACCCTGATTTCGTAACACCCTGGCGGGGTTTGGCGCCCGGGCCCGCCGACGCCAGATGCCGTCATAGTCGATCTAATTGAGTGCGTATTGGAACCGAGGGAGCGCCCCTGATGGCAACGATCAAGAAGATCGCGAGCGGCAAACAGCAGATTCGCTACCGGGATGCCGACGGTATCCAGCGTGCGGAGACGTTCGCACTCCTGAAGGATGCCCGTGCCCGCAAGATCGAGATCGAGTCGTCTCTGTCGACCGGGGCCTACGTCGACCCGAGGGCCGGAAGGGTCAGCCTGCGTGAATACGCCGCCGACTGGGAAGCCACGCTGATCCACCGGGCGGCGACGGCCAACATCGTGGATAACGCGATGAGGTTGCACCTTCTGCCGGCGCTCGGAGACCGGAAGATGACCACGGTCAAGCGCTCCGATATCCAGGGGTTCGTAAAGCGTCTCTCCGAAGAGTTGGCTCCGGGGACCGTGCGCAACATCGCGGACCAGACGGCACGACTGTTCGCCTCGGCCGTGGAAGATCACGTGATCGCCGAGACGCCGTACCGCAAGATCACCTTGCCTGCTCTGTCCGACGATGAGGTGGTCCCGCCTACGCTGGCCGAGGTGGCTGCGCTGGCCGATAAGGTCCCGGATCGGTACCGCGCCGTCGTGGTGTTGTTGGCCGGATCAGGGTTGCGGATCGGGGAAACGCTCGGACTCCGGGTGTCGGATGTGAACTTCCTGCGCCGTGAGGTCAGGGTGGACCGCCAGCGGCTCCAGAACGGCGCTATAGCTCCTCCGAAGACTTCCCGCTCTCGCCGTACGGTCCCGTTGGGCACGGTCGTCCTGGAGGCTCTGGCGGCCCACCTCACGGCCTACGGCACCGGGTCCGAGTGGCTGTTCACCACGCGCTCCGGGGAGCCGTTGGGCTACCGATCATGGCGGACAGTCTGGGACGGCGCTCAGCGTCCCGAGTGGATGACGTTGCTCGCCTCGCCGTGCCCGAAGTGCGGAACAGGGCCGACTACCATGTGTCTCAACTCGTCGGGGACAAGGGCGGCCCGTCCCCATGCAGCTCGGGTGGACCAGGCCCTGGCCTGCCAGAGCCACGACACCCACGCGCTCCGGCACTTTTTCGCGTCTTCGTTGATCTCCGGCGGGGCATCGGTGAAGACGGTCTCGACGCTGCTCGGTCACTCGTCGCCGGTGATCACGCTGCGCGTCTACGCCCATCTGTTCCCGGGCGATGAGGACCGCGCTCGCGTGCTGGTGGACTCGGCATTGAGCGGCCTGACCCGCGTGTCCTAAACCTCCTGGATCCCGGGAAGTTCCCGAACATGACAGCGCCCCCGGCCCCGGTGGGGCCGAGGGCGTCGTCGTGTGTGCACTACTTGTGCACTGTGGATCAGACGCTGGTCCTCACCGAGACTGTTATGCCTGGTCAGAGCCCTGTCAACCCGGTCTAGCCCTTCTTGGTCTCCCAGAAGATGCCAGAGATCTCCTCGATGTAGTCGAGCAGCTGCTGGCCCGTCTTCGGGTCCATCGACGACTTGGCGCCGCCCTCGCCGCCACCGGCCGTCTTGGTGGCCTTGTTGAACAGCTCGTGGAGCTGCGGGTACTTCTCGAAGTGCGGTGGCTTGAAGTAGTCGGTCCACAGCACCCACAGGTGGTGCTTGACCAGGTCGGCGCGCTCCTCCTTGATCTGGATCGCGCGCTCCTTGAACACCGGGTCCTCGGCGCTCTGGTACTTGTCCTGGATCATCTTGACCGACTCGGCCTCGATCCGGGCCTGGGCCGGGTCGTACACGCCGCAGGGGAGGTCGCAGTGTGCGGTGGCCTCCAGCCGCGGGCGAAGGATGCTCGAGAGCACTCCCATGTCGCCTCCTTGACGCACGATGGTGATCGTTCCGACGTCCCTATGCTTACCCCTGCGGCGTCCCGGCGACACTCGGGGTGGGGCCGGGCGTGAGCGCCGTCTGGCGGCCCCGGCGAGTCGTGCTCCCGCGGAGGGTGGCGGTGCGCGGCGGGTCGATGGCCCCGACCCTGCACGACCGCGATGTCGTGCTCGCCCTCCCCGGCGCCCGGACCCGCGCCGGCCAGGTCGCCCTGGTGCGTTGGGCATCCCGCCCGGGCCGGCTATCGGTGAAGCGGCTCGCCCTCGATCTGGGCGACGGCTGGTTCGCGGTGGGCGACGCCCCGACGGCGTCCACCGACTCCCGGACCCTCGGCCCGGCCGAGGTACTCGGCCCGGTGGTGTTCCGCCTCTGGCCGCGGCCCGGGCCGGTGCGGGTCACCCCACGGCGCTGAGCACCGCCTGCCGGACCCGGCAGGCCTCGAGCGTCGGGAGGACGCCCTGCGACCGCGCGTCGGCGAGGGTCGGGGCGGCGCGGTCCTTGTCCGACAGGACCAGCTCGGCGGCCGGCACGTGCTGCTCCCAGGGCAGCCCGAGCGCGGGATCGCGAGGATCGACGCCGTGCTCGGCGGAGGGGTCGTACGCGGTCGAGCACAGGTAGGAGGCCACGGTGTGATCGGCCAGGGCCAGGAACGCATGCCCGAGGCCCTCGGCGAGGTAGACCGCCTGCAGCCCCTCGCCATCGAGGCGGACCGCGTCCCAGGACCCGAACGTGGGGGAGTCGGCCCGCAGGTCGACCACCACGTCCAGCAGCTCCCCGGCGACGCACTGCACGTACTTGGCCTGACCGGGGGGAACGTCGGCGTAGTGCACGCCTCGGATCACACCGCGGCGGGATACGCTCGTGTTGGCCTGCGCCACACGCAGCGGGTGCCCGAGAGTCCCGGCGAACACCTCCGCCTGGAAGGGCGCGGCGAACGCACCGCGCGCGTCGGGGAAGACCGGCGGGCTGAACAGCCACGCGCCCGGCACCGCCAGCTCGCGAACCTCCACGTGGCGACCCTAGCCGCCCGCCCGTCGCCGCCCTCCGCCACGATCGCCCCATCCCCACTCCAGGAGGACCCCGTGAGTACTCCCCCCGAGGCCCCCGACACCCGAGCCCCCGACGCGCCGGGCGTCGATCCCGAACGGGCGAACGACCGCCCCCTCACCGACGAGGAGGTCTTCTCCGCGCACGAGGGCGGGAAGCTCTCGGTGGCGCCGACGGTGCCGCTCACGGGGCGCCGGCACCTGTCGGTCGCCTACACGCCGGGGGTGGCGAAGGTCAGCCGGGCGATCGCCGACGACGCTGCGCTCGCCGCCCGCTACACCTGGACCCACCGCCTCGTCGCCGTCGTCAGCGACGGCACCGCGGTCCTCGGGCTCGGCGACATCGGACCGCGCGCGTCGCTGCCGGTGATGGAGGGCAAGTCCGCCCTGTTCAAGGCGTTCGCCGGGCTCGACTCCGTCCCGCTGGTGCTCGACACGACCGACGTCGACGAGATCGTGCAGACGATCGTGCACCTGCGTCCGAGCTTCGGTGCGGTGAACCTCGAGGACATCGCCGCCCCGCGCTGCTTCGAGATCGAACGGCGGCTGATCGAGGCGCTCGACTGCCCGGTGATGCACGACGACCAGCACGGCACCGCGATCGTGGTGCTCGCCGCCCTCCGCGGGGCCGCCACCGCCCTGGGGCGCGAGCTGACCCCCCTCAAGGTGGTCGTCTCGGGCGCGGGCGCGTCCGGGGTCGCCTGCGTCGAGATCCTGCTCGCGGCGGGGGTCACCGACGTGACGGTGCTCGACTCGCGCGGTGTCATCCACGTCGAGCGCGAGTCGATGAACCTGGTCAAGCACGACATCGCCGCCCGCACGAACCCGCGCGGTGTGCGCGGCGACCTCGCCACCGCGGTCGAGGGCGCCGACGTCTTCCTCGGGCTCTCCGGGTCCACGGTGCCGCCGGCCCTGCTCGGGCACATGGCCGAGGGCTCGATCGTGTTCGCGCTCTCCAACCCCGACCCCGAGGTCGACCCCGACCTCGCCCGCCGGACCGCTTCCGTCGTCGCCACCGGCCGCAGCGACTACCCGAACCAGATCAACAACGTTCTCGCGTTCCCCGGCGTGTTCGCCGGGGCGCTGGACGCTGCGGCGCGCAGGATCACCGAGGGCATGAAGCTCGCGGCCGCCGACGCGATCCTCGCGATCGCCACCGAGGACACGGCGGAGTTCGGGGTCGATCACATCGTGCCCAGCGCGCTGGACCCGCGCGTGGCGCCGGCCGTCGCCGCGGCCGTGGCCCGGGCCGCCGCCGAGGAGGGCGTCGTCCGCGAACACGTCGCGGAGGTCGCAACCGAGGAGCACCACTGACCGATCGGGTGCCACTGACCGGTCGCGGACGTCCGACGACCGTTGGTGACGACAACGTCGCACGCTGCGTGATCGACCTCCTTGCGAAAGAGTGAGTGTGCATCCCCTCGGCCGTCCACCCGTTGGCTGGCCTCCGTTCGTCGCCGTGGTGAGACGCTTCGGCGGTCCGTGTCTCGTTCGAGGGTCAAGCACCGACACGCGTGATGTCCGACATCGCGCTGGGATGAGCGGTCGCCGCGCGGACCGCCCGACGGGGTGACCAGCGCGGACCCGTCCGTGGCCTCCTTCGTTACGGCGAGATGGAGCGGTCGGGCCGGAACCATTTGGTCCCGTACGACGGCCGCCCGGGGGAGGTGGCGTGAACGCGAACGGAGCGCGGCTGGCGGTGGTGCGCGCCGGCGGCACGGGAGGCCCGGCCGGCACCGGCGGGGCCGACGTCCTCGCGCGCGTGCCGGAACGTCGCCACCGTCCACGCGCCGAGGAGCACGTCGGGCCGGCCACGACGGGCGGCGACCTGGCGTTCCTGCCGGCGGCGCCGGCGCTCCTCCACGACGACGGGGGCCGCGTCGTCGCCGTGAGCCCCGCCCTGGTCCGTCTCGCCGGGCTCCCCGACGACCGCCAGCTCCTGGGCCGCCGGGTGGCCGAGTTCGTCGTCACCGAGTTCGTCGTCACCGAGTTCGTCGTCGACGTCGTCGGATCACCCCTGCCGCCGACCGGGCCGGCCGCCGTCGGGGGTGGCGGCACCGCGGCGCCCGGCGGCGAGCGCGCGCACCTGCTGTGCCCCCACGCCGCCCCGGTGCCGGTGCGCCTGGTGCGGTGGGACACGATCCCGGGCACCGTCCACCACGCCCTGCTCCTCCTCGACGTCTCCGACGCGGCGGACACCGTCGACCTCGCCCTGCCGATTCTCCCTGGCCCCGCGGCCGGATCGGATCCCGCGGCGTCGGATCCCGCGGCGTCGGATCCCGTCGGGTCGGAGCCCGCGGCGTCGGATCCCGTCGGGTCGGAGCCCGCGGCGGACCGGGCCCCGTCCCGGGGGCACGGGGGGCGCCACCGCGTCGAGGACGCGGTCGCGGGCGGCCGGTGGGGCTCCTGGGAGCACGACCTCACGACCGGCCGCTGGACGTTCTCGGCGCCGCTGCGCGTCCGCACCGACGGCGCGGGGTCGGACGACGCCGTTGTTCCGGTGACGCTCTCCACCGCGGCGGTCGCCGCGCTCGTACATCCCGATGACCGGGCGCGGCTCGACGCGCGGTGGCGCGCTCTCCTCGAGGACGGGCAGCTGCTCGACGCCGAGTTCCGCTCGGCGGCGGGGGAGCGGTTGTGGCACGTCCGGGGCTCGCGCGTCGGGGGCCGCGGTCGCGACGGCGTGGCGGTCGGGACGGTGGAGGACGTCACCGACCGGCGCACCACCGAGCTCGCCCTGCGCACCTCCGCCCAGCGCTTCACCGACCTGCTCGCCCTCGCCCCGGTGGGCATTGCCCTCTTCGATGACGACGGGCGCCTCGTGCAGGCCAACCAGACGCTCTGCCGGCTGCTGGGCGCGGGCCAGGACGCGCTGCGGGGCCGGCACGCCGACGACCTGCTCGACCCGGACGTCGAGGCGGGCGGGGCACCGGGCCGGCCGTTGCTGGCCCGGCCCGCCGGCACCGCGGACCCGGTGAGCTGGACCTGCGGCCCCCGGGCGCTGCGACGCCTCGGAAGGGGGGGCCGGTCCGGGCCGGGTGACTCCGCCGGCGCGGACGGACCGGTCTGGTGCGAGCTGCACGTCTCGGTATCCCTGCGCGACGGCGCGGCCACCTACCTCGTCGTCCTCACCGACGTGAGCGCGACCCGTCGGGTCGAGGAATCGCTGCGCCACCTCGCGATGCACGACGAGCTCACCGGCCTCCCCAACCGCCGGGCCCTCACCGCCACCGTCGGGCACCTGCTGCAGGGTCCGACCGCGCGCCGCGTCGGGGTCCTCTCCTGCGACCTCGACAGCTTCGGGCGGGTCAACGACTCCCTCGGCCACGACGCGGGCGACGAGCTGCTGGTGGCGCTCGCGAGCCGGCTGCGCGACCGCCTGCCGGCCGGCTGCAGCGCCACCCGCTACTCCGGCGACGAATTCGTCGTGGTGTGCGCGGACGTCGACCGCCACGGCGGTCTCGACAAGCTCACCGGATCCGTGGCCGCGGTCCTGCGCACCGCTGTGCCGGTGCACGGGCAGCTCGTGCGCGTCTCGGCGACCGTGGGGGCTGCCGTGGGCGCGGGCGCCGGAGTGTCCGCGGGGTCCCCGGACGCGCCGTCGGCGCTGCCGACCCTCGATCCCGACGGGGATCCGGTCGCGCAGGTCCTGCGGTACCGGGCCGGACCGGGCGGTACCGACCCGCGCGACCCCGCCGACCCGACGGAGGACGAGGTCGGGCACCGAGGCGTCGCGGACCTGCTGCGGTTCGCCGACGCGGCGCTCTCGGAGGCCAAGAGCGCGGGGGCGGGTCGGGTGGTCCTCGCCGACGAGGCGATCATGCGCGGAGCCGACGAGGCGCTGCGCCTGGAGGGGGAGCTGCGCGAGGCGCTGGTACACGACGAGCTGGTGGTGCACTTCCAGCCGGTGGTCGGACCCGACGGGCAGGTGCAGACCGCTGAGGCGCTCGTGCGCTGGCAGCACCCCGAACGCGGCCTGCTCTACCCCGACAGCTTCCTGCCGACGGCCGCGGCCGCCGACCTCATGGGGGAGCTGGACCGCTGGGTCCTGCGCACGGCGGTCCGCGAGGCCGCGCGCTGGCCGGCGCCGGTGGCGGTGGCGGTGAACGTGGCCGGACTCCTGCCCGGGGATCCCGACTTCCTGCCCGTCGTCCGCGACGCGGTGGCCGCAGCGGGCCTCCCGTGGGACCGGCTCGTCCTCGAGCTCGTGGAGACCAGCCTGGCCGACCTTCCCGCGCGGGGGCTGGGGGAGATGCACGAGCTCATCTCCCTCGGGGTCCGCTTCGCCGTGGACGACTTCGGCACCGGCTGGTCGTCGCTCTCGAGGCTCACCGGGCTGCCCGCGCAGATCGTCAAGCTCGACCGCGGGTTCGTCCGCGGCGTCGCCACCGGCGAGGGCGATCGTGCCGTCGCCCGCGCCGTGGTCGAGCTCGCCGCAGCCGTCGGGCGGACGTGCGTGGCGGAGGGCGTGGAGGACGCGGCGCAGTTCGCGGTGCTGCGCGACCTCGGCGTCGACGCCTACCAGGGCTGGCTCTTCGCCCGGGCGATGCCCGGGGAGGCGTTCGCCGCGGTCCTCGCCGAGGGCCCGATCGCCCCTCACGAGATCGCCGGGTGAGCCACTCGTACCCTGCTCGCGAGCCCGCCCGCCCGACCTGTGGGTCGTGAGCACGGAGGAGGCCCCCGTGACGTCCCCCGGCCGCCCCGTCACCGCGGGACGTCGCGGGCTCGCCGTCGCGGTCCTCCTCGCGGTGCTCGTGCTGCTCGGGGCCTGTCGCGCCTCCGCGGCGCCGGACACGGTCCGCGTCGGCTCGAGCGGCTCGACCGAGGACCGGTTGCTCGCCGAGATCTATGCCCGCGGGTTGCAGCTCCGCGGGGTCGAGGTGGAGCGCGCGTTCGGCCCCGGCGTGCGCGCGACCTCCTTCGCCGACCTGCGGGACGGTTCGGTCGACGTGGCCCCCGCGTCCACCGGCGACCTGCTGCGCCTGCTCGACCCGCGGGCCAGCGCCACGGCCTCGCCGGAGGTCTACGTGCAGGTGCGGGAACGGCTCCCGCCGACCCTCACTGTCCTCGCCCCGAGCGCCGCGGAAGACAAGGACGCCGTCGTGGTGACGCGGGCGTTAGCCCAGCAGAACGCCCTGCGCTCGATCGCCGACCTCGCCCCGGTCTGCGCCCGCACGACGTTCGGTGGGCCGCCAGAATTCCGGACCCGACCCGACGGCCTCCCCGGCATCCAGCGGCTCTACGGCTGCACCTTCGCGTCCTACCGCGCGCTCGACGGCGGCGGCGCGGCGACCGTCGATGCGCTGCGGGTCGGCGCCGTGCAGGCCGCCGTCCTGGGCACGACGGACGCCTCGATCGCCACGAACGACCTCATCGTGCTCGAGGACCCCCGGGGGAACGTCGCCGCCCAGAACGTCGTCCCGCTGGTCCGCACGGTGACGTCCTCCGACCCGCGCGTCGTCGAGGTGCTCGACCGCATCTCCTCGCAGCTCGACACATCGGTCCTCACCGACCTCAACCGCCGCATCACCGGTCCCGACGCCTCCGATCCCGCGCTCGTCGCCCGCGACTGGCTCTCCGCGGCGGGTATCGGCTAGCGCTGCGGGTCAGTCTTCAGGTCCGACAGCCTCCGCGATCAGGGCCTTCTGCTCCACCTCGTGCACCTTCGCGACGCCCGCCGCGGGGGCCGCCATCCGGCGGCGCGAGACGCGGCGCAGGCCCCGCAGGCGCGGAAGCTTCTCGGGGAGCGTGAGCCCCAGGAAGGGCCAGGCGCCCTGGTTGGCTGGCTCCTCCTGCACCCAGCGCACGTCCTCGGCGTCGTAACGCCCGAGGATCGCGGAGAGCTCCTCGGTGGCGATCGGGTAGAGCTGCTCGAGTCGCACGATCGCGACGTCGTCGGTGCGCCCGGCCTTCTCCCTGGCGGCCACCAGCTCGTAGTAGATCTTCCCGGCGCACAGGAGGACGCGGGAGGCGGCGCGCGCCCGGTCGGCGTCGGCGGCTCCGCCCTCGGAGAAGGCAGGGTCGTCGAGCACCGGCCGGTATCCGCCGGAGGTGAACTCCTCCACCGGGCTGACCGCCGCCTTGTTGCGGAGCATGGACTTCGGCGTGAAGACCACGAGCGGCCGCCGCACCCCGTCGGTGGCGTGGCGGCGCAGCAGGTGGAAGTAGTTGGCCGGACTCGACGGCAGCGCCACCGTCATCGACCCCTCGGCACACAGCTGCAGGAACCGCTCGATGCGGCCGGACGTGTGGTCGGGGCCCTGCCCCTCGTGGCCGTGCGGCAGCAGCAGCACGACGTCGGAGGTCTGCCCCCACTTCGCCTCACCCGAGGAGATGAACTCGTCGATGATCGACTGCGCACCGTTGACGAAGTCGCCGAACTGCGCCTCCCACACCACCAGCGCGTCGGTGTTCACCACCGAGTAGCCGTACTCGAAGCCGACCGCGGCGAACTCCGAGAGCGCCGAGTCGTAGGCCATGAACCGGCCCTGGTCGGCGGTGAGGTTCCGCAGTGGGACGTACTCCTCGCCGGTGTTGCGGTCGATGACCACCGAGTGGCGCTGCACGAAGGTGCCGCGCCGCGAGTCCTGACCCGACAGCCGCACGAGCTTGCCGTCGATGAGCAGCGAACCGAACGCCAGGAGCTCGGCGTAGGCCCAGTCGATGCCCTCCTGGGTATCGGTCGACGTCGCCTTCGCGCGCCGATCGAGCACCGGCTCCACCCGCGGGTGGACGACGAAGCCCTCGGGGACCTGGGTGTGGGCGCGGGCGATCCGCTGGATCACCTCGAGCGGCACCGCGGTCTGCAGCGAGTTCGGGACCGCCTGCTCCCACTCGACCGACGGACTGGGCTCGATCTGGGCCTTCTCCAGCTCGCGGATCTCGTTGAACACGTGCTCGAGCTGGCTGCCGTAGTCACGCAAGGCGTGCTCGGCCTCGTCGAGGGAGATGTCGCCGCGGCCGATGAGCGACTCGGTGTAGGTCTTGCGCACCGAGCGCTTGGAATCGATCACGTCGTACATGGCGGGCTGGGTCATCGAGGGGTCGTCGCCCTCGTTGTGGCCGCGTCGCCGGTAGCAGATCATGTCGATCACCACGTCGGCGTTCCACCGCTCGCGGAACTCCACCGCGAGCTTCGCGACCCACACGCAGGCCTCGGGATCGTCGCCGTTCACGTGGAACACCGGCGCGTCGATCATCTTCGCCACGTCGGTGCAGTACTGCGACGAGCGGGTGTGCTCGGGCGCGGTGGTGAAACCGACCTGGTTGTTCACCACGACGTGGACGGTGCCGCCCGTGCGGTAGCCGCGCAGCAGCGCGAGGTTCAGCGTCTCGGCAACCACGCCCTGACCGGCGAACGCGGCGTCGCCGTGCATGGCGACGGGGAGGACCGTGAAGCCCTCCGGGCCCTTGTCGAGGATGTCCTGCTTGGCCCGGACGATGCCCTCGAGCACCGGGTCGACGGCCTCGAGGTGCGACGGGTTCGACGTCAGCGAGACCGTGACCTCGCCGTCGCCGAACATCCGGAAGAACTTGCCCTCGGCGCCGAGGTGGTACTTTACGTCGCCGGAGCCGTGGGCCTGGCCCGGGTCGAGGTTGCCCTCGAACTCGCGGAAGATCTGCGAGACCGGCTTGCCGACGATGTTGGCCAGCACGTTGAGGCGCCCGCGGTGGGGCATGGCGATGACGACCTCGTCGAGGTCGTGCGCGGCCGCGGTGTCGAGGACCGTGTCGAGCAGCGGGATCACGGTCTCCGAGCCCTCGAGCGAGAACCGCTTCTGCCCGACGTACTTGGTCTGCAGGAACGCCTCGAACGCCTCCGCGGCGTTGAGCTTCGAGAGGATGTACTTCTGCTCGGCGACCGGCACCCGCTCGTGCGGCACCTCGATGCGCTCCTGCAGCCAGGCGCGCTTCTCCGGGTCGAGGATGTGCATGTACTCGACGCCGGTGGTCCGGCAGTAGGAGTCACGCAGGACGCCGAGGACGTCGCGCAGCTTCATGTCCTGGCGACCGGCGAACCCGTCGACGGGGAACTCTCGGTCGAGGTCCCAGAGCGTCAGCTCGTGGGACTGGATGTCGAGGTCGGGGTGGCGACGTTGCGGGTGGTCCAGCGGGTCGGTGTCGGCCATGAGGTGGCCACGCGTGCGGTAGGCGTCGATCAGCTCGAGGATCCGCGCGGAGCGGGCGATCCCCGACTCGGGGAGGTCCTGCGCCCATCGGATCGGCTCGTAGGGGATGCGCAGCGAGGCGAAGATCTCGTCGTAGAAGTCGTCCTCGCCCAGGACGTACCGGTGGATGCGCCGCAGGAAGTCGCCGGACTCGGCGCCCTGGATGATCCGGTGGTCGTACGTCGACGTCAGCGTGATGATCTGGCTGATGCCGTTGTTGGCGAGGCGCTCGTCGCTCGCGCCCTGGAACTCGGCCGGGTACTCCACGGCCCCAACGCCGAGGATGGTTCCCTGCCCCACGGTCAGCCGCGGCACCGAGTGGTTGGTGCCGATGGTGCCGGGGTTGGTCAGGCTGATGGTGACGCCGGCGAAGTCCTCGGAGGTGAGCGAGCCGCCGCGGGCCTTGCGGACGACCTCCTCGTAGGCCGACCAGAACTGTGCGAAGTTCATCGACTCGCAGCCCTTGAGGGCGACCACGATGAGCGAGCGCGACCCGTCCTTGCCCGGCAGGTCCATGGCGAGACCGAGGTTGACGTGGCCGGGGTCGACGACCTCGGGCCTGCCCTTCTCGTCCTCGGAGTAGTGCCGGTTCATGTTCGGGAACTCGGCCAGGGCGCGCACCATCGCGTAACCGAGCAGGTGGGTGAACGACACCTTCCCGCCACGCGTGCGCCTGAGGTGGTTGTTGACCACGATGCGGTTGTCGGCCAGCAGCTTGGCCGGCACCGCGCGCACGCTGGTCGCCGTCGGCAGCGTGAGCGAGGCGTTCATGTTCTTCGCCAGCGCCGCCGACGCGCCCCGCAGGGGTGTCGTCGTCTCGTCGGTACCCCCCGACGAGCCCGACCGGCCCGAGGGCGCCGACGAGCCCGACGGCGACCCCGCCCGTCCGCTGCCCGACGCTAACTGTCCCGACTGCGCCGACTTCGCCGGGCTCCTCGACCCTGCCGGCGGCTTCGCGGCGTTCTCCTTGCCGGGCGCGCTCGAGGCCGTCCTGGTGGGGGCGGCGCCGTTCGGGCCGGCGCCGTTCGCGCCGCCGCGCGAACCGACCGCAGACGACCCCGTGCCGTTCGGCGGCGTGCCGCCCGTGGTCGCCGGGGGGTCGTGCGTCGGGCCGGAGCCGTTCGTGGATCCCGCACCGGTGGAGCCCGTGCCGGTGGACGACGACGAGCTGGCGCCGGTCACGCCCTCGCCGTCGTCGGGGGCGTAGTCGGCGAAGAACTCATGCCACGCGGCGTCCACCGAGGTCGGGTCGGCGAGGTAGCGCTGGTACATCTCGTCGACCAGCCACTCGTTGGGGCCGAACTGCGCGGGGGAGCTGGTACTCGACACGACTCGGGATCGCCTCAATCACGTGCGGGAACGGTGGTCGACCGGATGACCGCCAGGCTAGCGCGATCCGGGTCGACACCACCGTCCCCGCGCCTCATCACCGACGCGGAGCCGAGAGGCCCGTCGGGGTCGGGGAGCGCGTCGTCGGCGGTCGCGACCCCGGCGCGCCAGAGCAGCGCGTACCGCCCGTCGCGGGCGAGGAGGCTCTCGTGGTCGCCCTCCTCGAGGATCCGGCCGCCGTCGAGCACGACGATCCGGTCGGCGCGGGCCGCGGTCGCGAGGCGGTGGGCGACCACGAACGTCGTGCGCCGCTCGGCCAGCCGGTCCCCGGCGGCGAGCACGGCCGACTCGGTGGCGGGGTCGAGCGCGGCCGTGGCCTCGTCGAGCAGGAGCAGGCGAGGATCGACCAGCTCGGCGCGGGCCAGGGCGACCAGCTGACGCTGACCGGCCGAGAGCCCCCCGCCACGCTCGCCGACGGGCTGGCGGAAGGCGGCGGGCAACGCCGCGACCATGTCGAGCGCGCCGACGCGCCGCGCGGCCTGCTCGATCTGGGCCGGTGCCGCGTCGGGTCGGCCGTAGGCGATGTTGGAGGCGACGTCGCCCGTGAACAGGTGCGCCTCCTGGGGCACGACGCCGAACCGGTGCCGCAGGGCCGCGAGCTGGTAGCGGCGGATGTCGACACCGTCGACGAGGACCTGTCCCTCGGTGGCGTCGTAGTAGCGGGCGACGAGCTTCACGATCGTCGACTTGCCGGCGCCGGTGGCCCCGACCAGCGCCACGGTGCGGCCCGCGGGCACGGTCAGCGAGACCCCTGACAGCGCGGGCTCGCCGGAGCCCGCGTAGGAGAAGCCGACGTCGCGCAGCTCGACGTGCCCCCGCAACGTCCCCGCCGCCACCGGGTCGGTCGCCGCGGGGACCGATGTGGGGGTGCGCAGCAGCTCGCCGATGCGTCGGAGGCCGATGCGGGCCTGTTGGTAGGCGTCGAACACCTGGGAGAGCTGCTGCACCGGTCCGAAGAACATCGCCAGGTAGAGCAGGAACGCCGCGAGCACCCCGACCGACAGCGTCCCCTCGGCGACCCGCACCGCACCGACACCGAGGACGACCGCCTGGGCCAGGTCCGACAGCATGGTCGCGCCGGGGAAGTAGGTCGCGATGTAGCGCTGGGCCCGCAGGCGCGACCGGCGGTAGTCGTCGCTGTGCGCCGCGAACACGCCGGTGGACCGCTCCTCGTGGGTGTGCGCCTGGGCGATCCGCAACCCGGCCACGTTCTCCTGGAGATCGGCGTTGACGACGCTCACCCGCTCGCGGGACTCCGCGTAGGCGGCCGAGGAGGCCCGGCGGAAGATCACCGTCGCCACCAGGAGGATCGGCAGCGTGGCGAGGGCGACCGTGGCCAGCTCCAGATCGGTGAGCAGCAGGGCCCCCGCCACCCCGACGATGGTGAGCAGGGAGACGACGGCCTGCGCGAGACCGGTCTGCAGGAACGCCGACAGGGCGTCGACGTCGGTCGTCATTCGGGTCATGATCCGCCCACCGAGCTCGCGCTCGTAGAAGTCGAGCCCGAGGCGCTGCAGGTGGGCGAAGCTGCGGACCCGCAGCAGGTACAGGCGTCCCTCGCCGATCCGCGCGGTGAGCACGGTCTGCACGCCGAGGACCACCCAGTCGGCGGCCACCACCGCGAGCCCGACCCCGACGGCGAGCACGAGTACACCCGGCGATCGGCCGGTGATGCCGCCGTCGAGCGCGAGCCGGGCGAGGGACGGGAAGGCGATGGAGGCCGCGGCGTCGAGCGCGACGAGGACGACGACGACGGCGAGGGCCCAGCGCACCGGGCGCAGCAGGCGCAGCAGGCGGAAGCCGGGGTCCGGGGCGGTCGGGTCCTCGTCGCGCAGGGTGGGCCGTTCGTCGGCGGGCGGCAGCTTCTCCAGCGCCGCGCGCAGGACCTCGGGGGGCGCGGCGCCGTCGAGGCCGCCGGCGTCGGTGAGCTCGGGCGTCAGGCGATCGGCGGCGGGCGCGTCGGGCCAGAGCGATGGCGTCACGCCCGGCGCGCCCGGCTCGGCGGGCGGCTCCGGGGGCCGACCGGACCGGGCGGGCCGGTCGCCGGGTGAGTCGTCGATCCGCTCGCCCGGTCCGGCCAGCAGCTCGGTGAAGAGCCGGCAGCGGGCGCTCAGCTCGGCCTGCGTACCGACGTCGACGACGCGTCCAGCGTCCATCACGGCGACCCGGTCGGCGAGGGCGAGCGTCGAGCGGCGGTGCGCGATGAGGAGGGTGGTGCGCCCGGCAGCGGCCGCGGTCAGCGTCTCGCCGATCGCGGCCTCGGTGACGGCGTCCACCGCGGAGGTCGCGTCGTCGAGGAGGAGGACGCGGGGGTCGTAGAGCAGGGCCCGGGCGAGGGCGATGCGCTGGCGCTGCCCCCCGGAGAGCGTGAGCCCCCGCTCGCCGATCATGGTGTCGTAGCCGTGCGGGAGGGCCTCGACGAACCCGTGGGCCTGCGCACCCGCGGCGGCGTCGCGGATCTGCGCCTCGGTGGCGTCGGGGCACCCGTAGGCGATGTTGGCGCGCACGGTGTCGGAGAAGAGGAACGCCTCCTCGAGCACCACGCCGACACCGCGCCGCAACGACTCGAGCGCGATCTCGCGGACGTCCTGCCCGCCCACGCGGACCGCGCCGCCCGCGATGTCGTAGAAGCGGGGCGCGAGCAGCGAGATCGTCGACTTGCCGCAGCCGGCGGTCCCGACGAGCGCGAGCGTCTCGCCCGGTTCGACGCGCAGCGCCACCCCGTCGAGGACGGGCGCGCCGGGCGCGTAGCCGAAGTGCACGTCGTCGAACTCCAACGACAGTGGCCCCGGGCACAGCGTGCGCGCTCCGGGGGCGTCGACGATCCCGGGCCGGGTGTCGATGAGCTCGTAGACCCGCTCGACCCCGGAGCGGGCGAGCTGGGCGGTGACCACGAGGCCGGCCATCATCCGGGCCGGGGCGACCAGCGCGGCGATGTAGCTGGTGAAGGCGACGAAGACGCCCACGGTCAGCTCGCCGGCCAGGGCCAGTGCCCCGCCGAGCGCGAACACGCCCAACTGGCCCACCACCGGGAGCGCCGACAGCGTCGGCGTCAGCGTCGCCGTGAGCCGGGCGGCCCGCAGGCGTTCGCCGTAGAGCCGCTCGGCCGCCCCGCGGAGCCGCCGTGTCTCTCGGTCCTCCTGGCCGAAGCCCTTCACCACGCGGACGCCGGTGACGGCCTCCTCGACGTGCTGCGCGACCTCGGCCGCCCGCTGTTGGGCCGCCCACGTCGCCGGGAAGAGCCGCCGCCGCATGAGCAGCGTGAAGCCGAGCGCGACCGGCACCGTCACGAGGGCGATCACGGTCAGCAGCGGCGAGAGGGAGAACATGATCGCGAGGGAGACGAGGACGGCGGCGCTCGTCCCGAGGGTGTAGGGCACGATCCCGAGCAGGCCCTGCACCTGCTGCAGGTCGGAGTTGGCGCGGGAGACGACCTGCCCGGTACGCAGGACGTCCTGCTTCGGCCCGTCCAGCACCGCGATCGACCCGAACACCCGGCGTCGCAGGTCGTGCTGGACGGTGAGCGAGAGCTTCCCCCCGAGGTAGCGGCGCAGGAACGCGGCCCCGAAGGACACCGCCGCCAGGGCGACGAGGGCGCCGACGAGCAGACCGAGGCCTTCGGTGGACCCGGCGACCGCGCGGTCCAGGGCGATCGCCACGAGCAGCGGTGTGAGCGCCGTGAGGCTGACGCCGAGGACCGAGGAGGCCACGGCGGCGACGGTCAGCCCCCGATGGCGCCAGCAGTCCGCGGCCAGGCGGCGGATCCACCCGCGGGGAAGGGAGGCGCGGGCGCAGGGCACGATTCCCAGGCTAGGTCGGGCCCCCGACACCGTGCCCGTCGGCGAGGCGGCGCGGCGCGTGACCTGATCGACGTCCCGTGGTCGAATACCGGTCTGTCGACGCGGCTGACTCCCCGCGTTGCCCGCGGTCGTGCCCCGGCGACGCCTCACCCGGCCGCCCTCGCGCTCCGCGTCGCGGCCGTCCCGTGTCGGGAGACGCGCGTGACCCTCGCCCTGCCCCCCACGATCCGGCCCTCGTCCGGGCGCGCCGACGTCCGCCGCTGGCACGATGGCCCGACTCCCGTCAGCCTCGCGGATCTGTCCACGATGACCCGCACGATCGCCGACGAGGTCGCCGGCGGTCACCACGAGGTGCGGGTCGACACCACCGACCGCTGGTCGCGGCGTCTGCACGCCGACGCCCACCTCAAGGTCTGGCTCGTCGGCTGGGCCCCGGCGCAGGCCGCCGAGCTGCACGACCACGGCGGCTCCCTCGGCGCCCTCGCCGTCGCCCGCGGCGAGCTCACGGAGTGGCACTGGAGCGCCGCTCGCCCCGACGACCACGTCGCGGCGCCCGAGGAGCTCGGCGTCCGCGGGCCCGGGCTGCGACGCCGCGTGCTGGGCGCCGGGCGGGGCGCGGTGTTCGGGCTCGGGCACGTGCACGACGTCGCCAACCGCGGCGTCGAGCCCGCGGTAGCGGCCCGGGTACGCCCGCCGCGCCGGCTGATCGTCCCCGGACGATCGGCCGTCCTGAGACCTGCCGCTTCCGGCGCGGCGGCGTCGGGGCGATGATCGGTCCTGTGGACTCTCCGGAGACGTGGATCACCCCCCTGACGCCGCTCGCGTTCCTGCGCCGCTCGGCCGGGGTCTATCCCGAGAAGACCGCGATCGTGCACGGGGCGTCGCGCTGGACCTACGCCGAGTTCGCCGCCGACGCCCAGCGCCTCGCGCGGGGCCTGCGGGCGTCGGGGATCGGGCCCGGCGACCGGGTCGCGGCGCTGCTGCCCAACGTGCCCGCGATGCTCGTCGCCCACTTCGGCGTCCCGTTGGCCGGGGCGGTGCTCGTTGCGGTGAACACGCGGCTCGCGTCGGAGGAGGTCCGCTACATCCTCGACCACTCCGGGGCGACGCTCCTCGTCGTCGACTCGGCACTGTCGGCGACGGTGGCGCCGCTGCGCTGCGCGTCCCACTCGACGGGTCCGGCGCCGCTGCGCTGCGCGTCCCACTCGACGGGTCCGGCGCCGCTGCGCTGCGCGTCCCTCCGGGAGGTCGTCACGCTCGTCGACCCGGAGGGACCGGACGCGGGGACGACCCCCGACGGTCCGAGCTGGGAGGACCTCCTCGCCCGCGGCGAGGAAGGGGAGCACGCCGGCGGGGCGGACCTGCCCTGGGAGGTCGACGACGAGCGCTCGACGATCACCATCAACTACACCTCGGGCACGACGGGGCGACCCAAGGGCGTCCAATACCACCATCGCGGCGCATACCTGAACGCCCTCGGCGAGATCGTCCACTCCGAACACGACCCGTCGTCGGTGTACCTGTGGACGCTGCCGATGTTCCACTGCAACGGCTGGTGCACGCCGTGGGGGATCACCGCGGTCGGCGGGACGCACGTGTGCCTGCGCGAGGTGCGGGGCGACGCGATCTGGGGCCTCATCGGGGAGCACCGCGTCACCCACCTCAACGGGGCGCCGACGGTCGTGACGACGATCATGAACGCAGCACAGGCCCGGACGCTGGACTACGCGCTCGTCGTCACCACCGCCGGTGCGCCCCCGAGCCCGACGACCATCCTCGAGATGGAGCGGATGGGGTTCCGCATCGTGCACGTGTACGGCCTCACCGAGACGTACGGGCCGTACACGGTCTGCCAGTGGCAGGACGCGTGGGCCGACCTCGAGCCCACCGAGCGCGCGGCTCCAGGCGCGGCAGGGCGTCGGGATGATCCAGGCCGACCCCGTGCGCGTGGTGGAGGTGGTCGAGGAGGAGGCGTCGGGCCCGGACGTCGAGCTCGTCGACGTCCCTGCGGACGGGGTGACGATGGGGGAGATCGTCATGCGGGGCAACAACGTCATGTCGGGCTACTACCGCGACGCCGAGGCGACGGCCCGCGCCTTCGCCGGCGGTTGGTACCACTCCGGCGACCTCGGCGTGATGCACCCCGACGGCTACGTCGAGCTCCGCGACCGCGCGAAGGACGTGATCATCTCGGGTGGGGAGAACATCTCGACCGTGGAGGTCGAGCAGGCCGTGCTCAGCCACCCGGCGGTGCTCGAGGCGGCCGTCGTCGGCGTCCCCGACGAGCGGTGGGGTGAGCGTCCGAAGGCGTTCGTCGTGCTGCGGGAGGGCGAGGAGACCGGCGAGGAGGAGATCCTGGAGCACGTGCGCGGCCTCATCGCCCGGTACAAGTGCCCGCGCGAGGTGGGGTTCGTCGACGAGCTGCCCAAGACGTCCACCGGGAAGATCCAGAAGTTCGAGCTCCGCGACAAGGAGTGGACCGGGCACGAGGGGCGTATCCGCGGCTGATCGCCGGGGTCCGACGACCCAGGCATGGCGGGCCCCGGGCCGGGGAACGCTCCTCGGAACGTGCAGGATCGTGCCGGTACCGCAGCAGTCCCGAGGAGCGAGTCACGTGAGCGAGCAGTCCATGGAGCAGCCGGACGTCGTCGAGAACGAGAGCGGAGCCCTCGACTCGGAGCCCTCCGTGGTCACCGACGAGGACCGCCTGGGTGCCGACCCGCTCGAGGACGGCATGGACCCCCCCGAGGACTGGAGCCGCGACATCCGGTTCGGCGGGACGCGGGAGAGCGAGCAGACCGACACGCTCACCGAACGGATCCCGCAGGAGGAGCCCGATGTGGGCGCGGGTGAGCTCGACGAACTGCCGGGACGTCCGGTGGCCGCCACCCCGGCGATGGAGCTCGACGAGTCCGTCGACGACCCGGTACACGCGGTCGACGGCGTCGGGGGCGAGGTCGAGCTGGGCGCCGAGTCCGCGGCCCTGCACGTGGAGCAGGAACGCTGAGCACGCTCACGGCCCGACTGCGCGGCGAGCGGGTCCTCGTCCTCGCGGGGGCGCTCGCGCTGGTGGTGCTCCTGCTCGCCGTGGGTGCCCTCCTGGGCGGATGGCGCCCGTTCTCGACCGAACCCGCCGTGCTGACGTTCGGGGCGAACGGGGACATGGCGCGCTTCGTCCTCTTCGAGGGGCAGTGCGCCAGCGGGAAGCTCGGGGCGTCGGGGGGGTTCGGGCCCGAGAACGATTCGCCGTGCGGGGAGCCCCACGACGTCGAGGTGGTGGGCAGCCGCGCACCCCTCGACGAGGGCCGGGAGGTGAGCTATCCCGGCGAGGACGCGATGGCCCGTTTCGGGCGGGCCTACTGCGCGATCGTGCTCGACTCGGCGGTCGTCGCCGACGCCGCGGGCGGGGCGTCGAAGGACGACCTCGAGGTCACCGCGGTGATCCCCACCCAGGCTGCGTTCGACTCCCCCCGCACGGCCGACGCGTCGTCGTCGGGCGCCCGCCAGGTGGCCTGCGTGATCACCCGATCGGACGGCCGGCAGCTCGGCGATCGGTTCAGCGTCATCTGAGCGTCTTGTCCCGCTCCGGTGAGGCGCGCATCATGCCGCGATGGCCACCGATGTCCCGACCACACCCGCCGGCCGCCGGCGACTGAAGCAGCGCGCGGTCGCCGCCAGCACCGTCGGCACCACGATCGAGTGGTACGACTTCTTCCTCTACAACACCGCGTCCGCATTGGTGTTCGGCCCGCTGTTCTTCAACTCGTCCGGTGCGGGCGGGGTCCTGCTGGCGTTCAGCACCCAGTTCGTCGGGTTCATCGCCCGGCCTTTCGGGGCGGCGATCTTCGGCCACTACGGCGACCGGATCGGCCGCAAGTACAGCCTGGTGGCGACGCTGCTGCTCATGGGCGGCGCGACGGTCCTCATCGGTCTGCTGCCGACCTACGCGACGATCGGGGTCTGGGCGCCGATCCTGCTGACCCTGCTGCGGATCGTGCAGGGCATCGGGGTGGGCGGCGAGTGGGGCGGCTCGGTGCTCATGGCCATGGAGTGGGGCAACCGGCGCCAGCGCGGGCTGATGGCGTCGTGGCCGCAGGTCGGGGTGCCGCTCGGGCTGGCCTCGGGGACCGCGGTCGTCTACTTCTTCGCGGGCGAGGGCTTCCTGGCCGGGGGCTGGCGGGTGCCCTTCCTGGCCAGTGCCGTGCTCATCGTGATCGGGCTCTACGTGCGGCTCAAGGTGCTCGAGAGCCCGGCGTTCGCGCAGGTGAAGAGCCGCGGCGCGGTGGCCAAGCTGCCGCTGGTCGAGACGCTGCGCACCCAGCGGGCCGACGTCCTGCGCGCCCTGCTGGTGCGCACCGCCGAGCAGGCGCCCTTCTACATCTTCACGTCGTTCGTGCTGGTCTACGGCGTGCAGCAGCTGAAGCTGCCGCGGGCGGATCTGCTGCTGTACCTCATCGTCGGGGCCGGGATCGGGCTGATCAGCGTGCCCTTCTTCGGCTGGTTGTCCGACGTCCTGGGTCGGCGCCTGGTCTACGGCGCCGGGATCGTCCTCACGGCGCTGTACGCCTTCCCGTACTTCGGCCTGCTCAACACCCGCTCCGGGGTGCTCGTCCTGCTCGGCGTCGCGCTCGGACTCGTCTTCCACGACATGATGTACGGCCCGCAGGCGGCGCTGATCTCCGAGACCTTCGGCACCGGGATCCGCTACACCGGGGCGGGGCTGGGCTATCAGCTCGCGTCGATCACCGCGGGCGGCCCGGCGCCGCTCATCGCGACGTTCATCCTGAGCCGCACCGGCTCGACGACCGGGATCTCGCTCTACATCCTCGGGTGTTGTGTGGTGTCCCTGGCAGCGCTGATGTTCATGCACCCGCGACCGCCCGACGCCGACGACTACGACTCCGCCTCCGAGGACGACGCCCCGGCGGACACCGTCGCCACCGCTGCGCGGGCGGGCTGAGTCGGCCGGGCAGCACGGTCGGTGATGCCGATCCGCCCGCTCACGCCGTCCGCGCTGCTCGACGAGCTCGCCGAGGTGGTGTCGGCGCTCGCGGGGCGCGTACGGGTGCTCGTCGACGGGGCGCCCGCGGCGTCGCCGGATATCCTCGCCGATGGGCTGGTCGACCGGTTGCGCGCGCGGTCCCGGCCGGTAGTGCGGGTCTCGGCGTGGGAGTTCCTGCGGCCCGCGTCGGTGCGCCTCGAGCGGGGCCGGGAGGACCCGGACGCGTTCTACGACGCCTGGCTCGACGAGGGCGCGCTGGTGCGCGAGGTGCTCGCACCGGCGGGGTCGGGCGGTCCGGTCCTCCCGAAGCTGTGGGACGCCACCACCGACCGCGCCCACCGCGCCGACCGGGTCGACCTGCCCACCACCGGCGTCGTGATCGTCGACGGTCCCCTGCTCCTCGGGCGCGGTCTGCCCGCCGAACTCGCCGTGCACCTCGCGATGTCCGAGGGCGCGCTGCGGCGTCGTACCCCCGAGACCGAGGTGTGGACGCTGCCCGCCTACGCCCGCTACGTCGAGGAGGTCGACCCGGTCGCCGTCGCCGACCTCGTGATCCGCGCCGACCACCCGGCCCGCCCGGCGTTGCAGAGCTGACCTCCGTGGACTCCACACCCAAGAACGGTGGCGCAGTGAGCGGGAGCTGGGCGCATGCGGTCGAGGATCTGTGGATGCGCCTCGGCGGGGACCCGGCCGCGGGCGCGGTGACCTGGCGCGGCACCTCGACCGGTCTCCGCTCGCCGCTGCCGGTGGACGCGCTGGCCGTGGGCGCCGTGAGCGTCGCCGGGAGGGCGGGCGCGCGCCTCGCCGGCGCCGACCCGGGGGAGGTCGTCGTCGACGCTTCCCGGGTCGGCAGCTCCTTCCGCGCGGACCAGCTGCTGCGGCTCGGTGGGGAGAACCCGGGCGGGTTCGCGCCGCTCTCGGGCTTCTGGCGCACGGCCGACGGTTGGGTCCGGACCCACGCGAACTACGCGTGGCACCGCGATGCCCTGGTGCGCGCGCTGGGCACCGAGGACGTCGACGGTGTGGCCGGCGCCCTCGCCGAGAGAAGCGCGCAGGACGTCGAGGACGCGGTGACCGCCGCCGGCGGCATCGCCGTGGCCGTCCGCACCCGCGAGGAGTGGACCCGGCACCCGCAGGGCGCGTCCGTCGCCGCCGAACCCCTGGTCACGGTGCGCCACACCGAGCGGCCCGGCGCCGCGCCGCCGACGCGTCCCCGCGTTCTCGACCTCACCCGCGTCATCGCCGGCCCGGTGGCGACGCGGACCCTGGCGCTGCTCGGCGCCGACGTCCTGCGCCTCGACCCGCCACAGCGGCCCGAGATCGCTGCCCAGCACGTCGACACCGGGATCGGGAAGCGCACCGCGGTCCTCGACGCCGTCGCCGACCGCGCCCGCCTCGACGACCTGGTCGAGGCCGCGGACGTCGTCGTCCTCGGCTACCGGCCCGGCGCGCTCGACCGCCTCGGGCTCGACCCCGACAGGCTGCTCGCGCGGCGGCCCGACCTCGTCGTCGTCCGCCTCGACGCGTGGGGGTGGACGGGGCCGTGGGCGCAGCGGCGCGGGTTCGACAGCATCGTCCAGGCGGCGTGCGGGATCGCCCGGACCCACGCTCCGCACGGACGTCCGGGTGCCCTGCCCGCGCAGGCCCTCGACCACGCCACCGGCTACCTCGCCGCCGCGTCGGCGCTCCTGGGCCTGGCCGAGCGGCCGGCGCGTGGCGGTTCGGTCCGTGATCTCGCGCTGGCCCGCACCGCAGAGTGGCTGTACCGCTTCTCCGGCTTCTCCGGCTTCTCCGGCTTCTCCGGCGACGGGAGGGTCCCGCCCGTCGAGTCACTCATCCAGCGCCTCGGCGACGCCGAGCTGCCGCCACCGGCCCTGACCCCCGCGGCCGGTCCGGACCACTGGATCGCCCCCGCCCACGAGCTGGGCTCCGACGCCGCCCAGTGGCTGCCCGGCTAGCGTGGCGTCCGTGGTGGTTCGCGACGCTCCGGTGATCTCCCGACGCGAGCACGACGTGCGCCCGCGGCGGGTCGAGGTCGACGGCGTCGAGGACCGCACGCCACGGATGCGCCGCGTCACCCTCGTCGGCGACCTCGCGGACCTGCCCGTGGAAGGGCCCACAGACCATCTCAAGGTGTTCTTCCCGCTCGTGACCGGGGCCGAGCCACCCGAGCCGGAGATCGGCCCGCGGGGTCTTCTGACGCCGGCTCCGGGAACGCCCCGGCCGTACCGCGAGTACACCGTCCGCCGCCACGACGGCGACCGACTCGTGATCGATGTCCTCCGCCACGGGGACGGCCTGGCCGGACGCTGGATCGAGGACCCGCGGGGTGCGTTGTGGCTGCTGGGCCCGCGCTCGAGCGCCGTCGTCGAGCCGCGCGACTGGTACCTGCTCGGCGGCGACGAGACGGCGCTGCCCGCCCTCGCGCGCTGGCTCGAGGTCCTCCCGGCCGGGAGGGTGACCGTGCTGGCCGAGGTCGCCGACGCCGCCGAGCAGCGTTACCTGCCTCCCGACGCCGACGTGCGGTGGTTGCACCGCGATGGTGCCGCCCCGGGGACGACGACGCTGCTCGGGGACGCCGTCGCGGGATTCGTCCCGCCGGCGGGGCAGGGGTTCTGCTGGATGGGCGCGGAGGCGAGCGCCCTGCGTCCGGTGCGGCGCCACCTGCGCGACGTCCTGCCCGCGACGTGCGTCGACCTCGACGGCTACTGGCGTCGCGGTGTCGCCGGGACCGGACTGGGCTGAGGACCGCGCCCGTCGCCGCCAGGCCGCGCTCGACCACGTCCACGAGCGAACGGCACGTTCGTTCCGCACTATGCGCGCGAACGGGCCGTTCGCATCGCGGGCCGCAGCCAGAGCAGCCCGAGGATCGGCAACACCACCGGCACGAACCCGTAGCCGACGCCGAAGTCCGACCACACCGTCGGGTCTGGAAAATCCTGCGGGCGCAGCAACGAGAGCGTGCCGACCCCGAGGACGCCGACCAGCTCGATCACCACCGCCACCCGCGCGACCCGGACCGACGCCGGCGTCGCCCGGCCGATCGCGACCGCTGCGAGGAGGTACACAGCCGCCGCGAACGCCGAGAGCAGGTACGCCTCCGGCGCCCGCTCGAACTGCGTGGCGATCTGGTACAGCGCCCGCGCGCCGGCGGAGATGGCGAAGACCACGTAGACCACGAGCAGGACCCGCCCGGGCCCCCGGTTGATGACACGCGGTTCAGCCACGGGTCGCCTCCCACACCTGCTGGGTGCGCAGGATCAGCACGGCCAGGGTGACCCCGGCGATGGCCAGCACGATCGAGCCGTAGCGGGTCCGCTCGCCGTGGGCGAGCGCCGCCCCGATGGGCAGCGCCACGACCGTCGCGATGAGGTACCCGACGATCTCCGTGACGGCCGCGCCCGAGCGGCCGCCGGTCACGATGAGCAGCACGAGCGCGAGCAGCGCCTGCGCGAGGGCCGCGACCTCGAGGACCACCACGCCGAGCCGGTGACGCACCGTCGGCGCCTGCCCCACCACCGCCGACACCGCGCACCACAGCGCCCACGCCAGCGACAGGGCCTCGAGCGTCGCCGACACCGGAACGATCACGTTGCCATTGTGGCGCCCCGGGGGCGTGAGCTCGCGCCGCGTCGGGAACGGGGACCGTCGTGCGCAGCACACAGCAGCTCGACCGGGCCCTCCGCGACCTCGACGGCGCGAGCTACGCCCGCTACCGGTCCCTGACCGGACCCTGGGGCGAGGGCGGCGTCACCGTCGAGATCCTGCGGGTGCAGGCCGACCCGTTCGCCCCGCCGAGCCGGGTGCGCCTGACGGTGACCGACGCCGGGATCCCCGACGCCGTGCGCGCCACCCCGACCCGTCGCCGCGCGCTGGCCACGCACCTGCTGCGCGGTCTGCGACGGGCCTTGTACGACACCGAGTGCCACGTCGACGCCGGCGGCCAGCAGGTCCTCGAGCGCAGCGCTGGGCGCGTCGACGCCGAGGACACGGTCGTCGTCGACCTCGCGGTGCCCCTGCCCGGACCGCGCCGGCGCATCTTCGGCCAAGAGGCCGCGACCCTGCTCGCGCGGACCGTCCCCGACGCCGCGGGCGCCCTCACCTGGGCGGGGACCGACGCCCTCGCGGCCCACCGGGTGGTCGAGAGCGTCGAGGACGCCGTCGCGCTGCGCGACGCCCTCCTCGCCCGCGGCCTCGTGGCCTTCGTCGCCGACGGGGCGGTCCTGCCGCGCCGCACGGGCGTCGACGACCGCCCGATGAGCGGCGCGACGCCGTTCACCTCCCCGGACCGGATGCGCGTCACGATCTCGACGCCGAACTCCGGCGAGGTCACGGGCATGGGTGTGCCCGCCGGGGTCACGGTGATCGTCGGCGGTGGCTACCACGGCAAGTCCACGCTGCTGCGCGCGCTCGGCGCGGGGGTGTGGGACCACCTGCCCGACGACGGGCGCGAGCGCGTGGTCACCCGCCGCGACGCGGTGTCCGTGCGGGCCGAGGACGGGCGCGCGGTGACCCGCGTGGACGTCTCCGCGTTCGTCGCGCACCTGCCGAGCGGCGCCGCGACCGACGACTTCACCACCGCCGACGCCTCGGGATCGACGAGCCAGGCCGCGTCGATCGTGGAGTCCGTCGAGGCCGGGGCGCACGTCCTGCTCGTCGACGAGGACACCTCGGCGACCAACCTCATGGTCCGCGACGGTCGGATGCAGCGCCTCGTCCCCGCCGAGCCGCTGGTCCCGTTCGTCGAGCGGGTCCGACCGCTGCACCGGGAGCACGGGGTGTCGACGGTGCTGGTCACGGGCGGGTCGGGTGACTACCTCGACGTCGCCGACACGGTGGTCATGATGGAGCGCTGGGTCGCCTCCGAGGTCACCGCTCGGGCGCAGGCGATCGCCGCGGAGTCGGCCACCCGCGTGGTCGAGCACACCGGGTTCCCGACGGTGACCGCCCGCGTCGTCGATCCCGCCTCGCTCGACCCGGTGGGCGCGCGCGGCAAGCGGCGCGTCACCGCCCGCGACCAGGTCACCGGGGCCACGCTGACCTTCGGCGAGGACGACATCGACCTCTCCGCCGTCGGGCAGCTTGTCGACCGCGCGCACGTCCTCGGCGTCGGGCGGGCGCTCGCGCTGCTCGGGGACGGCGTGCTCGAGGGCACGATCACCCTGGCCGAGGGTCTCGACCTCCTCGAGGCCGAGTTCACCGACCGGGGCGCCGCCGCGCTCACCGGCGGGCGCAGCGAGGACCTCGCCGTCCCCCGACGCCACGAGATCGCCGCCGCCCTCAACCGCCTCCGGTCCCTGCGCGTGGCGGCGCTGCGGCGCCCATCCGCCGGAACGTCGGGGTGACGCCGGCGACCGCGACCGCCCACGGGGCGAGGCCGTCGAAGGCGAGGACACCGCTGCTCGTGTGCGCGAGGAGCCGGTCGAGAAGCTCGTGGACCTCCGCGCCGGTGAGATAGGGGCGCACGCCCTCGGCCACGGCGAGCGTGGGGCGGTCGGGATCGGTGGTCGCCTGCGCGCCGCGCAGGTCGATCGGGTCACCGTCCATCAGATCCGCGCGCCCTCGCGCCACAGCTCGAGCACCGCGTCCTCCCCCTCGACGACGACGGTCGACCACGGCGCGCGGTTCCACAGGACGGCGTGCACCGCGGCGGCCGGGCCGCGCAGGCGCACGTCGGGCGCCGGCCCCGCCGCGTCGCCCCCCGACCCGGAGCCGGCGGCGACGCCCGCGGACACCTCGAGACCGTCCGGACCCGTCCGCGCCGTCCAGCTCGGCCCGTCGTCGCAGGTCACGACAATGGTGCGGGGCGGGTCGGACCGCAGGCCACCCCGGCGTCGGGTCCGGACGGGCAGGAACTCGAGGAGCTCGGCGATGCCGTCGACCGCGGTGTCGGGCTCCACCCGCCCGAGGACTCCGTCCGCGGCGAGCTCCACGTCGAGGCGGTGCACCAGTGTCTCGTGGGCCTGCCGGCGCGCCCAGAACTGCCGCGGCGGCAGACCGGGCAGGATCGTGACGCACGACAGCGTCGGCTCCGCGCGGGCGAGGGTGTCGGCCAGGGCCTCGACACCGTCGCCGAGCCACTCGGCCAGGCCGTCGTCCGGCGGTGCCTCGCCCAGCGCGGCCCGTTCCTCGCGCGACGGGAACTCGTCCCGGGCCTCGCCGACGATCATCGTCGCCCACCGATGGGTCTCCCCGAGATGCGCGGCGAGGTCGCGTACCGTCCAGCCCGGGCAGGCCGGGACGGGGGTCTCCCAGCCGGCGCGGCGGGCCGTCGCGGCGAGCGAGCGGCCCTCGGACAGCAGCGTGGTGAGGTGTTCGGCGAACTCCATGGCGCCACTGTCGCATCGGGCCCCCGGCTTGACCCCGGGTGCCGGCTCCGCGACGGTCACCCGATGGCAGCCGAGCCCGACGAGATCCGCGACGGCGTGCCACTCACGCACCTGGACCAGCCGGTGTTCGGTGGCGAGAGCGTCACCAAGCGCCGGCTCGTCGACTACCTCGACGCCGTCGCCGATCGGATCGTGCCCGCACTCGCGGGGCGGCCGTTGTCGGTCGTCCGCGCGCGCGGCGATCAACGGTTCATGCAGAAGAACGTGCCCAAGGGCGCTCCCGAGTGGCTCCGGACGGTGACGTTCTGGTCCGACTCGTCGCAGCGCGACGTGCACTACGCCCTCTGCGACGACCGGGCCACGCTGCTGTGGTTCGCCAACCAACGCGCTATCGAGTACCACGTGCCCCTGACCCTCGCCGACGCCCCGAGAACCCCGACCGACCTCGTCCTCGACCTCGACCCGCCCGAGGGCGGTGACTTCCGCACCGTCGCCGACGCCGCGCGCCTGGTCCGGACCGTGCTCGACGAGGTGGGCCTGCGGGCGGCGGTGAAGACCAGCGGGGCGAAGGGGCTGCACGTGGTGACGCCGCTGCTCTCGCACTCCTTCGACGACGTCGCCGCCGCAACGCGTGCGGTCGCATCCCGCGCCGAGCGCCTCGACCCCGATCTGGCGACGACCGCCTACATCCGCGCCGACCGCGACGGGAAGGTCTTCCTCGACTCCACCCGCGCCGGCGGCGCGACCGTCGTCTCCGTCTACAGCCCGCGGGTGCGCCCGGGGCTGCCGGTGTCGTTCCCGGTCGGCTGGGACGAGCTCGATGCCGTGGTGCCCTCGCGGATCACCGTCGCCACCGCGCTCGAGCGCCTCGGTGCCGCCGACCCCTGGCGCGACTCGCTCCCCGAACCGGCGACGCTGCCCGCCGACCTCGTCGCCGAGGGGCGCACCATCCCCGTCGCCCGGGTGGCCGCGATGCACGAGGGAAAGCGACGCAAGCGCACGGGACGGTCCACGGAGTCGTAGCGGGACGCGGTCGCCGGCATCAGGCCTTCCGGACCAACAGGAGCCGACGCCGGAGGTCCAGGGCGACCGCCACCAGCAGCGTGAACCCGGAGCCGATGCCGGTGATCCAGGAGATCGCTGCGGCCGACCCGGTGAGACCACCGAGGACGAACCCGAGGAGCCCGAGGGCGGTGAGCACGGCGCCGAGCAGGAGGATCGTTGCGCTCCGACCGACGCCCAGGCTGACGAAGTGCACCCCGACGACGAGCGCGACCCAGGCGACGGCGTACTCGGGGCGGCCCGGGACGGCGGTGATCACCACGAGCCCGGCGGCGAGAGCGACGACCTCGGCGGCCACGACGATCCCGTAGCGCCGCCCGCCCATGACCGTCGGCAGCCTGAGGGCGGCCCGCTCCGGACGTCGCGCGTAGACGACGAGCAGGACCAGGTCCACCGCGGTCGCCGCGACGCCGACGACAAGGACGATCGCCGGCCACGGGGACCCCAGGGCCCCCGGTTGGCCACCAGGAAGACGAGGCCGAAGGCGATCCCGATGAGCGCGGGGAGGAGCTCGGAGGTGCCCGGATCCACGCGTTGTCGTCGCACGGGTCCCGAGCCCGCCACCGATGACCCGGGGCGCGAGCGGGTGCGGCTCCTCGTGACCCGAGTCGCTCGCGGTCCTCGACACCCGGCGGACGATGTGGGCATGGATGAGCGTGAGGAGGTGGGGCGGCGCTACGGCGAGCACCTGACCGATCCCGACCTGCTGGCCCTGGCCGGGGATCGCGCGGACCAGGTCCCGGTGCTGCGTCGACACCCCGCCCTGGTGCTGGACCTGCTCGACCGGCCCGCCGTCACCGACGCCGTGCTCGCGGCCGACCGGGACGAGCCCGGCCGCTTCCGGTACGTGTCGCCGTTCCTGGTGTTCGCCGCGGCCGTGCACCGGGCCGGCAACGCGCTGGTGGGTCGGACTCACGTCCTCGACCGCACGGCGGCCCGCTCCCGCCTGCCCGTCTTCGACGGGCCGGTGCTGGCGGCGTTCGCCGCCGCGCCCGCGCACCGGTTCTTCCTGGCCGAACTGCTCGCCTCCTACGCTCGGCTGGCCTCGGGGGTGACGTGGCGGCGCGGTGAACGCGGCTGGGAGCGGCAACGGTGGGACGAGCTCGACCTGCCCCGGCTGGCGGCCCGGCTCGAGTCCCTGCCGTCCGAGGAGCAGCCGGGCGTGTGGCGGCGCATCGGCGACGGCGCCCTGTTCCTGGCCGGCGTGTTCCCCGAGTACGCCGAGCGGACCTTCGGCGGTACGGCCACCGCCCGGCTGCAGCGCGTCGCCGGCGAGCGGCTCGCCGTCGAGGGTCCGGTCGGGGAACTGCTCGAGCAGCTGGCCGGGCGCGCCTACGGCCGGGCCGGGTCCTCGGTGCCGCCCGGAGTGGTCGAGGCGCCGCACGCGGCGCGGCGGGTGCTCACGATCGTCGCCGACCGGTACCTGTACCCGTAGTCCGGCCCCGCGGAGCGGTGAGCTGCTCGCTGGCCGTGGTGCGGTTCGCCGACGAGAACTATCCCGCGCGGACAACGATCGGCGGCACTTTTGTCTACCGACCCCATCGGCTACCAACGTGATGCGCGGCACTGTGACGTGGGCGACGTCACGACGCGGGGGCCGCTCCGGCCGGGCTCGCGCAGCTGGCAGCACCCCCATCAGTTCAAGGAGGAACGGCATGGCCGATGTCCTGGCCGAGGGCTACAACGTCTTCGACACCAGCAAGTCCCCGAGCGGGACGGTGAAGTACCTGTCCGCGCCCAGTGACGTGATCAGCCTGATCCAGTCCGGGAAGCTCCAGGAACACATCCTGCTCGTCCAGGGCGGCACGACGACGTTCCTCGCTCCCGCGTTGAGCATGGGCGCGATCGGGGTGATCACGATGTCCGGTGCCCCGGAGTCGCACCTGGGGATCCTCTCGCGCGAGTTCCAGACCCCTTGTGTCATGACCGCGCACCTCACCAGCAGCGACTCGCGCTACGTCGTCGGCAGCACTCCGGAGTCGCATTTCGAGGAGATCGCGAAGGAGCTCGACGGCCGGCAGGTGCGGCTGGACTGCTCGGACCACGAGACCGGCCGGGTCGTCGCGCTGTAGAGCGCCCGGCCCACGGACACCCCAGCGACATCCGACAGGGAGTACCCAGTGACGACCACCGAAGGTAAGCGCGCCACCTACAAGCAGCGCTACGAGGAGCAGGACGACGGCCTGCGCTTCCAGGAGCTGACCTACACCGGCAACTTCGTCGGCATGGAACCCGTCACCGACGGGATTCTCGGCGACAAGATGATGAAGTCGCGCGCCACCAGCGGCGTCCTGGAGAAGGTCTCCACCGACGACGTGCTGCGCGACCAGTTCACGATCCCCGAGCTCAACGACCTCAACAACTACCTGGCGTGGAACATCTGGGACGTGCTCGTCATGCGGGCCACCGAGGGTGTCTCGGGCATGATCCCGCGGCAGGAGTACGAGATCCTGGCCTTCATGCACGAGTTCTACCGATGGCCCGAGCTCCTGGCGATGACCACCGCGGAGGTCGGCGGCGCCCAGGGGATCATGGACATCGGGGCCACCGCCCGGCGCGAGATCGGCACGAAGGTTAATGCCGTGCACGACTGGTGCATCGGTGCGGTCGGGTTCGGGATGGGACGCTGCGGGCTCCTCGCCCTCGAGGCCATCAAGCCCGACGAGTACATCGAGGAGAGCAACGAAATCCTGAAGTTCATGCAGCGAGTGCTGTGGGGCAAGCGTCAGGACGGCTACATCCTCAACTCCCAGGACCGGTACCGCTGCCGCATCCACGAGCAGGACTTCATCGACTCGATCGTGAACCAGGTCGAGCCCCTGGAACCCGACAGCCCGAAGCACGGGAAATTCACGCAGTTCAACGCCGCGGCGGAGCTGCTCGCGTTCCTCGACCACTACGACTGCCGTCTCGGCCTCGGCGACACCGGCCCGTACGAGCTGCCCGACGGCCGGCTGCTCATCCTCCGTGACCTCTTCGTCAACGAGGAGATATTCCACTGGAGTGACGTGTGCGAGGAGGCCGGACTCCCGCACTCCTACACGCTGGCGCTCATCATCGACCCCGAGAAGATGGGTCTCAACGAGATCCGGGTCAACGACATCTCCACGACGTTCACCCGGCCGAAGAACTACCTGCAGGCCGTGGTCGGGGGTGCGGTGTTCGCCCGCGAGAAGTGGAACACGCCGATGGGGGAGGTCTACCCCATCAAGATCGACGATCTGGGTGAGCACCTCGGGCGGGTGCAGACCGCCACCCTGAAGCTCTACACCAAGACCTCGAAGATGTGCCGGCGCGACCTGATCTGGAACGGCCAGTACGTCTACTACATCGACATGATCCTCCCGCACATGCGGCTGGCCGGGACCTACGAGAAGGCCTGCCGCGATTACGACCTGTGGGAGATCGACCAACGGGTGGCGAACTACTACTACGACATCACCAAGCGGGGATTCGCCCAGGAGACCGTACCCAGCAAGATCTTCTCCGGGGCCGGGTACCTGGCGTTCCCGGAGGGTGCGAGCCCCCGCCGGTCGAAGTACCGCTGGCTGTAGGGACCGCCGCTCGTCCTCCTGCCGATCCCGGGCGGCGCCCTGCCCGCCGCGCCGCCCGGGTCCTCACCGAAGGACCTCCATGACCTCGCCCGCCCTCGCCAAACCCGACTACGACGTCCTCAACGTCGTCGCCCTGAAGAAGATGGCGACCGCTCCGACGGTCGCTCAGGTCACCGGCCACGATCAGGCTGCGGTCGAGCGCGTACTGGGCGCACTCGCCGACCGGGGACTGGTCGTCGTCACCGGCGGCGCCGCACTACCCACCGACGACGCCGAACCCGCATTGTCCGCTGCGGCAGACGACCACTACGCCGGCGTCCGCGCCGACGATGCAGTCGGCGAGCTCGTCGAGAAGTTCGAGACCGTCAATTCGCAGTTCCTCACCGCCATGTCGTCCTGGCAGCAGGTCGATGTCGGAGGCCGGAAGGTCACCAACACCCACGCCGATTCCGCCTACGACGAGAAGATCATCGGACGCCTGGAGAAGCTTACCCAGCGGCTGAATCCCCTGCTGGACGCCCTCGCGGCCCACGACCCCAGGTTCGGTGTGTACCGGCGCCGTTTCGACGCCGCGATGGCGGGTGTGGACGCGGGACGTCACGGGCTCGTGGCCTCCCCGACCGAGGATTCGGTGCACAACATCTGGTTCGAGTTCCACGAGGACCTCCTGCGCACGCTCGGCCGGGAACGCACGGAATGAGCGGCGGAGGGCAGTCGCCCGTCCCCGCGATGTTCACGCTGACCTTCGAGTCGGCAGACCCCACCGCTGTGGACCGGTTGGGCGGCAAGGGAGCCGGGCTCGCGCGGATGACCCAGGACGGACTGCGGGTACCGCCCGGCTACATCGTCTCCACCGACGCCTGCCGCCGTTACCTCGCCGACGGCGCGATGCCCGACGGGCTGGCCGACGAGGTACTTGCCCAGCTCGCCGTGCTCGAGGAGCGGTCCGGCAAGACCTTCGGCAGCGGTCCGATGCCTCTGTTGGTCTCCGTGCGCTCGGGTGCGCCGATCTCCATGCCCGGGATGATGGACACGATCCTCGATCTCGGACTCGGGCGAGACGCGGCGGTGGCGCTGGCCAAGGCCAGCGGGGACACCCGGTTCATGGCCGAGCTGGTGGCCCGCTTCCACGCCATGTACAGCGAGATCGTCCTCGGAGCCGTCGACTCCGAGGACGGGGTGCGCTCCGTGGTCGAGCAGATCAAGGCCGACGACTCCGCCGAGGACGCCTACGAGGGGGTCTGGCGAGCGTGTGAGCGCGCCCTGCACGAGGACATCGAAGAGAGCGTCCCCGCGGACCCGCAGGCCCAGCTGCTCGGAGCGGTGGAAGCCGTGTTCCGGTCGTGGAACACGCGACGGGCCCGCACGTACCGCGATTTCCACGGTATCCCGCACGACCTGGGGACGGCGGTGGTCGTGCAGTCGATGGTGTTCGGCAATATGGGCGCGGACTCTGGTTCGGGCGTGGTGTTCACGCGCAACCCGGTCACCGGGGAGCCCGGGCTGTTCGGCGAGTACCTGGCGAACAGTCAGGGTGAGGACGTCGTCGCGGGCACCCGTACTCCGGACCCGGTCGTCGAAGCACTGGCACCGACGGTTCTCGACGAGCTCACCACCACGTGCGCCGATCTCGAGGGTTCCTACGGCGACGTCCTCGACATCGAGTTCACCGTGGAGCGTTCGGCGCTGTACTTCCTGCAGGTCCGCGGCGCCAAGCGCACCCCGGAGGCGGCCGTGCGGATCGCGGCCGACCTGCTCGCCGAGGGGACGATCTCGCCGGCGCGAGCACTGCGCAACGTCTCGCCGGACCAGGTCCGACAGGTGCAGCGTCCGGGCTTCGATGCCGGCGAGGTCGACCGCGCACGTTCCGGCGATCGTGTCCTGACGACCGGGATCGGCGCCTGCCCCGGTCAGGTCAGCGGCGAGCTGATCCTCGATCCCGATCGCGCCAACGCCGCGGCGGACGACGGCCGCAGGGTCGTTCTCGCGCGGGCGATCACCAGTCCGGCCGACCTGCACGGCATGATCGCCGCGCAGGGCATCGTCACGGCGACCGGCGGGTCGACCAGCCACGCCGCGGTGGTCGCCCGCGCGCTGGGGACCGCCTGTGTGGTGGGAGCCTCGGCCCTACAAGTCGACGAGGACGCTCGGACCGTCACCGTCGATGGGCGGACGATCGGTGAGGGCGAGCTCGTCTCGCTCGACGGCGCCACCGGGGAACTGTTCGCCGGGGAGTTCGCGACGGCGACCCCGGCGGCCGCCACCAGCGCGCTGTCCTCGCTGCTCGCGGTGTCACATGAGGCCGCGGGCTGCGAGGTGTTCGGCCGGGTGACCCTACCGGCCGACGTCGAGGGGGCGCTGGAGGCCGGCGCGACCGGACTGGTGACCGCCGTCGACGACGTGCTCGCCGCGACCGGGCATCTCGGCAGCCTCGTCGAGCGGCTGCTCGAGCACGGCGAGGACAGTGGCGCCGCCCGGGTGGCCGGAGTCGCGGACATGGTGGCCGCGGAGTTCACCCCGATCCTGGCGGCTGTGGGCACGGTCGAGGTCGGGGTGCGGGCGATCGACCTGCTCGCCGACGAGTCTCGCGAGCTGCTCCAGCAGACCGCTATGACCACGCAGTACCCGCAGCTCGCCGTCCCCCTGGGCCTACCGGCCCTGATCGAGGCCCAGCTGGAGGGACTCGCCCGGGCGCTCCACGACTCCGGTGGCGCGGCGCGGGTGCATCTGGCGGTTCGTCACGTCTCCGATCCTGCCGAGGCGGAGGCGCTGCGTGCCCTCGGGCAGACGTACGGCTCCGCGCCCACGGTCGGCTCCTACCTCACGAGCCCCCGGGCGGTGTTCAACGTCGTGGGCGTCGCCGAACACAGTGATGTGCTGTGGCTGGAGGTTCGCGCGCTCCAAGCCGCCATGTTCGGCATCCCAGCCCGCCAGCTGCTCACCGCGGAACCCCTCGACGGCTATGTGGCCCGCGGGATGATCGGCACCGACCCCCGCTCGGCGATCGACCCGTCGGTCGTCGGGTTGCTCGAGCAGGTGGCTCGGGTAGGCCGAGCGACCGGTTCGTCCGGGGGTTGTCAGGTCGGCATGCGCCTGTCCGGGGAGGTCTCATCCGAGGTGGCAGCGACCCTGTACGGCCTCGGGGTACGGCGGTTCGCGGTGGACGGCCCGGAGGTGCGACCTGTGCTCCTCGCGCTCGGCAAGAGCGCGCTCGGGGAGTGATCGCGCCCCCCAGCGGGTCGCTGCGGAAAAGAGTCCCGGTCCGGGGCGGTAGTGGTCCGTGCTCAGGCACGACCACAGATCCGGTGGAGCGCCGCGAGCATCTCGGCGGCGGCCGCACCCTCGTTCCGGGTGGCGGGAGCTGGGCCAGGCTCGAGGCGCACGCCTGACGAGGTCGCAGCCGCCCGCCGGCGGACGCGTCGCCGTCGGCCGGCCTCCTGCAGCTGATTCCTGAGTTGATCGTGGCCGGTGAGGCTCGACCCATGCGGCGCGGTGCCCGTGGTGCAACCGCATCCGCAGTCTCCTGCCGGGGCGGCGCGAGTGGCGGGGTCCGGCCCGGTGACGGGCGCACTCCGGATCGAGCACGCCCCCTGCGGCTCCTCGGCCGCGCTGTCGCCGAGCAGGTAGGAGGACACCTCCTGGGGCCAGAGGGCGACGAATTCGGCCCCGGCCGCGGTGAGCTCGTCGACCGAGTGCATGCCCCAGGCGACCCCGATGACCCTGATGCCCGCCTCGAGGGCGTCCCTCACGTCTCCGGCCGTGTCGGTGACCAGCACCGTGCTGGCCGGGCCGGGGTCGACACCGGGGGCCTCCTCGTCGTAGTCGGCCACGCATCGACGTCCGAACCCGCTGCTGGTGTCGACGAGGAAGGACCGGATCGCCGCCCGCTTGTCGGGTGCCACGTCGCCGCCGAAGACGTGGGCGAAGCAGAACGCGATGTCATTGGTCACCAGGACCCGGCGCAGCACCGCCATCGCATTGGACGACATGACCGCGAGCGTGCATTCCGCGGCGAGCCGACGGACGACGTGGACGATCCCCGGGACGAGCGGCGGGGTGTAGTCGCTCCGCAAGAGCTCGAGGAATGCCTCTTTGACCTCGGCCGCGTGGTCGTCGTCGCGGCACAGCTCTCGGATCGAAGCGAAGACGTTCCCCCGGAACAGGTCGAAGTACTCCTCGGGTCGGGTCACACCCAACTCGAACCGTTCGCTGATACGGGAGAACACCTCCCACGACGCGACCCGCGTCTGTACGAGCGTGCCGTCCAGATCGAAGATAACCGCGCGGGTGGGCGGACGACCCGCCGGCCCGGTCACCGGCGGTTGTGGGCGGCGGTGAGCTCGCCGAGCCCGATGAAGTCCATGCACTCGCCGTAGCCGGTGCGCCCGTCGCAGGTCCAGCGCAGGAGCGCGTTGTGGCCCACGACGCCGGGCTGGGACTGCCAGGGGAAGGTGGTCAGGCCGGTGCCCTCGAGCGCCCAGGTGCGGTTGGCCGCGTCCGTCACCGAGATCTGGATGGCGTCGGGGTAGAAGCCGCGCCGCCAGGTCGTGCCGGTGCCGGCCTTGAGGCCGTGCACCTTGCCGTGGTCGAGGACGTAGCCGTGGGTCATGCTCAGCCCCGACGGTGCATCCGGGCCGTTCTCGGTGGAGAAGTCGAACAGCCCGTGCACGACCAGCTCGTCGGAGAAGTGGGCGTGCATCCAGCTCAGCCGGGAGGTCTGGCGCTCGGCGCGTACGCCCCAGCTGTGGTCCATCGTCGAGACGCAGTCGATGGGGTGCGTCGTCCCGCGCAGCGTGATCTCGCCCTCGTAGTGCCCGCTCTGGTCGAAGTGGCCGGCGTAGGCGTGGCCCCAGGTGAGATCCATGTCCTTGTCGGCGGCCATCGGGTCCTGAGCGGGGTCGTTGATGTCGTAGGGCTCCATCAGCCCCGTGTACCGGAAGTGCAGCTCCAGGCCGGCGGCCGGATCGGAGTAGTCGACGTCCCACACCATGTTGGGCTCGTGGCACACGACCTCGAGACCGTTGGCGAGCTTGTAGTCGAGCAGGTTCGACGGCTGGGGCACGACCAGGTGCTCCCAGGCGTCCCAGTACTCCGCGGCCCAGGGGAAGCTCACCCGCTTGCTGTTGACCGACACCGACGACCCGACGACGCCGAGCGGTTCGCGGAACAGCCCGTAGAGCCCGATGTTGATCGGGGCGTCGGTTTCCTGGGCGGCGTAGAGGCCGAAATAGTTGGTCTCCGCCCACAAGGGGTCGTCGCTCGTGGGCTGGTGGAACTGGGCGTCCTCGGGGCGGATCATCGGCGAACCTCCTGCAGCGTCGGGCGACGGCGCACACGAATGTGTCCGGGGTCACGAGCTTCGCGGCCTCCCGATCGGTCAGCCAGGGCCATCGAGGACAACGCAAGCCGGGGATCTTGTCCGGTGTGGATAACGCCGCGCCGTTCGCGCGGTCTTACTGTCCTGGCGCATCGGGGTGGTGGCGCATCACAGCTCACGGTGTCCTGACCAACGGAGGTGACCGGGCGTGCAGCTCGCCAGAGTTCTCGGCCAGGTCGTCTCGACGGTCAAGCAGCCGGCCCTCGAGCGTCACACCCTGCTCCTGCTGGCGGAGTTCATCGCCACGGAGCCCGGCGACGCTGCCGACGACCCCACCTATGTCGCCGTCGACCTCGTCGGCGCCGGAGTCGGCGAGATCGTCCTCGTCTCGGGCGGAGGAGCGGCCCGGGTCGCGGCGGGGGCCGACGTTCCCGTCGACCGCGCCGTGGTGGCCATCGCCGACTCCGTCATCCGCGCGGGTGCCGTGACCTACAGCAAGTCGTGACGACGAGAGTCATGGCACGGACAACGATCCTACGAACATGGAGGACCACATGGCGGCGACAACGGACGGCCCCGCGGCCCCGACAGGACCGCGCGGCGCGCTTGGCCTCATCGAGACCAAGGGGCTCGTGGGCGCTATCGAGGCCGCTGACGCGATGGTCAAGGCCGCCAATGTGGCCGTCGTAGGGCACCGCGAGATCGGCGGCGGCCTGGTGACGGTCATGGTGCGCGGCGATGTCGGCGCGGTGAAGGCCGCGACCGACGCCGGTGCGGTCGCCGCCGGCAAGGCCGGCGAGGTCGTGTCGGTGCACGTGATCCCGCGGCCGCATGACGAGACCGAGGGGATCGTCGCCGTCCTCACCCGGCCGAAGGCCTGACCTTCCCTCCGCCACCCACACTCCGGCCGCTGCCGCAGCGCTCGGGTGGTGTGCGGCGTCCCCGGGCCCCGCGGGGTCCTCGTCTGCGGCTGAGGTGCCCATATGACGGCGACACAGATGACGGCAACACTGGACTCCGACCTGGCCGGGCTGGCGGACGTCCGGGCCAAGGCGCGTGCGGCCCGCGTCGCGTTCGAGCAGGTCGAGGGCGCCGACCAGGGAACCCTCGACCGCTGGGTCCGCGCGATGGCGATCGCCGGGACGAAGGCGGCCGAGGAGCTCGCTCGCCTCGCGGTGGACGAGACCGGCTACGGCGTCTACGAGCACAAGATCTACAAGAACCGGTACAACACCGGCTTCGTCGCGCGCTGGATGCTCGAGCGTCGCGCAGTGGGTGTGCTCTGGGTCGACGAGGCGTCGCGGGTCACCGCGGTCGGCACCCCGATGGGGGTGCTCGCCGGGATCATCCCGGTCACCAACCCCACGTCGACGGCCCTGTTCAAGAGCCTGGCCTCGGTGAAGGCGGGGAACGCGATCGTGCACGCCCCGCACCCCCGCGCCGCCCGCTGCACCCGGCGCACCGCGGAGATCATGGCCGACGCGGCCGTCTCGGCCGGCGCCCCGGAAGGCCTGGTCTCCTGCATGTCCTCGCCGACCCTGCCGGCCACCCAGGAGCTTCTGAGCCGGCCGGAGATCGCGCTGGTGCTGGCCACGGGCGGACCGGGGATGGTGCGCGCGGCCCACTCCAGCGGGAAGCCGACCATTGCCGTCGGCCCGGGCAACGTGCCGGCCTACGTCGGGGCCAGCGTCGCCGACCCCGCCGAGGCCGCCGAGATGATCGTTACCTCGAAGTCCTTCGACAACGGCACGGCGTGCGTGGCGGAGCAGTCGGTGATCGTGGTTGACGCCGTCGCCGCCCCGTTCCTCGCCGCGTTCGCCCAGCGCGGTGCGCACTGGATGACCGGCGCCCAGCAGGAGGCGCTGGTGCGGGTGCTGTTCGACGACCACGGCGGGCTGCGTCCGGCCTCGGTAGGCCAGACGGCGATCCGGTTGGCCGAGCTGGCGGGGTTCACGGTGCCGCCGACCACCCGGGTCCTCGCCGCGGAGCTGGACATGGTGGGGCCGGACACCCCGCTGTCGCGGGAGATCCTCGGGCCTGTCCTGTCCGTGTACCGGGCTCGCGACGCCCGCGCGGGGCTGGCGCGCTGCCGGGAGGTGCTCGCGCTGGACGGGGTGGGCCACACGGTGGCGCTGCACGCCGCGGACCCCGAGGAGATCGCACCGTTCGGTGCCCTGCCCGCCGGCCGGATCGTCGTCAACACCCCCGCCCTGTTCGGCGGGATGGGCTACTCGACCGACGTCGACCCTTCGTTCCAGTTGGGCACCGGGACGTGGAGCGGCTCGATCTGCTCGGACAACGTCACCCCGCTGCATCTGATCAACATCAAGCGGATCGCCCACGAAGTGCGGCCGTGGCGCACCGTCTATGACGCGGTGGAGCTGTGATGCGGACCGGAACCACGTCGTCGGTCCGCGGCGACGACGTCCACGGCCTGCTGTCCGCCGCAGCAGCATGCGTCGGCGGTCAGGACGCAGGAGTCCCGGCTGGCCCGCTGCGCGTTGGTGTCGATCTCGGGACGGCCAACTGCGTGATGGTGGTCCTCGACGAGTACGACCGGCCCGCGTGGGTCGACAGCCACCCGTCGGGGGCGCTGCGCGACGGGGTGGTCGTCGACTTCGCCACGGCGACCTCCACGGTCGCGCTGCTCAAGCACCGTGCCGAAGATGCGCTGGCGACCGTCTTCAATACGGCGGCCACGGCGTACCCGCCGTGCATTCCGGTCCAGGACGCCCGTGCCTGCGCCTACGTCTGCGAGGCGGCCGGCTTCACCGACGTCGCGCTCGTCGACGAGGTCACCGCCGCGCAGCGCACGCTCGAGGTCGACGACGGGGTCGTGGTCGACGTCGGTGGCGGGTCCACCGGTGTCGGGGTCTTCCGGGGCGGTCGGCTCGTCGAGCTGGACGACCGGGCCGGTGGCGGGCACCACCTCGACCTGATGCTGGCCGGCGCCCTCGGGATGTCCCTCGACGATGCCGAGACACACAAACGGGAGCGGCCGGGGGAATCCCTCCCGATCCTCGTCCCGGGGTTTCAACGGATCGCGGAGTCGGTCCGGGCGATGACCCACGGTGACGAGGACCTTCCCCTGCACCTGGCCGGCGGCGCGTTGATGCTCGCCGGCGCCGGTGACGTCCTGGCCAAGTACCTGGAGCGAACTGTTGTGAGCTACCCGCACGCCCTACTGATTACCCCGATCGGGATCGCGAGGTCGGCGCGGTGAGCACCCCATCGCTACGCACCTACGCCTTCGTCGACCGGATGCAGCCCCAGTGCGCGGCGCGCATCGCGGCGACCAGTCCGGGCGACGTCCCGCTGGCCGGAATGGCCGAGCTCTACATCGAGATGGCGCCGGGCAACGAGGTCTTCCGCGTCGCCGACATCGCGCTCAAGGCCGCCGGCGTCCGGCCGGCGCTGCAGATCATCGAGCGGGAGTTCGGCCTGCTCGAGATTCACTCCGAGCAGCAGGCGGAGGTCCTCGCCTCCGGCCAGGCGGTGCTCGACGAGCTGGGCATGACCGAGGCCAATCGCATCAAGCCGATGATCGCGTCGACGCAGTTCATCACCAACGTGCACCCCTATCAGGCGCAGCTGCTCAACAAGTGGCGCAAGGGCAGCATGATGATGCCGGGGCAGAGCCTGTTCGTGATGGAGGTGGCCCCCGCGGCCTACATCTCGGTGGCCGCCAACGAGGCCGAGAAGGCCGCCAACATCACCGTCATCGAGCTGCGCGCCGTCGGCCGCTTCGGGCGCATGTTCCTCTCCGGGTCCGAGAGCGAGGTGCAGAGCGCCCGCGACGCCGCGGTGGTCGCCCTGGAGTCGATGCACGGGCGGGAAGACACGCGATGACCGTCTGGGGAGCCGTGGACGTCGATGCCGCGGGGGAGGGGGGCGCGCTGCACGTCGCCGCGCGCGACGTCGTCACCCCGCTGGCTCGCGAACGCGCCGAGGAGCTCGGCGTGACCATCGCCGTCGGTCGGTCGGTGACCGCATCGCCCTCTCCGCCTCCGGCCGGGGGAGCCCTCGGCCGGTGGGCGGCCGCTGCCCGTGGGGAGGGAGTGCCGCAGGACATCCGTCCGCCCTCGGGTGCGCTCTACCGGCGGAGCGCACCCCTACCCGACGCGGTGCGACCCGGTCGAGCGGGCGCCACCGGGCGGGTGATCATCGTGGGCGCCGGCCACGTGGGGATGATCGCCGCGATGCGGCTCGCCGACGCCGACGTCTTCGCCGAGGTGGTCCTCGTCGACATCGACGAGGGCCGCGCTGCCGGGATCGCCCTCGACCTCACCCACACTTCGGCACTCCGCGGGTTCGCGACACGCGTCCGCCACGCCGGGACGGTCGCGGAGGGCGGCGCCGCCGACTACGTCGTGATCACCGCCGGCCGGGCACGGGAGCCCGGTATGTCCCGGGCCGATCTCGTCGACACCAACGCGGCGATCGTCGGGGACGTCGCCGGCAAGGTGGCCGCCATCTCGCCGCGTGCGGTGATCGTCGTGGTCACCAATCCGCTCGACGAGATGACCCAGCATGCCTGGCAGGCCTCGGGCTTCCTGTCCGAGCGGGTCGTCGGGATGGCAGGGCTGCTCGACACCGCTCGCTTCCAGGCGTTGACCGCACTGACCGGTGTGGCACGGGCCGCCCGCATCGACGCGCTCGCGCTCGGCAGCCACGGCGAGGAGATGGTCATCCCGCTCTCCCGCGCGACCGCCGACGGCACCGCGCTGTCGCGAGCGATCGCCCGTACGACGCTGGATGCGATCGTCACGCGGGCCCGCGGCTCCGGCGCGGAGGTGGTCGGGCTGCTCAAGACCGGTAGCGCGTTCATGGCCCCGGGCACCTCGGCGGCCCAGATGGTGCTGGCGATGGCCGGCAATACCGGGGAGCTGATGTCGGCGGCCGTCCTGGCTCGAGGGGAATACGGCATCCGCGACGTCTACGTCGGCCTGCCGGTGCGCCTCGGTCCCGGAGGGCTGCGCGAGATCGTCGAACTGGAGCTGGCTCCCGACGAGCTCGCCGCGTTGCGCGAGGCCGCCGACCGCATCCGGGAGCGGGTCGGGGCACTCGCAGGCGCATCGTCGTGAGACGCCCCGGGCCGCGGAGGGCGTCATGAAGGCGCTCGTCCACGCGGGGCACGGTCGTGTACGGGTCGAGCGTGTGGACGACCCGAAGCTCTCCTCGCCCACCGACGCCGTGGTCCGGGTCCGGCGCGCCGCAGTCTGCGGCACGGACCTGCACGTACTCGCCCATCCCGCCGAGCTGCCTTCGGGCTTCGTTCTGGGACACGAGTTCGCCGGTGAGGTCGTGGAGGCCGGCCGGGAGGTACGGCAGCACCAGATCGACGATCGCGTCGTCGGCGCCGACTACACCGCCTGTGGGCACTGTCGCTGGTGTCGCCACGGCGACCATTGGCACTGCAACGAGCGCCGGTTCTTCGGCACCGGTACCAGTTTCGGGCCTCCGCTGTCGGGGGCGCAGGCGGAACTCGTCCGGGTCCCGCACGCCGACGTCGTCCTGCGCCGGCTGCCCGACGGGGTGGGCTACGACTCCGCGGTGTTCCTCGGCGACACCCTGGCCACCGGGTACGCAGCCGTTGCCCGCGCCGGACTGCGCCCGGGAGACACCGTGGCCATCGTCGGTGGCGGGCCCGTCGGCCAGCTGACGAGCCTCGCCGCGCAGGCCTGCGGTGCCGGTGTGGTCGTTCTGGTCGAGCCGGTGGCCGCGCGTCGTGACCTCGCCTCCGCCGAAGGCGCGCTGGTTGCCGAGCCCGACCAGGCCCTCGACGTCGTCGTCGGGGCCAGTGATGGTCGCGGCGCCGCCGTCGTCATCGACGCCATCGGTGGGACACGAGGTCTCGACACGGCATTCTCCCTCGTCCGGCCCCGAGGCAGCCTCGTCTCGGTCGGAGTGCACACCGATGACTGGACATTCCCGGCCGCTGACGCTTTCGGACAGGAGCTCAGTGCGCAGTTCGTGATCGGCAATTTGATGCGCGACGCCGACGAGCTGGTCGGCCTGCTGCGCTCCGGGGCGATCGACCCCACCGTCGTCGCCTCCGAGAGCGTGGCCCTCGACAGTGCGCCTGAGGCGTACCGGCGCATGACCGAGCGAAGTACCCTCAAATCCCTGATCTCGATCTGACGGTCGCCGGAGGTCTGGTCATGACGCCATCCGACTCTGACCCGGCGGCCACGTCCGCGGCCGGTCACGTGAGATGGTCGGGGCGACCACGGGGTGCTGTTGAGAGCCTCGAGGACCTGTTGGCCACGGTGCCCCCGTCCGCCGGCTCAGCTGCCGGCGACCTCGCTGCGGTGGCGGCTCGGTCCGTCACGACGCCGGTGACCGTGTTGGTGGAGTCCGAGCAGTCCTGGACGCTCGTCGCCGGTCCGCAGCCGGCCACGGCTCCGTCGGGCGAGCAGCTCCGCAGTCGCGCCGCTCTACACGCGGGGGCCGTGCGCGCTGGCCGTACTGCGCTGCTCTGGGACACCGCGATCCCCGTGGGGCCGGCTCTCGCCACCACTCTGATCCACGCCTGCGCGTGGCTGACGCTGGCCACCGATCGCGATGAGGCGGTCGACGGAGCGCGCCGCGGCAGGGTCGAGACCCAGGTGGTCCGGGACGTCGTGGGTCGGCTGCTCTCGGTCCGCGACGTTGATCAGGTCCTGCTCTCCATCGCGGACCACACCCTGCGGCTGCTCGACTCCGACATCTGCGGCGTGCTGCTGCGTGAGGGCGACGAGGTCCGCATGAAGTCATGCGTGGGCCATCGTGTCGTCGACACCGCCCGGCTGCGCATGCGCCGCGGGCAGGGAGTCGCCGGGCTCGTCTTCCTCACCGGCGAACCCGCCAAGGTCGACAACTATCTCGATGACCAGACCATCAGCCAGGACTTCGTGTCCCTCGCCGAGCAGGAGGCCACTGAATCGGCGCTGGCCGTGCCGCTACGCCTGCAGGGTGAGTTCCTCGGCGTCCTCGAAGTCTGGCGCCGTCGACCCTCGGTGTTCACCGACCAGGACGTGGCGCGCATGGTCACCCTCGCGGACTTCGCCACCATCGCCATCGACAACGCCCGGCTCCACGACGAGCAGAAGCGCGCCGTCGCGCGGATGGAGGACGCCCACGGGGCCCTGGAACGCCAGGTCAACGTGCTGGATCGGTCATCGCGCCTCCAGCAGGCGCTGCTCGCCACCGTGCTCGACGGTGGCGGCCTGCCTGCGATCGCCCGAGCAGTCACCAGGAATCTCGATTGTCGGATCGGGATATACGGACCGGACGGAACGGTCGTGGCCCCTCACCGGGGGCAGACCAGACTGCCCTCGACCATGCCCACGAGCGTCCGGCCCGGGCGCACCACCGTGCGGCTACCGGGAGGAGAAGACGTCCCGGCGTGGGTGCAACCGGTCCACGCCGACGGTGACCAGGCCGGATGCATCTGTCTGCTGTCCGGTGCCCAGAGCCCCGAGATGATGGACGTGGTCGCCGGCCAGGTGGCGATGGCGTGCTCGTTGACCCTGTTGCGCCAGCACGCCGCCAGTCGAGCCCGCAGCGAAGAGCTCGAGCAACTGTTGTGGGATCTTCTCCAGGGGCCCATGGAGCACCGGGTCGCCGCGCGGAGCCGCGCCCTGCGCCTCAATGTCCCCCTCGGCAGCTCCCTGCGGGTTCTCTACGCACGGCTCGAGAACATGGACGAGCTCGCCTGCGAGAACTTCTGGGACACCTCGCAGACCGACCGGGTCCGTCGTGACGTTGCGGTAGGCCTCGAAGACCGCGTGCTTCGAAATCTCAAATGCTATTTCCCGCCGCCGGTGCGGATGGTGGAGATACCGAAGCGGTACCGGGGACGACGGATGCGGGCATGGAAAGCCCTCGAAAGGGCCGCACAGGCCTACCCAAGGCTCTTCGCCCACTGGCAGATCGCCAAGCCCTGGCAGATCGCCAAGCCCTGACCGCGAACGACTGGATGATGGGAGCCGTGTGACGGGAGACTGTCACGCACGGTTCTGAGAGAGCCGGGAGGTGCGATCCCTCCCGGCTACTCACTACAGGGCACCTATCGCCATCTCACCCGCCGACACAGACCCCTAATCGCGGATTCGGGTCTGATAGATAGCCCGCTCGTCGCCGGCCAGATGGAATTGCGGCCAGCGCTGCATGAGTTCCTTTGCCTCGAGCACCTCGAAATCCACGCCGGACGAGGTGAACGTCGACGCATACCCATCTATGTTGCGGCTGCCCGTGTCTGTTCGAGCGCGATGTTCCCCGTCTTCGATGACGAGCCCACCGGTGAGCGTCAGCAGTTTCTGTGCCGTGGTGTCTTCGACGACGCGCCACGCCTCGTAGGCGGCCGGGGCCAGGGGCCAGCTGGGAGTAACGCTCTTCGTGCTGAGCCAGCCGGATGATGCGGGAGTGATCCTGTGAGGCACCGCGGGAATGTCCCAACTCGAACTGTTCAATGCCGAGCACGTCCGGCCCGAGGCGGCGCGCCAACTGGTAAAGGGCGGCCGAACCGAGCCCGCCGCATGCTACGACGATCGCCGAGACGGATTGCATGACTCAAGACCTCCGTGAGCCGTGAGCAAAGGTGTGTCCCGAAGCTGTAGGGCGTCGTGGTGTCCGGAAGAAGCCCGTCGAGTCCCCGACGCGTTCCCAGCGGTCGCCCAACATCGAGACGGTCCAGATGGTTGATCGTGCTCCGGACGCCGCTTCTCGTCGTGAATTGCAACGGCCCCGCGTAGACGCCACTACCGATCGCCGAAGCGAGGGATAGTAAGCACGAACTTCCCGACGAACTGTTTCCGGTCGAACTCGCTCTGAGCCTTTGCGATTTCCTCGAGCGGATACCGGGCGGCGAGCACCGGCGTGAAGGCGCCCGCGTTAACGTCAGCGACGACATCGACGGACTCGTCTAGTTCTTGGGAGGGCACGGCCTTACGGCTGAGCACCCGAGAGGCGTCGGCACGGAGGACCTGCTCTCGTTTGTCCTCAGTCTCAGTGGTCACCGCGACCACTGTGCAGCCGCGGGCGCGCGCGAGTTGCACTAAGGCCACGCCGACCCCGCCGGAGGCGCCAGTGACGAGTATCCGCTCGCCGGCTGCCAGCCCGCTTCGTTCGAGCATGCCGACGGCCGTGCCGTAGGCGATGGGTAGTGCGGCCAGCTCCTCGTCGGACAGGGGGCTGTCGTCGACTCCGTGCAGCCGATGCGCGTTCACCGCCGCAAATTGTGCGAAGCCGCCGTCGGCTTCGCTGCCCAGCAGTCCGATGGCGTTGGCGTCGTCGGCGGCGTAGAGAGCGCTGTCGACCAGCACGCGTCGCCCGAGCCATGTGGTCGCGACGGCCGTACCGACACCGACGACCCGGCCAGCGATGTCGCCGCCCTGTATGCGTGGAAATGACAACGGAATCCCACGCCAGCCTCCCACCGCTCCGGGGTCACCCGCAGTGCCGTAACTGCCTTGCCGACTCCATACATCGGTGTTGTTCATGCCGGCGGCGGCAACCGCGACGAGGACCTCGTGCGCAGCGAGACGAGGGGTCGGAACGTTCTGGCGGACCTCTAACGCGTCTGGTCCACCGTGCCTGGTCAGCACCACGGCGGTCATGACCTCCGGCAGCGGGCGGCGAATTCAGGCGGTGGAAGCATCTGCTTCGACGAGTTCGATGAACAACTCGGAGGGCTTCTTCCAATTGTGGATCTTACGGGGTCGGTCGTTGATGTCGCAAGCCACCATCGCGAGATAGTTC